>ERZ777003.3502-NODE-3502-length-15123-cov-6.632599_pt1 | contig 15123 bp, 14 predicted proteins | sample MGYA00374956_ERZ777003 | MGnify/ENA primary metagenome ERZ777003 (study PRJEB29302, sample SAMN06268252) | bioreactor metagenome | isolation source: Joint BioEnergy Institute, California, USA | place: USA:Joint BioEnergy Institute, California, USA | collected... | reverse complement strand
AGCGCATCGCCGGGGTAAAGCTGCTCACCGTGCCGACCGCGCACGGCAAGCTCGAGGCGGAGGACGTCGGTCGTTGGGATCCGAGCGTGGGGGACGAGCACCAGTCGCAGCCGCGGGTGGTGTCGATCTCCCAGGCGACCGAGCTGGGGACCGTCTACCGGCCCGAGGAGATCAAGGCGATCGCCGACGCCGCGCACGAGCGCGGGATGCTGGTCCACGTCGACGGCGCCAGGCTCGCGAACGCCGCCGCCACCCTGGAGCTGCAGCTCGCTTCGCTGACGACGCACGTGGGGGTAGACCTGGTGTCGTTCGGGGGCACGAAGAACGGGCTCCTGCTGGGCGAGGTCGTGATCTTCCTGCGGCCCGGGCTCGCGGACGAGTTCCGCTTCGTCCGCAAGCAGGGCATGCAGCTCGCGTCGAAGATGCGCTTCATCGCCGCCCAGTTCACGGCGCTTCTGAGCGGCGACCTGTGGCTGCGCAGCGCGCGGCACGCGAACGAGATGGCCGCGCTTCTCGCCGAGAGCGTCCGCGGGCTCGACGGGCTCGAGCTCGTGCACCCGGTCGAGGCGAACGCCGTCTTCGCCCGGCTCCCGCGCGCCGCGATCGACGCGCTGCTCGAGGCCTGGCCGAGCGCCCACCCGTTCTACGTCTGGGACAAGCCGGGCAACGTGGTCAGGTGGATGTGCGCGTGGGACACGCAGCCGGAGGACGTGGAGGAGTTCTCGCGCGCGATCGCCCGCGCTCTCGAGGGCGCTACGCCCCGGAGATGACGAACGAGAGCAGGAACCCGAGCGCGGTGAAGTAGGCGATCCGCGGATCGTCTCGCGCCTCGGCGTAGGCCTCGGGCATGAGCGTGTCCGCGAGCGAGGCGAGCACCGCGCCGGCGGCGAACCCGAGCGGCCAGGCGAGGTGCTCGCGGTCGATCCCGCTCACCGTGCCGTACCCGACGACGACCGCCACGGTGAGGAGCGCCGCAGCCGCGACCCAGAGGAGGATGATGCGCGCCTGCGCGAGCCCGGCGTCACGCATCTTCTGCGCGCCGACGATCGCCTCGGGCAGGTTCGAGGCGAAGATCGCCACGAGCAGCGCCGCCCCGCTGCTCTCCACGAGGCCGACGCCGAGCGCCAGGTTCTCCGGCACCCCGTCGAGCGTGACCGCGGCGAGGAGGCCGAGCCCGACCCCGAGGCTCTTGTGGCGCCGGGACTCGAGTCGCCGGTCGACGACGATGAACGTCGTCGCCCCCGCGAGGAAGGCGGCGCCCGCGCGCCACACCCCGCCGTGCTCGAACGCGTCCTCGAACAGCTCGAAGGCGACCGCGGTGATCAGCGCCCCGGATGCAAACGCGAGCAACGCCGCCGTGACCGGCCGCGGGGGCGGACGGTAGGCGCCGATCCAACCCCCGAGCACCAGGGAGGACGACGCGATCAACGCAAACAGGATCGCCTCACCGATGCCGCAACCCTATCCCGGGCACACTCGCTAGGCTGAAACCCCGCGCCCGGATAGCTCAGTTGGTAGAGCACCTCCATGGTAAGGAGGGGGTCACGAGTTCGAGTCTCGTTCCGGGCTTCTTGCCGACCTCCCGGTGACACGATGGGGATAGGCTCCCACCGCCGTGATCGCCGCCCGCAAACTCGTCGAGGCCTTGGAGATCGGGGCGAGCGTCGCGTTCTCCGCCACCCCCGGGCCGCTGTGGCGAGTGTCGGCAGGGCGGCCGATCGAGGTCGACGGCCAGGTTCTCGACCGCGAGGCCCAGGCCCTCGCCCGCTCCTCCCGCTTGCTCGGGCTCCAGCGCGACGATCTCACCCCGGCGCAGGAGCGCGCCCGCAGCCGCCACGGAGCCCGGCTCGCGCGCGGGCGCACGATCCGGGTCGGCGAGGTCCGCGACGTGACGGTTCCGGGTGGCGCAGGGCAGCTCGACGCACGCCTCTACGCGCCGCCCGGCTCGAGCGGGCCCGGCCCGCTGCTCGTCTACTTCCACGGCGGCGGCTACGTCGTCGGTGACCTGCTCACCCACGACCAGCCCTGCAGGTTCATCTGCCGCGAGCTCCGCACCCGCGTGCTCAGCGTCGCCTACCGGCTCGCGCCGGAGCACCCGTTTCCCGCCGCGTTCGAGGACGCGGTCGCGGCGTTCGGCCACGCGGTCGAGAACGCTGGCGCGTACGGCGCCGACCCGGACGCCGTCTCGGCCGGAGGTGACAGCGCCGGCGGCGGGCTCAGCCTGGCGCTCGCGCTCGCCGCGCGCGACGGCGCCGTACCGGCGCCCGCCTCGCTTGCCTTGATCTACCCCTTTTGCGACCTCGCGCGGAAGCGGCGCTCCTACGAGCTCTTCCGCGAGGGCTTCTTCCTCACGGAGGGCATGCTCGACCGGTGGTCGGGCTACTGCACCCGGCCCGGGGACCGCGCCGACCCGCGGATCTCGCCGCTTCTCGCGGAGGATCTCTCTGGCCTGCCGCCGACCAGGCTCATGGTTGCCGGGTTCGACCCGCTGCGCGACGAGGGACTGGCGCTCGCGGAGCGGATGCGCTCCGCGGGCAACGAGGTCGCGCTCACGTTCGCACCTGACCTCGTGCACGGCTTCGTCAACGCGATCGGGGTCAGCGAACGCGCCCGCGAGGCCCTCGGGGAGTTCTGCGCATCGGCGCCGCGGGCGGGTGCGTAACGGCCCCTCCGCAAATTCCGCGAACTCCTGTTCGTACAATCTTTACGTCATGCCAACGGCGTACCTGGTCACAGGAGATTCAGACACCGCGGCCCACCCGATCGTCAACGAGCTGATCATCGGCAGGGGCGAGCAGGCCGACCTGCTGCTCAACGACATCACCGTGTCGCGACGACACGCCTCCGTGCGCCAGGACGGCCGCACGGTGGTCGTCACCGATCTCGGCTCCGCAAACGGCACCTACGTGAACGACCAGCGCGTCTACGAGGGCGTCCGCGTGGAGGACGGCGACGTCATCCGCCTGGGCGGCGCCGAGGTCCGGGTCAAGGTCGACGTGCGCGACCCCGACGAACCCACCCCGACCCAGATCCTGCCCGCGCCGCCACGGGCGTAGGTCCCGCTGGCGCGCTCTACCCCCGCGGCGCCGCCGGCACCAGCGCGGGGTCGTCCTCGTGCTCGCGGAAGAACTTGACCATCGCGGGCGCGTACTCGCGGAAGTTCGGCGGGCGCAGGCCGTAGGGGCCGAGCACCTCGACCGCACGGCGCGTGTCGAAGCGGACCGGGTGGTTCAGGTACGCGATCGACTCGCGGGGCGTGCCGCCGAGCATGTTGCGGACCGCCGGAACCCGCAGTGACGCAGCCGCGAGCCGCGGCGGGATGCGCCCGCGCGGTGGCTTGCCCGCGTACTCCATCGAGAGCGTCTCGGTGAGCTCGCGGGCGCTCAGCGGCTCCGGGTCGACCAGGTGGAGCGTCTCGCCGACGGCCTCCTCCGCCGTGGCCGCCGCGGCGATCGCGTTCACGATGTAGTCGACGGGGACGACGTTGAAGGGCGCGTCCGCGCGCCCGAACTGGGTGATTGGCCTGCCCGCCTTCTCGGCCGCCGAGATCGCGCGCAGGATGAAGTAGGGGCCGTCGAACTTCTGGGTCTCGCCGGTTTGCGAGTCGCCGACCACGATCGCGGGCCGCAGGATCGTCGTGGGGATCCGGTCGAGCGATTCCTTCACCCACACCTCGGCCTGGAACTTCGTCGACTCGTAGTGGTTCTTGAACGCCTGGCCCATGACGAGCTCGTGCTCGTAGACCACGCCGGTGCGCTTGCCGGCGACGTAGGCGGTCGAGATGTAGACGTGGCGCTCGAGGTTCTCCGCGTCGGCGCAGAACTGGACCACGTTGCCGGTCCCGTCGACGTTGACCCGCTGGGCGATCTCGAGCGGCACGTCGAGCGAGTAGATCGCCGCGAGGTGGAAGACGTGGCGGACCTCCGCCCGCAGCCGCTCGTAGTCGTCGTCGCCGAGCCCGAGCCTGCGCTCCGCGATGTCGCCGACCACGATCTCGATCCGGTCGGGATCGATCTCGGCGGCCGCCGCGCGGGCGGGCTCGGTCATCCGCGGCTCGACCAGCGCGACGATCTTCAGCTCGGGGTCGTCGGCGAGGAGCTTGCGGACGAGACGCTTGCCGATGAATCCGGGGAAGCCGGTTAGGAGTGAGTTGGCCATGGCCGCGCATCATTGCCGGTTCGCGGCTCGGTGTGCATCGCTCCGCCCGGCCGCCGCGTAGGATGCGGCGCGCCCAAGGGGGATCCCAAGGAAAGGGCCGCAATCAACGACATCGCAACTACACCCCGGACGCGGACAGGAGGGGGTCCTGCGCTCGACGGCGGATCGGGGGGCTCGAACGCCGAGAAGGCGAAGGCCTCGGGGGTGCGCTGACGCGGTCGCAAAGGCCAAGAAGAAGGTGAGGATGGAAATAAAGAAGACGGCTAAGGCCGCGGTGAAAAGGGAGTGCGGCCGATGAGGCGCCTCATCTCCGCCGTCGCTGTTGCGTCCCTGGCGCTCGCGGTGTCCGCGGTGCCCGCGGGGGCGGACAGCATCGCGTATGTCGGCAGCGACGGGAACCTGCACCTCGTCAGCCCGGACGGGAGCGTGCACAAGCAGGTGACCAACGACGCCTCGGCCGAGAACGCCTACCGCTCTCCCTCGCAGCAGAACGACGGCACCGTCGTCGGCCTGCGAAACGTGGGCAGCACGAGCGCGTTCGCGTTCTTCTTCGACCCGAAGAGCGGGAAGATGACGACCAACTGGCTGCTGCCGCCCGCCTCCGGGCCGCTCTCGTTCTCACCGTTCACCGGCGGCCAGATCTCGCCCGATGGCGGGATGATGGTCTACGACTACTTCTACGGGCCGGGGGCCATCAACCCGGGCTCCGCCTACGTGGGCGTCGGGTTCGTCGCCGGGCCGGGGCTAACCAGCCCCTGCACGATCAACTGCGAGCAGGGTTACGCGATGCCCCGCTGGGTTCCGGGGACCCCGTACGCGGCCTTCCTCGACGTGAGCCAGTACGGCAGCTCGCAGGACCGTGTCGCCGTCCAGGCGCAAGGCGGAACTCAGATCTGGATCGCGCTCGACGACCCGAACGCCGGGGACCTCGAGAGCTTCGACATCTCGGCTCAGGGGCGCACGCTGGTCGAAGTCACCCCTGAGGGCGTACCCGACCAGGACGCGGGCGACCCGCCCGAGCCGAGCGAGCTGTTCGTGCTTACCAACCAGGGCACTCCGCCGGCGGGCGACGTGACGGTCGACTGCACGATCGCCGGCTTCGCGACGCTCTACGCGGGCGCGCTGCCGCGCTGGTCGCCGGACGGCACGATGATCGCCTGGCAGGGCGCCGAGGGCGTCTACGTCTCGCCGACTCCGCCCGAGAAGGGCGGGGGGACCTGCACGCTCAAGCCGAAGCTCGTCGCGCCGGGGGGAAGGGCGCCGGCCTGGGGGCCCGCTTCGGTTCAGGGCGGCGGCGGTGCCGCGCTCTCGTGCGACGAGGCCAAGGCGAAGGTCGCCAAGGCGAAGAAGAAGCTGAAGAAGGCGAAGAAGAAGCTCAAGAGCGCCAAGGCAAGGGGCGACCGGGCCAAGGTGAAGAAGGCCAAGAAGAAGGTGAAGAAGGCCAAGAAGAAAGTGAAGAAGGCCAAGGCCGCCAAGAAGCGGGCATGCGGGTGAGCCCCGGCCGGGACGGCCCGCCGACCGGCCCCGTCTGACCCGCCCGTGCATCTAGGGTTCAGCGGGCCATGGACTTCAACTTCACCGACGAGCAGCGCGACTTTGCCGCCGCGATCCGCGACTTCTGCCAGCGCGAGGTCGGCAAGCGGGAGCAGCGCGAGCGCCTCACCGAGGGCTACACGACGATCCACTCGCCCGAGCTCTACGCCAAGCTCGCCGAGACGGGCTGGCTCGGCGTCGCCCTGCCCGAGGAGTACGGCGGAGCCGGCGGCGGAATGGTCGACGCTTCGATCTTCATGGAGGAGACCTCTCGCGGGCTCGCTCCGATCAACGCGTACGCGACGACGCTGATCGTCGCCAAGGCGACGCAGCGGTTCGGCACCGAGGAGCAGAAGAAGGAGATCCTGGGCGGGATCGCCAAGGGGGCGGTCGAGGCGATCGCAATGACCGAGCCCGAGGCCGGCTCCGATGTCGGCTCGCTGACCACCAGCGCGTCGCGCACCGACGGCGGCTTCGTCATCAACGGCCAGAAGGTCTTCTGCTCGAACGCTCACCTCGCCGAGCACGTGCTCGTCGTCTGCCGCACCGCCAAGGGCGAGACGAAGCACGACGGGCTGACGATGCTCTTCGTCCCGACCGACCATCCCGGGATGGAGATCAAGCCGATCGACACGCTCGGCGGACGCGAGACGAGCTACCTCTACTTCACGGATTGCGAGGTGCCCGAGGACGCGGTGCTCGGCGAGGTCGACCGCGCCTGGATGCAGTTGATGGCGGGGCTCAACGTCGAGCGCCTGATCCTCGCCGCTCAGACCCTGGGGTGGGGATGGCGCGCCTTCGACGACGCTTTGGCCTATGCGAAGGAGCGCAAGCAGTTCGGCAAGCCGATCGGGTCCTTCCAGGCGCTTCAGCACCGGCTCGCCGACATGGCGACCGAGCTCGAGGCGGCGCGGCTCATGACTTACTGGGTCGCTTCGAAGGTCGACGAGGATCCCGACACGACGCTGCCGCGGGAGGCGTCGATGGTGAAGCTCTTCGTCACCGAGACGGCGAAGAAGGCCGCGCTCGCGGGCATGCAGATCATGGGCGGCTACGGGTACGCGTCCGAGTACGACATGGAGCGCCTCGTCCGCGCCACCCTGGTGACGACGATCTACGGCGGGACCTCGGAGATCCAGCGCAACATCATCGCCAAGTCGCTCGGGCTCTAGAGCGCGGGGCTAGTGCGAGCGGACCCGCCAGCGGAAGGTCCAGGTGAGCTCGGAGCGCTCGTAGCGGTTCGGGTCGCCTCCCACCCGCGGCGTTGCCCGGATGCGGAAGCGGCGAGTGCCGCCCGCGGGCCAGCGGCCCACGCGCACGCCGCGCAGCCTGCGCAGCTTGCCCTTGAAGACGACGACACGGCCTCGGCGGGCGGGCCGCGTGCGCACGACGCGGATCCGCATCACGCGGCTCAGGCGCTTGTGGCCGGGCAGGACCGAGTCGCGGATCCGCGTGGCGGAGAGGCGGAAGGTGCCCGGCCGCGAGCCCGCGTTGCGGATTGCGACCCTTCCCTTGACCCGCCGGCCCGGCGCCCAGTTGTGGGCGGTGATGATCGACTCGCCGTCTTTGGAATTCACGATCTTCGCGCGCCCCTCGGCGGCGCTCAGTTCCAGCTCCGCGCGAGCGGGCGCGTCCGTGGTCGGCTGCAGCGCGATCGCACACGCGGCGAGCGCGAGCGCGGCACCGACGAGGTTTGTCAGCCGCGCTCCGCTCAATCGAACGTGAGTTGGAGCTGAGGATCCTGCGAGTCCGGCGTGCCCTCGCGGCTCTGGTAGGTCTGCTGATAGAGCAGGTTGAGCAACCCCGCGGGCTCGAACACCCGGAATCCGTGGTTCGAGCCGGAGTACATCGCCTGGGTCTGCGACAGCACGTTCCAGCTTTGCCATCCGGCCGAGCCCGGCGAGGTGGAGGTCACCTCCGCCCCCGTCGTGCCGGGGGCGTTGTTCCAGGTGACCGAGTTCTCGTTCCAGGACCCGGCGAGCCGCGCCACGCGGATCGTGCGCCCACCCGTCGGGTTCGCATCGTAGAGGCGCAGCGTGGCCCCGGTGAGCTGGCAGCGCGCCGGTACCGCGGGCAGGTCGAAGTGCACGAGCGCGTCCCCCGGCGCCACACCGAGCCCGAGGATGCCGAGCAGTCCCGGGGTGACGATGAGCGTCGATTGGCCGCCGAAGTTCGCGCCTGCCTCGAGCAGCCCACGGATCGTCGCGTCCTTGGTCGCGTTGACGGTCTGCGTCCCCGGGTTCGCGCAGAAGTTGGACGCGGCCTTGAACGTGTTCGCGGGGTTGGAGCTCGCGCCGGAGAACGCCGCGGCGGCGCTCGCGGCGAGCGCGAGGCTCACGCCCACGGCGACGAAGCCGAGCTGCCGGGCCTTCCTCACGACTCGCCCCCGGCGGCGAGACCGTGGCGGCGCCTGGCCTCCTCGCCGGCCTCGCGCCACATCCGGCGCAGGAGGGCGAAGGCGATGAGCAGCGCGGGCAGCCCGATCACGGCCATCCGGACCTCGCGGATCGCGAGCGCCGAGATCGCGTAGCCGACGTAGGGCACCGCGAACTCCGCGCGGGCCTGGGTCGGGCCGTCGAGCGTGAACTTCCACGGGTCGCGGGACGCATTCGCGTCCCCCTTGGTTCTGAAGACTCGGCCCTCCCGGGGGTCGTTGCGGATCGAAACGATCCGGTGGGTGACGAGGCCGTCCGGTCCGGACCCAGGCGGAGGCTCGTAGGTGATCACGTCGCCGACCTCGAGGTCGGCGACCGGGACCGCCTTCGCGTAGAGGACGGACCCGCGGTCGTAGGTGCCGGTCATCGACGAGCCCGTGATGACGTAGCGCTCGAAGCCGACAAGCGCCGGCAGCAGCATCACCGCGGCGAGGCCGAGCCCCGCCGCGACGATGGCTGCTGTCAGTGCGCTACGTGCGCGGTCGGCTAGGAGACCGCGTTCCACTGGAACGTGGCGGTGCTCTGCGCGCCCTCGTAGGCGTTGTCGGCGCTGTTCGAGAAGGTGACGGTGAACTTGAACCGGTGCTGCTCCTCGGCCGCCCACTCGTCGAGGTCGATGCTCGCGTTCATCGCGGCGAGGGTGCCCTCGTAGATGTCCTCGTCGCCCGCCTCGCAGGTCGGCGTGCCGGCGGAGAAGTCACCGCAGTCCTCGACGAGGACGTTGAGCTGCGACGACATCGCGGGCGAGGCCGGGTTGTCGACGAGGTTCGTGCGGCTCAGCGAGAAGTCGCCGGAGACCGTGCCCGCGTTCTTGATGTCCACGGTGCCGTCCACGACGTCGCCCGGCTTCATCCCGGAGGCGTTCAGGATGGCCGCGCCTTCCTTGGTGTTGTCGATTTCGAGCGAGCCCGCGGTGAACGTGTTCGACGGGTTGGCGCTCTGCGCGGTGAAGTTCGCGCCCGAGCCGACGGCGATGCCGACTGCCAGCAGCACGAGCGCGAGCAGGCCGAGCGTTCGCTTCGGGTTACGGGTCAGAGTTTCGATTCGGTCCATTTGTCCTCCTAATCAGGTGCCTGGACGCTGCAAATCGCGCCCTCACCTCAATATCGGTGGGCAAATGCGTGGACCGGACCCCACTAACTACGCAAACGGTTGCGGGGAAACCCCTAGACGACCCGTCCAGGTGGCGCCGGCCGAGCGCCCATTGCTGGGGATCGCGACAGGCGGTCAGGAAGTTCCTTACATTTTCGACTGAAGGGGGAGAGCCCGGGGAAACGACTTCCCCGGGGGGTAAGCAAGTTCAGAGGGGAGTGCAATGAGGAATCGTTTCCGTACCTCCTTGGCCGGATACCGGCTGGCCGTAGTGGCCCTCGCGATCATGGTCGTCAGCGGTGGCGCGTTCGCTGTCGCGGCGAACAAAATCACGGGCAAGGACATCAAGAAGAACGCGATCGCGAGCAAGCACATCAAGAACGGCTCGATCAAGGCCAAGGACCTCAACAAGAAGGTCCGGAATGCTCTCAACCAGGCCGGGGCCGCGGGTCCCGCCGGCCCACAGGGTCCTCAGGGGCCGGGTCTCGAGTACCAGGGTGAGCACTGGGGCCTGATCGACCGCAACACGGTCGGCTCGCCGGTCGCTGCTCTTCGTACCGGTCCGTACGTGGGTGCCGATCAGGCGCCGCCCCTGGGCATCGGCTCGCTCGGGCTGAGCGTTGAGGGCGTCCCGCGGACCGACACCAACAACGCCGAGCAGGTGACCTTCGGCAACGAGGTCGACTTCGTCGGCGATCCGGTTGCCGACATCAACGAGCTCGAGTACTGGGTCTACACGACCGGCGAGAACAACGGGCGCGGCAACCCGAACATGCCGACGCTCAAGTTCGAGATCAACCCGGACCTCGACACGAACGGGGACGATCCGGGTGGTGAGATCACCTACTCCACGCTGACGTTCCAGCCGCCGAACTCGGCTGCGAACGAGTGGAGCCTGATCGAGCCGCTCGAGGTGGCGCCCGGCCCGGGTCCCGTCGGCTTCTTCCTCAGCGGTGCCGCTGGGACGGAGACCGACTGCCGGATCGGGAACCCGTGCTCGCTCGACGACGTCAAGGCCGCGCTCGGTGAGAACGCGTCGATCCTCACCGTCGGCATCGGCAAGGGCCGCGACAACGCCTTCTCGGGCGCCGTCGATGCCCTGCGGATCAACGGCACGGTCTACGACTTCGAGCCCAACGGGGTGATCGAGACGCAGGCGAACTAGCGCCTGTACCCAACCGTGCACGAGCGGGGGCGGCCTTCGGGTCGCCCCCGTTTCACTTTCATGGGTGCTTCGGGTAAAAACGTTCAGGTGCGGGCCGAATCCGAGCGGGGCGGGGGGCGGTATGGCCGCCTACTGGCAGGACTGATCGTCGTCGCGGCGCTGCTGCTGCCGGCCGCGCAGGCGAGCGCCGCTCGCCCGCTGACAACGGGCTTCGCCGACCTCGCGTTCATCTCCGGCGATCCGCAGATCCGGGACCGGGCGTTCGAGAAGGCGGTCGAGGTTGGCGCGGGTATTGCGCGCCTGCCGGTGTTCTGGAACCAGATCGCGTCCGGCCCGCCGGCGAACCCGATCGACCCGGGCGACCCCGCGTACTCGTTCGACGCCCTCGACGCGGCCGTGATCGACGCGCACAGCCGGGGACTGGAGGTCCTGCTCACCGTCTCGCATGCACCCGCCTACGCCGAGGCGCCGGACAGGCCCGCCTACATCGCTCCCGGGAGCTGGCGGCCCTCGCCGCTCGCCTTCGCTCAGTTCGCGGCCGCCCTCGCCATCCGGTACTCCGGGGTGTATCCGGGCCCGTCGGGACCGCTGCCGCGGGTGCGCCTCTACCAGGCTTGGAACGAGCCGAACCTCGAGACCTATCTGAGCCCCCAGTACGAGGGCGGCGCATTGTTCGCCGCTTCCCACTACCGCGAGATGCTGAACGCCTTCTACGACGCAGTGAAGGCGGTGCGCCCGGGCAACCGCGTGATCACCGCCGGCACCGCGCCCTACGGCGACGCAACCGGCTCCGGCCGCAGTCGCCCGCTCACGTTCTGGCGCGACGTCCTGTGCCTCAGCAAGGGGAAGCTCACCGCGGTTCCGTGCCCGGCCAAGGCCCGGTTCGATGTGCTCGCCCACCACCCGATCAACACGTCGGGCGGGCCGCGGACGAGCGCCCGCAACCCGGACGACGCCTCGACCCCCGACTTCGGCAACGTCGTGGACGTCCTGCGCGCCGCCGAGCGACACGGGACGGTCGGCACCCCGGGGCGCCATCAGGCGTGGGCGACCGAGATCTGGTGGGAGACGAACCCGCCGGACACGTTCCAGGGAGTGCCGCTGCGCCGGCAAGCTCGCTGGCTGGCGCAGGCGCAGTACCTGCTGTGGGAGCAGCGGGCCCGGGTGATCATCGGCTACCCGGTCATCGACCTTCCCTACGAACCGAACATGCCGTTCAACGTCACCTCGTCCGGGATCTTGTTCGCGGACGGCACGCCCAAGCCCGCCGCCCGCTCCTTCGCGTTCCCCTTCGTGGTCGAGCGCCGAAAGCGCGCGTCGGGAATCGCGTGGGGGCGCTCCCCCAGAGCCGGGAAGCTCCGCGTGGAGAGCCGGGTGCGAGGGAAGTGGGTGCGCGTCGGGTCGGTGCGGGTGAAGGCGGGCGCCACGTTCAAGGCGCGGGTCCCGCTCGACGGGAGCCGGGGGATGCGCGCGCGCGTGAGCGGAATCAAGAGCCCCGTCTGGCGTATCCGGTAATTCCCCCGGGTACGGAGGGCGCGCAGGGTGCGGCCCTCGCACGGGATAGGGTCCGCAAGCCGTCTACAGAGGGAGATGCCAGTGTCCGTTCGCAAGCTGACCGCCACGCTCGCCGCCGTGGGTACGGTGCTCGTCGCGGCTCCCGCCGCGCAGGCCCTCGTTCTGCCGATCGCCCAGGGCGACTACTACTCCTACTACGTCCCGTTCTGCGGCTTCGCGCCCACGGGAGTCGCGCTCAAGGGCGACAGCGCGGACGACACGGTCACGGGCACCGAGGACCGCGACCTGATTCTCGGTGGCGGGGGTGTCGACACGATCACCGGGCTCGGCGACAGCGATTGCCTGAACGGAGAGGACGGCAACGACGTCATCGACGCGGGCCCGGGCGACGACGTCGCCAGCGGCGGTCAGGGCGACGACTTCGTTTCGGGCGGCCCTGGCGACGACTTGATCGCCGGCCAGCAGGGCGCCGATTCGCTCGACGGCGGCGGGGGCAACGACAACATCTCCGGTCACGAGGGACCCGACGCGATCTCCGGCAACGCGGGCAACGACGCGATCGCCGGCAACGGCGGCGACGACGTACTCCAGGGCTTCGTCGGCAACGACCGCATCGGCGGCGGCGACGGTTCCGACACCATCGACGGCGGCGACGGCGCCGACGTGCTCGCGGGCGACGGCGGCGACGACACGATCTCGGGTGGCAGGCACGCCGATGAGATCGCCGGCGGCGCCGGCGACGACTCCATCCGCGGCGATGGTGGCGGCGACACCCTGAGCGGCGACACCGGCAACGACCGCATCGGCGGCAACAACGGCGCCGACCGCCTCAAGGGCGGCGCCGGCCAGGACCGCTTGAACGGAGGCGCCGGCCAGGACCGCCTGAACGGCGGCCCGGGCAAGGACCGGGTCAACGGCGGCAAAGGCGAAGACCGCATCAACGGCGGCAAGGGCAAGGACGTCCTCAAGGCCAACGACGGCCAGCGCGACATCGTCAACTGCGGCGCCGGCGAGGACAAGGCCATCGTCGACAAGGAGGACAAGGTCCACCGCAACTGCGAGGTCGTGAAGGTGCGGTAGGGAGGCCGGACCCGCCGCCACCGAGTTGTGCCGCTTCTAGCGGCAGAACGCCGTACACCCTGGGGACCCTCGGCGCCGCACGTGCCCACGACGCCGGGCCCCCGCCCCGACGTCGCCCCATCAGTTTGTGTGTGCGCTCAGGTACCGCCGCGCGTGATCACGAACGGGATCGTCTGGAGGAGGAGCTTCACGTCCTGCCAGAGCGACCAGCTCGCGACGTAGAGATAGTCAAGGATGACCATCTCGTCGAGCGGGACTCGCCATGAGCCGAGCACCTGCCACGGGCCCGTGATGCCGGGCGCGATGTCCAGGCGGCGGCGGTAGGCGCCCTCGACCTGCCGGTCCTCCTCGAGGATCAGCGGGCGGGGGCCGACGAGGCTCATCTCGCCTCGCACCACGTTGAAGATCTGCGGGAGCTCGTCCAGCGAGAAGCGGCGGATGTAGCGGCCGACCCGGGTGATGCGCGGGTCGTCGGTGATCTTGAAGAAGCCGGGCGCGCCCTCGTTCAGGTGCGCGAACTCGTGCTTCCGCTCGTCCGCATCGTGGACCATGCTGCGGAACTTGTAGAGGTGGAAGACCTTGCCGCCCCGGCCCACGCGCGGCTGGCGGAAGAAGACCGGGCCGGGCGAGTCGATGCGGATCGCGATCGCGATCGCGAGCAGCAGGGGGGAGAGGACGAAGACCGCGACGGTCGAGGCGAGCAGGTCGAACGCGCGCTTGACGGCGCGCGAGGAGCGCTCGAGGCCGTAGCTGCGCATGCCCATCAGGGCGATCCCCGGGAGCCGGTCGAGCTCGAAGCTCAGCGTCGCGAGGCGGGAGACGGGCGGCAGCACACTCACCTTCACGCCGGAGGCCTTGAGGTCGCCGATCGCGTGGATCGTCTCGTCGGCGCGCCAGTTCTCCGACGTGAGGATGACCCGGTGGATCGAGAACTGGTCGATCGTCAGCAGCGTGCGCTCGATCAGCTCGGGCGTCCAGGCATTGGCGTCGTCGTGGAGCGCGCCCACGATCCGCGCGTTCAGGCCCTGCACGGCGATCTTGTTCGCCAGCATCGACGCGACCTGTTCGTCGCCGATCACGAGGCAGCGCTCGGTCGTGGCCATGGGCGTGAGCGCGGTGCGCGCGATCGCCCGCCCGGCGATCAGGGTCGCGGCGAGCGCGGCCCAGAACACGAGCACGCCCATCTGGTCGAAGTCGCCGGCGACCAGGGCCTCGCTGCCGAGGTAGCCGATGATCGCGAGGAGCGTGGCCAGGTTGAAGAGCGTCGGGACCTCGTCCAGCGTCTCGCGGTGCAGGCGGTTGCTGTCGCGGTCGTAGAGGCCGAGGATCTTCGCGACGAGGATGACGACGGGGAGGAAGGCGAGGGCCACGGGCTTGACGGAGACCCCGGCAACGGCGGCGGCCAAAAACAGGGAGATGGTGACCCCGAGCCCGTCGCTGAAGGCGAGCGTCCGGCGGTAGAGCGCGTCGCGGCGCAGGATGTCGGCGCGGCCCGGCGCCTCCTCGGTGTCCGCCTCGTGGAGTCGAATCCAGGCGTCGAGATCGACCTTTCCGGCGTCGGTCTCGGGGGCACGGGGGGACGCGCCTACCTCGGTAACGGCGCCGCTAGGCAATGCGTTCTTGCCGACAGCAGTCTCAGCTGCCTCCAACGGTCCCCTCCTACCAGCCAATAAGTCCACAAGCCATTCTGGCTAACCACCTGGGATACTGCAACCGACAACCGTCGGCGCGCATGGCTCCGATCAGGAGGGCGATCAGGAGAGGTGTCACGCACTACGCGTTCAGGTGCTACCTTCCGCGACCCGAGTCGCGGGACCGGTTGGGTGCGTCCTCCGACGGAGGACCTCTACCCCCGATCTTGGGGCCACCCAACCCATAGGTAAATGGCGCAACAGAACGAAACCTCGAGTCTCCGCAACGCAGTCATGGTGCTTCGGCGCCGGCTGTGGATCATCATCTTCCTGGTCGCGATCGCAGCGGCCACGGCGTTCGTCCTCTCGTTCATCCAGGACGACACCTACAAGACCTCGGCGTCGATGCGCTTCCTCGACCCGGAGGAGTCCTACTCGGCCGTCGGCCTCTTCCCGCGTCAGGGCGAGCTGCCGCAGCAGACCTCCGCCCAGGGCGCCGAGTTCGCGACGAGCA
>ERZ777003.3501-NODE-3501-length-15133-cov-6.685038_pt1 | contig 15133 bp, 9 predicted proteins | sample MGYA00374956_ERZ777003 | MGnify/ENA primary metagenome ERZ777003 (study PRJEB29302, sample SAMN06268252) | bioreactor metagenome | isolation source: Joint BioEnergy Institute, California, USA | place: USA:Joint BioEnergy Institute, California, USA | collected... | reverse complement strand
CTGGTCCGGTCGGGGCGACGCCCGTCCAGCCGACGCCCGCGGTCGCCGCCGCATCAGCGCCGGTTACGGCCGCCACGGGGGCAAGCGGCGCCAGTGGCCTCGCTGCCTTCCTGGCCGGGGCGGGCCTCGCGCCAGGCGCGCTGTCAGCGCAGGTCGCCGATCCGGACGCCGCGCTGCGCGGCCTCGGCGCCGCCTTCCGGGCCGTCATCTCCGGCCTGCGCGCGCTGCTGATCGCCCGTGCCGACGTCAAGCGCGAGTTCCGCATCGAGCAGACGCTGCTGCGCGCCGCCGGCAACAACCCGGTCAAATTCGCCGCCACCGACGACGCGGCCGTGCTGGCGCTCGCCGCACAGGGGGCGAAGGGCATCGCGGCGGTGGAGGAGACCATCTCCGACCTCACCGCGCACCAGGTGGCCACCCTTGCCGCCACGCAGGCGGCGGCGCGCGCGCTGCTCGAGCGGCTCGCACCGGCGGGGCTGGAGGCGGAGGTCAAGGGCGGCGGCAGCCTGTTCGGCGCGAGCCGCGAGAAGCTGCTCTGGGAAGCCTACAAGAAGCTCCACCAGCAGGTGGTCGAGCAGTTCGACGACGATTTCGACAGCGCCTTCGGCAAGGCTTTCGCGCGCGCCTACGAGCAGGCGGCCCGGCGCGGCGACGGCGGCGGCGCGGGCTAGGGCACGCGCGGCGCGGGGCGAGGGAGCGATGGTCTGGCACGACAAAGTGGTCTGGCAGGAGGGGATGTTCCTGCGGACCCAGCATTTCCAGCAGCAGGACCGGTATTTCGAGCACCGGCTTCAGGCGCGCGTCGCGCCGCTGCGGCCGCATCCCTGGGGCCTCGTGGAGCTCTCGCTCGACCGCGACCTGCTGGCGGCGGGGAAATTCGCCGTCGCCTCCTGCAGCGGCGTGTTCGAGGACGGCACGCCTTTCTCCATCCCCGCCACCGCCGACCAGCCGACGCCGATCGACCTCCCCGAGGGCGCGCGCAACCAGGTGGTCTACCTCGCCATGCCGGTGCACCAGCCCGGCAGCCCGGAGGTCGCCTTCACGGAGGGGCCGGAGGCCGCTGCCGCACGCTACGGCATCAAGCGATTCGAGGCCTTCGACACCCATTCGGACTCCACCCTGCCCGCGGAGCTCCTGGTCGGCCGCCCGCGTCTGCGCTTCATGCTGGAGAACGAGGAGCGCGCCGGCTTCACCTGCATCGGCCTGACGCGCGTGGTCGAGGTGCACGCCGACAAGCGCGTCTCGGTGGACGAGCGCTTCATCCCGCCCTGCCTGCGCGTCTCGGCCTCGCCGGTGCTGACGAATTTCGTTGGCGAGCTCGTCGGGATGATCAACCAGCGCGCCACGGCGCTCGCGGGGCGGCTCAGCCAGCCGGGGAGCCGCGGCGTGGCGGACGTGGCGCAGTTCCTGATGCTCCAGGCGCTGAACCGCTGGCAGCCGCTGCTCGCCCACTTCAACGACGGGGCGAACCTGCACCCTGAGGCGCTCTATTCCGCGCTGTGCCAGCTCGCGGGGGAGCTCGCCACCTTCACCGACCCGAACCGCCGCGCCTCGACCTATCCGGGCTACCGGCACGACGACCTGCAGCGCAGCTTCGCGCCGGTCATCGCCGATCTGCGCCGGGCGCTCGCGACCGACCTCGACGCGAACGCGGTGCCGATTCCGCTGCAGGAGCGGCGGCACGGGCTGCGCGTCGGCCCGATCGTCGACCGCAACCTGCTGCGCACGGCGAACTTCGTGCTCTCGGTCCAGGCCGACATGCCGACCGAGCAGCTCCGCCGCGCCTTCCCCAACCAGGTCAAGATCGGCGCGCTGGAGCACATCCGCGACCTGGTGATGACGCAGCTTCCCGGCATCGCGGTGCGGCCGCTACCGGTTGCGCCGCGGCAGATCCCCTTCCACGCCGGGGCGGTGTACTTCGAGCTTGACCGCGGGTCGCCGCACTGGGCGCAGATGCAGAACACCGGCGCCTTCGCGATCCACGTGCAGGAAGGCTTTCCGAATCTCCGAATGGAGCTGTGGGCGATCCGCGGATGAGCGACAATCCCTTCGCCGAGCCTGAGGATTCCGACCGCACGGTGGTGCGCGGCCCCGGCGGGCCGCGCCCGGTGCAGCCGCGGCCTCCGGCGGGCGGCGGGGGAGGCGCGCCGCCGGGCGTCGCCGGCGGCGGAGGCCTGCCCTTCGGCACGGCCGCGCCGGGGGGCGGCTTCGGGGGCGGCCCTCCCGGAGGCGCTGGCTTCGGTGCCGCGCCGCCGCTGCCCTCGGGTGCCGCCGGGGCCCGCAACCTGCCTGGCCTGGGCGGCGCCGAGGAAGCGGCACCGCGCCTGGCCGGGGAGGCGGAGGCGATCCCCAAGGTTGGACCTTCGCCGCTCGCGGCCGCCGCGGCGCCGCTGCTCGACCTGCTGGCGCGGCTTTCGACCGGCGGCGCCGCCTCGACGCCGGACCCGGCGGAGCTGCACGAGCGCTGCCTGCGCACCCTCCGCCAGTTCGAGGCCGATGCGCGTGACGCCGGCGTGCCGGCCGAGCAGATCCGCGCGGCGCACTATGCGCTGTGCGCGGCGCTCGACGACGTGGTGCTGTCCACGCCCTGGGGCGCGCAGAGCGGCTGGGGGGCGCGCACCCTGGTCGCGAGCTTCCACAAGGAGGTGCGCTCCGGCGAGCGCTTCTTCGATCTGCTCGCGGGCATGCAGAAGGATCCGGGGCGCTACCTTCAGGCGCTCGAGGTCGCCTATCTCTGCCTCGCGCTCGGCTTCCAGGGGCGCTACCGGCTCGCGCCGCGCGGCGCCTCCGAGCTCGACCGGCACCGGGAGGGGCTCTACCAGCTCCTTGTCCAGATGCGCGGCAATTGGGAGCGCGAGTTGTCGCCGCATTGGAAGGGCGTGCATGCGCCGCACCGGCCGGCGCGGCGCGGCGTGCCCGCCTGGGTGGGGCTGGCGGCCGCGGCCTGCGTGCTCGGCGTGGGCTGGGCGGGGCTGTCGGACCGGCTGAACGCGGCCTCCGACGACCTCTTCGCCCGCGTCGTCGCGCTGCCGCCCGCGGAGCTGCCGGAGATCGTGCGCACCGCGCCGCCGCAGCCCCCCGCGCCGCCGCCGCCCCTGCCGGTCACGGTCGCCCCGCCGCGGCCGAGCGCGCTCGACAAGCTGCGCCAGTTCCTCGCGCCCGAGATCCAGCAAGGGCTCGTCACCGTTACCGGCGACCAGCAGCGGGTGATGGTGCGCATCCGCAACCGCGGCATGTTCGCCTCCGGCTCGGCCACGGTGGACGAGCGCTTCGTCAACCTGCTCGAGCGCATCGGCCAGGCGCTTCAGGAGGAGGGCGGCCGCGTGCGGGTGATCGGCCACTCCGACAACGTGCCGATCCGCTCCGCGCGCTTCCCGTCCAACTTCCACCTCTCCGCGGCGCGTGCGGAAGCCGCCAAGGAGATCATCATGCGCGCCGAGGGACAGAACCCGACGCGCTTCTCCGCGGAAGGCCGCGGCGAGGCCGAGCCCATCGCCTCCAACGCCACGCCGCAGGGGCGCGAGGAAAACCGGCGCATCGAGGTGCTGCTGATGCGGGGAACTTACTGAGATGGGCCCGCTGCTCTCTACCATCGGCAGCGTGGCTGCCCTCGCGGGGCTGTCCGGCGTCCTGCTGATCCTGCCGCTGATCTGGATCTTCGCGCCGCTGGTCCCGATCGGCAGCGCCTATCCCTTCGAATCGCCGCTCTGGCGCGCGGTGCTCTGCGCCATCCCGGTCCTGCTCTACATCATCCTCGTGCTGATCGCCGCGCGCCGGCGGCGGAAGCGCGACGCCGCCCTCGTCGAGGCCGCGGCCGCCTCCGACCCCGCCGCCGAGCGCGCCGAGGAGGAAGAGGCGGAGATCCGCGAGCGCCTGCAGACCGCGCTCGCCAATCTGCGCAAGGCCACCGGAAAGCGGGGGCATCTCTACGAGCTGCCCTGGTACGTGCTGATCGGCCCGCCGGGCAGCGGCAAGACCACGGCGCTGGCGAATTCGGGCCTCGAATTCCCGCTCGCCGAGGGCGCGAAGCTTCAGGGCGTCGGCGGGACGCGCTTCTGCGAGTGGTGGCTGACCGACCAAGCCGTGCTGATCGACACGGCGGGCCGCTACACGACGCAGGATTCGGACGCCGCGGCCGACAAGGCCGGGTGGGAGCGGTTCCTGCAACTGCTGCGCCGGAACCGCCCGCGCATGCCGCTCAACGGCGTGATCGTGTGCTTCGGCGTGGACATGATCGGCCGCCTCGGCCCGGCCGAGCGCGAGGCGCATGCCCGCAGCGTCCGCCGCCGCATCAAGGAACTGGAGACGACGCTCGCGCAGCGCCTGCCGGTCTATCTGCTGATCAGCAAGGCCGACCTGCTTCCGGGCTTCGTCGAGTTCTTCGACGACCTCGACCGCGAGACGCGCAACCAGGTCTGGGGCGCGACCTTCCCGGTGCAGGCCGGGCCGGAGGGCTCGGCGGCGAAGTTCGGCGCCGAGTTCAAGGCGTTGCTGCAGCGGCTGGAGGACCGGCTGTTCGAGCGCCTGCAGACCGAGCGCGGGCCCGAGCAGCGTGCGCGCATCGCCGGCTTCCCGGCGCAGTTCGCCTCGCTCGAGGAGCCGCTCGCGGCCTTCATCGGCGCGGCCTTCGGCGGCACGCGGCTCGACCCCGCGCCCTTCCTGCGTGGTGTCTATTTCACCTCGGGCACGCAGGAGGGCTCGCCGCTCGACCGCCTCTCCGGGGCGCTGTCGCGTGCCTTCGGGCTCGACCCGCGCCGCCCGGCGGCGGTGATGGGACAGAAGGGCCGCAGCTACTTCCTCGGCCGGCTGCTCAAGGAGGTGGTGTTCAACGAGGCCCGCCTCGCCGCGCGCAACCCCGCGGCCGACCGGGGCAAGCGGATCGCTGCCTTCGCGGTCTGGATCGGCTCGCTGCTGCTGGTCGGGGGCGGCGCCTTCTGGGGCTGGACGGTCTGGCAGTCCGAGGAGCGCCGCGCCGGCGCCATGGCGGCCGCGATCGCCAAGGCCGAGGAGGCGGCGCGGCCCCTGCCGCTCGCCCGCATCGAGGATACCGAGCCGAGGCGGGTCATGCCCTATCTCGAGGCCACTCGTGCCCTGCCGCCGGCCGCGCGGTCGGAAGAGGAGAGCTGGCTTGGCCTGTCGCAGGCCGACAAGCTTGCTGCGGGTGGCGAGGCGGCCTATCGCCGTGCGCTCGACCGCACCTTCCTGCCGCGGCTGCTGGCGCGGCTGGAGTTCCAGATCCGCGGTGCCTTCCAGCGGCCCGACTACCTCTACGAGGCGGTGCGGGTCTATCTGATGCTCGGCCGCGAGGGGCCGCTGGACAAGCCGCTGGTGCGCGAGTGGTTCCTGGCGGACTGGGCGCGCACCTATCCCGGCGCGACCAACCAGCCGGTGCGCGAGGCGCTGGCGCAGCACCTCGACGCGCTGCTCGAGACCGATTTCGAGAAGTATCCCCTGGACGGCGCGCTGGTGGACCAGGCGCGGCGGGTGTTCTCGCGCCTGCCGCTCGCGGGGCGCATCTATTCCCGCATCCGGCCGCTTGCGCAGAACGCGGAGAACGCGCCGGGCTGGAAGCCCTCTGACGCGATCGGCGCGGCCGGGGCGCGTTACTTTGTGCGCGCCTCGCAGCGGCCGCTGACCGAGATTGCGGTGCCCGGGCTCTACACCGTCGAAGGGCTCTATCGGATCGTTCTGCCCAACCTGCCGCGCGCGGTGCGGGAAGCGGCGGCGGAAAGCTGGGTGCTCGGGCCGGAGGCTAGCGCCACTGAGGTCCAGGACCCCGTGCGGCTCGAAGCAGCGGTCCTCTCGCTCTACGCCGAGGATTATGCCCGCGCTTGGCAGGCGGTGCTGGACGATCTCCAGATCCCGCAATTCCGCACGCTGCAGGAGGCGGCGGAGGGGCTCAACCTGCTCGGCGCGCCGAACTCGCCGATCCGCGACGTCATGCGCTCCATCGCACGGCAGCTTTCGGTCGGCACCTCGCCGGACCCCGCGCCGCAGCAGGGCCAGCAGCAGGGCCAGGCGCAGCAGCGCGTACAGGCCGCGACCGGCGGACCGGAGCCCTCCTCCGCCGAGCCAGTGGTGCGCATCATCGAGCCGCGCTTCCAGGCGCTGCGCGAGGCCGCGGGCCAGCCGACGGACGAGGCGCTGAAGATCGTCAACGACCTCTTCGCGCGGGTCGCGCAGCTCGTGAGCGCGCCGCCGGGCACGGTGCTGCCGCCACCGGTGGGCCTCGATCCCGGCCAGCGGCTGATGGCCGAGGCGGCTCGGCAGCCCGATCCGCTTGCGCGCTGGCTGCGCAACCTCGCTGTCTCCACGGCCGCGCAGCGCGGCGGCGGGGCGCGGGCGGCGATCGCCGCGGCGGGCAAGCCGGTGATGGACGCCTGCCGCGACATGCTGACGCGCTTCCCGTTCCGCCTCGAAGGGCCGGACCCGCCGGTGGACGACTTCGCGAGGCTGTTCGGGCCGGGCGGGCAGCTTGACCAGTTCTTCACCCAGCACATCCGGCCCTATGTGGACACGACGCAGAACCCCTGGCGCCCGATCGCGCCGGAGGGGATGCCGCCGGTCGTCAGCGCCGCGGACGCGCAGAATTTTCAGCGGGCCGCGCGCATCCGCGACGCCTTCTACCCTGGTGTCGGCGGCGGCGGCCTGCGCTTCGAGATCGTCCCGCGCGGCTTCGACCCGAACGCGCAAGGCATGATCCTCGAGGTCGAGGGCACGCGCACCGAGATCACGCGCGAGGGGCCGTTCCGCCCGATCGCGCTGACCTGGCCGGCACGCGGCGGCATCACACTGACCTTCGAGCCGCCGTCCTCCCGCGGGGTGATCGCCTATGACGGTGGCTGGTCGGCGCTGCGCCTCGTGCTGCGCCCGCAGAGCCGGCTGACCGCGACGCGCCAGCCGGACCGGCTGAACCTCACCGTGTCGCAGGGCGAGCGTACGGCGGAGTTCGAGCTGCGCACCGGCAGCGCGACGCATCCCTTCGGTATGAGCGAGCTGCGGGAGTTCCGATGCCCGACGCTGCCGCAGTGACCACGCTCGGCCTTTACGGCAAGCTGCCGGCGCACGGGGACTTCGTGCGCCGGGCGCTGCCGAAGAGCTTCGTGGATCCCTGGGATGCCTGGCTCCAGGCCGGCATGGAAGCGGCGCGGGCGGCGCTGGGCGGAGCCTGGGAGGACGCGTGGCGCGACGGTCCGGCCTGGCGCTTCGCTCTGCCCGCCGGCGCTTGCGGGCCCGATGCGGTGGCCGGCGTGATGATGCCGAGCGCCGATTCCGTCGGCCGCCGATTCCCGCTCACCCTGGCCGCTGTCTTCGCCGGTTTCGGTGCCGCGCCGGCGATGGAGGAGGGCTGGTTCGACTCGCTGGAGCGCCTCGCCCGCACGGGCCGTGCGGGCGGCATTGATGCCGATGGGCTGGCCGCCGCGCTCCCCGCGCCTGCCGGTCCCGCCACGGCCGACGCCCCCCTGCGTGATGAAGTGATGGCGATCCTCGACGGCGATCAGGTGCCGGTGCCGGAGGCGTGCGAGGGGGAGGAGGCATCCGGTTGCTTCCCCGAACGCCCGGCCGCCGGCTGGTGGACGCTCGGCGGAGGACGCCTGCCGGCGATGGTCTGGGAGATCGGGGCGCTGCCGGCGCCGGAGGAATTCACGATGCTGCTGGACGTCCCGCCATGAGCGGTTCGGGGGACCGGCCCCGCGACGCAGACGCGACGCTGAATGTCGGTCCGCTGCGCGCGGATGGCGCTGCTGCCGGTGGTGTCCCGGCGTCGTCGGCGGCGTCCCCCGTCCCACCGTCGCACGGGGCGGTACGGCCATCGCCGACCGGTCTGGTCTCCGCCGCCGTCACCCATCCTGGCGCGGTGCGCACGCGCAATGAGGACAGCTTCGTGGACCGGCCCGATCTCGGGCTGTGGGCAGTGGCGGACGGCGCGGGCGGCCACGGCGCCGGCGACTACGCCTCGAACGCGATCCGCGAGGCGCTGGAGACCATCCCCCCTGGCCTCTCCGCGGCCGAGATCCTCGCTCAGCTCCGCCTGCGCCTTTCCGCGGTGAACAGCGGGCTGCGCGAGGAGGCGGCGCGCCGCGGTCCGGGGCGGGTGATCGCCAGCACCGTCGTCGTGCTGCTCGCGCGCGGCGACCACTTCGCCTGCCTCTGGGCGGGGGATTCGCGCGCCTACCTGCTGCGCGGCGGCGCGCTGCAGAGGCTAAGCAAGGATCATAGCCTGGTGCAGGAGCTGATCGACGATGGCGCGATCAGCGAGGCCGAGGCGGAAAACCATCCGCAGGGCAATGTCATCACCCGCGCGGTCGGCGCCGCCGATGTGCTGGAACTCGACAAGGTGACGGGCCGCGTCGTCCCGGGCGATCGCTTCCTTCTGTGCAGCGACGGGCTCATCCGCATGGTGGACGAGGCGGAGATCGCCGCGGCGCTGGCCGGCGAGGACGCGGCGGAGCGGCTGGTGCGCCTCGCCGTCGAGCGCGGCGCGCGCGATAACGTCACAGTGGTGACACTCGCCCGCGGCGCCTGATACTGCCGAGCGGATGTCCTGACCCACGTCCGCGCGGCGGGCGTCCTGCGTCCTCCGGCTCGGCTCGGCAGCGCGTGGTCCCGCCCGGTGGGTCAGGCCCGGCGGTATGACGCTGCGCGGCCTTGGATTGCCCCAGTCCGACTTGGTCTGGCCGAAATGCGCGACGGGCGCGCCCCGGATGAGAGCGCGCCCGTGCCGGCAGGATGGAAGCGAGACCTCGAAGGGTCTGGGCGGGACCGGCCCGCTCAGACCACCTTGGCAGCGCCGATGTCGTAGCCGACGCGCGGGGTGTCGGCCCCGGCGTTGTCCTTGTCCATCTCGGTGAAGGAGTAGATGAACTTCGTGAAGTTGATCGAGATGCTCTCGGTCGGCCGGTCGCCGCCCGAGCTGACGGAGTAGCCGCTCACCATCGCGCCCTCGAGCTCGTACTTCGCATAGACCTCAAGCTTGTCCTTGTCGGTCTTGCAGAAGTCGATCTCGACCTTCTGGCCTTCGCCATGCAGCGCATGGTCCAGCCAGGAAGCGGACGACTTGTCCATCGGCTTGGTGACGACGATCTCGGAAATGCTCGGCGCCGAGGCCTCGCGGTCGGCCGAGCCGCCGGTCGGGGACGAGATGCCGCGGCCGACGCCGAACTGGAAGCTGTTGATCTCCACCCAGCCGTCGCTGCCCTTGTGCCCTTCGGCGGTCACATCGCCCTTGATGTCGCCGTACTTGATGTAGATCGGCATGATCCTGCTCCTCGCTTGCTACCTCCGGCGGTCTCGGCCCCGTGCCGGTCCCTAGCCGATATCATACCGAAACGCGCCGCCATCGGCCACGCCGATGCGTACCCGTCCGATATCCTTCCCTTCCGCCAGCCGTGCCAGGATGCCGGCGGAGAGCTCCGGCAGCACGGTGCGGTTCAGGATGGTCTCGATGTTGCGCGCACCGGATTCGACCTCCCGGCAGCGCGAGACGATGCTCTCCGCCACGCCGTCCTCGACCTCGAGATCCACGCCGTAGGTCTCGCGCACGCGACGGCGGATGCGGTTCAGCTGCAGCCCGACGATCTGCCGCAGGATCTCGTCCGGCAGCGGGTAATAGACCACGACGTTGCAGCGGCCGAGGAAGGCGGGCTTGAACACCTTCAGCAGATCCGGCCGCAGCGCCTCGGCCAACTCGGCGGGACCCGGTGCGGTCTCGGGGTCGGCGCAGAGCTTGGCGATAGTGTCGGTGCCGGCGTTCGAGGTCATGATGATGACGGTGTTGCGGAAGTCGATGTCCCGCCCCTCGCCGTCCTTCATCTGGCCCTTGTCGAACACCTGGTAGAACACGTCCTGCACGCCGGGATGGGCCTTCTCCATCTCGTCGAGCAGCACGACGGAGTAGGGGCGGCGGCGCACCGCCTCGGTCAGCACGCCGCCCTCGCCATAGCCGACATAGCCAGGGGGCGAGCCCATGAGGAGCGAGACCTTATGCTCCTCCTTGAACTCGCTCATGTTGATGACGGTCAGGTTCTGCTCGCCGCCATAGAGCAGGTCGGCGAGGGCCAGCGCCGTCTCGGTCTTGCCGACGCCGGAGGTGCCGGCCATCAGGAACACGCCGATCGGCTTGCGCGGGTCGGTGAGGCCGGCGCGGGAGGTGCGGATCGCCTGGGCGATCGCCTCGAGCGCGTGGGACTGGCCGACGACGCGCTCCTCCAGCTTCTCCTTGAGGGTCAGGATGGTGCGGATCTCGTCGCTGACCATCCGCCCGACCGGGATGCCGGTCCAGGTTGCCACGACTTCGGCGATCGCCTGGCCGTCCACGACGGGGTGGACCAGCGGCTCCTCCCCTTGCAGGGCGCTCAGGGCGGAGGTTGCCTCGGCGAGTTCCTGGCGCAACGCGTCGGGGTTCTCGACGGTGTTGCCGGCGCTCTCCGGAGCCGCCGCTGCCTCGGCGCCCGCGGGCACCGGGGCGGGCGCCGAGGTGGCCGGCGCGGCGATCGCCGCTTCCAGCCGGTTCCGCAGGTCGCGGATCCGCGCGACCAGCGCCTGCTCCTCCTTCCAGCGGGCCTCCAGGCCGGTGAGCTCGAACTGCAGCCGGTCGCGCTCCTCGACCAGCGTGTTCTTGCGCGCGGTGTGGTCCGCTCCGGTCACGACCTCGCGCTCGATGGCGGCGAGCTCGGTCGCGATCAGGTCGAGCCGGCGCCGGCGGTCCTCGATCGGCGCGGGGATCGCGGCCTGGCTCATCGCCACGCGCGCGCAGGCGGTGTCGAGGAGCGAGACGCCCTTGTCCGGCAACTGCCGTGCGGGGATGTAGCGGGCGGAGAGGCGCACCGCCTCCTCCACCGCCTCGTCCAGGATGCGCACGCCGTGGTGCTTCTCGAGCGTCGGCACCAGGCCGCGCAGCATGGCGGAGGCGAGGGACAGCGAGGGCTCGTCCACCTTCACCACCTGGAAGCGGCGGGTCAGCGCGGCGTCCTTCTCGAAATACTTCTTGTATTCGGCCCAGGTGGTGGCCGCGAGGCAGCGCAGCTCACCGCGCGCGAGCGCCGGCTTGAGCAGGTTCGCCGCATCGGTGCCGCCGGCCGCGCCGCCGGCGCCGATCAGCGTGTGCGCCTCGTCGATGAACATGACGATCGGCTGGGGCGAGGCCTTCACCGCATCGATCACGCCCTTCAGCCGGTTCTCGAACTCGCCCTTCACCCCGGCGCCCGCCTGCAGCAGGCCGAGGTCGAGCGACAGCAGCTTCACGTTCTTCAGCGCATCGGGCACGTCGCCTGCGGCGATGCGCAGTGCCAGCCCCTCGGCCACCGCGGTCTTACCGACACCGGGCTCGCCGGTGAGGATCGGGTTGTTCTGCCGGCGCCGGGTGAGGATGTCGATCACCTGGCGGATTTCGGAATCGCGGCCGAGGATCGGGTCGATCTTGCCCGCCCGGGCCTGCGCGGTGAGGTCGGTGCAGAACTGCTCGAGCGGCCCGCCGCCGCGCGGCGCGTCCCCGCTCGCCGCGCCGGTCGGCACCCCGGCGGCGGCGTCGGCCGCTGCCGCGGCTGCTTCCGTGGCCTCCTCGCTGCCTTCCGTGAAGTCGGCGAGGTTGCGTCGGATCGCCTCGGCCGGCAGCGCGCCGAGCGTGGGGGAGGATTCGCGCGTCGCACGCGCCAGCGCCTCGTCGGACAGCGCGGCGATCAGCAGGTGGCCGGACCGGATCTTGCCCGCCCCGCTTTCCAGCGAGGCGATGAGCCAGGCTTCCTTGATGAGGGAGACGATGTCGGGCGAGAGCGAGGGGGCACGCGCGTTGCCGGTGCGCATGCGGTCGAGCGCCCGGGTCAGCTCCCCGGCGACGCGCCCGGCATCCGCCCCCTGCTTGCGCAGGATCGCGGCGACGTCCGTGCCCGGCGCCTCGACGAGCTTCAGCAGCAGGTGCTCGAGCTCGACATTGTAGTGACTGCGCGAGAGGGTGAGGCCGGCCGCGGCCTCGAGCTGACGACGACAGATTGGATTGAGGCGGGCGACGAGGGATTTCAGATCGATCGCCACCATGGTCCGTACAGCCTCCCGCCATCCATGTAGAGGGGATCAAGCCCCGCGCGATGGTTCGGAACGGTAAGGGTGTGCCCCGGCGCTGTCCAGCACTGCCGCGTTACGGTTGTGTCGCGCGTGTTTCGCTCGCATGTTGTGTATGTTTCGTCCCGGTTTCCCCGGGGCGCCGCCAGGGGGATGGCCGATGGCCGAGGACGTGCTGGATCTTGAGGCGCTGCTTGCGCCACTCGGGGGCGAGGGTGGCGCGGGAGAGGATTTGCGGACCGACTACTCGCCGACCTCGCTCTACCAGAAGCTGCGAGACGCGCGCGCCGAGGCGCGCGCCGAGGAGCGCCAACAGGACGCCGAGGGAGGGGCGGAGGCGGCGGTGCCGATGGCTTGGCGCGAGGTCAAGCGAATCGGCCTGTCCTGCATCGCCGAGAAGAGCAAGGACTTCGAGATCGCCGCCTGGACCGTGGAGGCGCTGGTGCGCCTCGACGGCCTGGCAGGCCTCACCGCGGGCGCGAAGCTGATCACCGGTCTCCTGGAGAAGTACTGGGACCCCGGCTATCCGCGGCCGGACGAGGAGGAGGGGCTCGAGGTCCGCGGCGCGCCGATCGGCGGGCTGGCCGGGGAGGGCGCCGACGGGACGCTCATGCAGCCGCTGCGGCGGCTGCCGCTGTTCCACCGCGCGGACGGCGCACCCGTCGGCCTGCACCTCTACCGCCAGGCAGAGGAGACGGATGCGCTGGCCGACGCCAAGCGCAAGAAGGCGCGGATCGACGCCGGCATGCCCGAACTCGCCACGCTGCAGGCCGAGGCGAAGCTCGACGCGGCGCATCTGCGCTCTGTCGGCCTTGCGGCGCGCGCAGCGGGGGAGGCCTGGGCGGCGATGGACGCGGCGCTTTCGGCCCGCTTCGGCGCCGATGCTCCGGCCACGCGCCGGGTCGCGGAGGCGCTGGAGCAGATGGTCGAGATTGCCGAGCGCCTCCTCGGCCCTCTACCGCGGGAGGCCGCCGGGGCCGCGGAGGCGGATGGCGCTGAGGAGGCGGCCGGTGAGGGTGCTCCCGCGGCCGAGGGGGGCGCGGTTGTGGCTGGCGGCGGCAGCGGCGGTGGGCCCCGGCCGCTGCGGACGCGCGAGGACGCGATCCGTCAGCTTGAGGAGCTTGCCGACTGGTTCCGCAGGACGGAGCCGCACTCGCCGCTTGCCTTCACTCTGGAGGACGCGGTCCGTCGCGCCCGTATGCCGCTGCCGGACCTGCTTGCCGAGGTGCTGCCGGACGCCAAGGCCCGCGCCGCGATGCTGACCATGCTCGGCATCCGCCCGCCCCAAAGCGAATAGTCAGTGCAAGGTACAGCGGGGATAGTGTTAATATAAGGATAAATCGGGAGCGGCCTCCGCACGCTGCCGTCGGGGCGAGCAGGGGCACGGCACGGACGGCATCCGCCCGCCTCCCGTGCCGCGGATCCATGGCGATCGCGAGGCCGCAGTACCCGGCAGCCCGCGGGAGGGCACAACTGTCGCGTTGACCACGGTTCAGCGCCGCATCTATCCTACCGTTTCATCGCAGGGATGACCGGGGTTTCGGTCCGAGGAGGTCGTGATGGCCAGCGTGCATGATAAGCTCGCTCGCGTGCGCAAGCCGCGGGTGCACATCACCTATGAAGTCGAGACCGAAGGCGCGATGGTGCAGCGGGAGCTCCCCTTCGTCGTCGGGGTGATGGGGGACTTCGCGGGCGACCCGGGTGAGCCGCTGCGGCCGCTGGCGGAGCGCAAGTTCGTTCAGATCGACCGGGACAACTTCAACGACGTCATGGCGCGCATTGCGCCGGGTCTGAACATCCGGGTCAAGAACACGCTCGCCGGCGACGACTCGGAGATGGCGGTTCAGCTCAAGTTCCGCTCGATCGAGGACTTCGAGCCGGGCCGGGTGGCCGAGCAGGTGCCGGCGCTGAAGGCGCTGATCGAGACGCGGGCGAAGCTGCGCGACCTGATGAGCAAGGCCGACCGCTCCGAGGAGCTGGAGGGGCTGCTCGAGCAGGTGCTCCAGGACAAGGAAAAGCTGGCCAAGCTTTCGAGCGAGCTCGGCCTCGACGCGTCGAAGCAGGAGGGCTGACGCGATGAGCGCGACCCAGACCGAAGCCGCGGGCGCCGCCGGCGCCGTCACGACGGAAGAAGCGGGTGTCGGCCTGCTCGAGCAGGTGATCGGCGCGACCAAGCAGACCGAGCGCGACCGCGCGCAGGAGCTGATCAAGGCGCTGACCGAGGAGGCGCTGAAGGGCACCGTCACCTTCAGCCGCAACCTCTCCATGACCTTCGACCGCGCGATCGCCGCGCTCGACCGCAAGATCTCCGAGCAGCTCAACGCGGTGATGCACCACCCGCGCTTCCTGCAGCTTGAGGGGTCGTGGCGCGGGCTGCACTACCTGGTCATGAACTCGGAGACCGGCACCTCGCTGAAGCTGCGGATGCTGCAGATCTCGAAGCGGGAGCTCTCGCGCGACCTTCAGCGCGCGACCGAGTTCGACCAGTCGCAGATGTTCAAGAAGATCTACGAGAACGAGTTCGGCACCCCGGGCGGCGAGCCCTACGGCGCGCTGATCGGCGACTACGAGTGGACCAACCACCCGGACGACGTCGAGACGCTGCGCCTGATGTCGAACGTCGCCGCGGCGGCCTTCGCGCCATTCATCTCGAGCGTGGGCCCCGGCATGTTCGGCTTCCAGGATTGGCGTGAGCTGTCCAAGCCGCGGGACCTCGCCAAGATCTTCGACACCGCCGAATACGCCAAGTGGCGGAGCTACCGCGACACCGAGGACAGCCGCTTCGTCACCCTTGTCATGCCGCGGGCGCTCGCGCGCCTGCCCTATGGCTCGGCCACCAAGCCGATCGAGGAGTTCGGGTATGAGGAGGCGCCCTACGACGCCGCCGGCAACCCGAAGGCGATGGACCACCACGAATATTGCTGGATGAACGCGGCCTATGTGCTGGGTGCGCGGCTGACCGACGCCTTCGCCCAGCATGGCTTCTGTGTCGCCATCCGCGGTGCCGAGGGCGGCGGCAAGGTGGAGAACCTGCCGACCCACGTCTTCACCTCGGATGACGGCGACGCCGACGCCA
>ERZ777003.3497-NODE-3497-length-15162-cov-26.226451_pt1 | contig 15162 bp, 10 predicted proteins | sample MGYA00374956_ERZ777003 | MGnify/ENA primary metagenome ERZ777003 (study PRJEB29302, sample SAMN06268252) | bioreactor metagenome | isolation source: Joint BioEnergy Institute, California, USA | place: USA:Joint BioEnergy Institute, California, USA | collected... | reverse complement strand
TTGCCCGTATGCCGCATTTCGAGTGCGGTGCTTTCAACCACTCAGCCACCTCTCCTGATGGCGTGCACAGCTGAGATAGGCGAACCACCTTTAAGCAGCCCGCGACTTCGATACTGGTCGCGGCTCGGGTCGCGTCCGGTTTGCTGTGCAGGTCGCGTTGCTATAGCGGCCAACGCGCGTCACTTCAAGACGATTGGTGCCGCGAACGCAAGTGACGATCTGACAAGGATGCCCCATTTAGGTGCTGCGGCAAGGTGTCCGCAGACCAGCGCGGCAGCTAGAAGTCGGATGCAATCCCGTCCTTCTCCCAGTCGCCATAGCGGACAGGGTCGGGGCCTTTCCGACCGCCAATCTCCCTTGGGGCCGGCTTCTGGGAAGCGGCCTGCTGCCGACGGCGCTCCTCGGCTTCCTGAAGCGCTCGTATAGCAGCCGGAGAAAGCGTTCGCCGCTCCTCCACGTGCTCCACCGGCTGCCCGTCTTGTTGGTGCTCGTCCATGTCGCCGAACTGACAGCTCCTACTGCGGATCTTGTATAATCCCTACCTATATAACCACTTGATCGCTGGAGCTGAAACCGGGAGGGATAATCAACCCTGGCTGCTCCACTGTGGTTGAGGTCAAGGGGAGATTTGGATGACGAGCAACTACATCAAGACTGGCGTCTTGCTTGCAGCGCTGACGGCGATCCTGGTGTCTCTGGGAGCGTTGGTGGGCGGTGAGACGGGTCTCGTCATCGCCTTCATCATGGCGCTCGGCATGAACGCCTTCAGCCTCTGGAACTCCGACAAGATCGTGCTGCGCATGCACGGGGCTGAAGAGGTCGACGAGCGCACGGCGCCCGAGCTCTACGCCCTGGTTCGTGAGCTGGCTGCCAAGGCTGGTCTGCCGATGCCCAGGGTCTACATCATGCACAGCGAGCAGCCGAACGCGTTTGCCACCGGCCGCAGCCCCGCTCATGCGGCGGTTTGTGCCTCGACGGCTTTGCTTGACATGCTGGACCGCGAAGAAGTGGCCGGCGTGATGGCCCATGAGCTGGCGCACATCAAGAACCGCGACACGCTAATCATGACCGTCGCCGCGACGGTCGCGGGCGCGATCACCATGTTCGCCAACATGATGCAGTTTGGCATGCTCTTTGGAGGTGGGGACCGTCGTGAAGGTGGGGGCGCCCTTGGCATCATCGGTGCACTGGCCGCGATCATCCTGGCACCTTTGGCGGCGGCGCTGGTCCAGATGGCCATCAGCCGCTCGCGGGAGTATGAGGCTGATCGCATCGGTGCCCTGATCTGCGGGGAGCCGTTGTGGCTTGCCTCCGCGCTGCGGAAGATCGACCACTACGCGCGGCGGATCATCAACCCGACGGCGGAGGAATCGCCCGCCACGGCACACCTTTTCATCATCAACCCGCTCTCTGGTCAGGGCATGGACAATCTGTTCTCGACCCACCCGAACACGGAAAACAGGATCGCCGAGCTGGAGAAGCTGGCAGCGTCCATGGGCCGGACGGGTGCTGTTGGCAGCTCTCCGCGCGGGCCGTGGGGCTGATCGCCTATGGCCCTTCGTGCATCCGGGCAGACTGAGAGCAAGGCATCCCAGGCCGGCAAACAACCTCCAGGATTGCTGCCGCGGGAGATGGCCGTCGACCTCATATCGGCTGTTCTCGACCGCGGCCGCAGCTTTGACGAAGCTTTTGCAGCTTGTTCCTCCCATCCTGAGTATCGCGCGCTCTCGCCAAGTGATCGCGGGCTAGCGCGGCTTATCACGGCAACGGTTTTGCGCCGTCATGGTCAGCTGGCGGAAATCCTGGGACAGTTCATTGAACGTCCGCTGCCGAAAAAGACGGGGCGGCTGACGTCGATCCTCATGGCTGGCGCTGCCCAGCTCGTTTTCTTGGGCACTCCGCCCCATGCCGTCATTAATTTAGCCGTTGAACAGACCCGCCGTGATGCGCGCGCCCGCAGGTTCGATCGCCTCACCAACGCTGTGTTGCGCCGCGTAGCGGAGCGTGGGAGGGAGATCGCGGCCGGCCAGGATCCCGTGCGGCTCAATGTGCCCGCATGGCTACTTGACCGTTGGACCAGAACCTACGGTGAGGAGACCGCGCGCCGTATCGCCGAGGCATCTCTCCGCGAGGCGCCACTAGACATAACGGCGAAGGCCAATCCCGAGATTTGGGCCGAGCGGCTCGGCGGCGTGGTACTGCCGACAGGATCAATCCGGCTCATTCCCCAGGGGCGGATTGAGAACCTGCCAGGGTTCAACGAGGGGGCCTGGTGGGTTCAGGATGCTGCCGCCGCGCTGCCGGCAAAGCTACTGGGCGACGTGTCCGGCAAGCGCATAGCTGATCTCTGCGCCGCGCCTGGCGGCAAGACGGCAGAGCTGGCTGCGGCCGGTGCGAAGATGACCGCGGTCGAGATTGACTCCAAAAGGATCGAGCGGCTGAAGGATAATCTGGCTCGGCTTCGGCTCGAGGTTGAGGTTGTCGAAGCAGACGTGACGGAATGGTCGCCGGGTGAGCTGTTCGATGCCGTCCTTCTCGATGCGCCTTGTCTGTCCACTGGCACCATTCGGCGTCATCCCGATCTGCTGCGCCTGAAACGAGAAAGTGACCTGGAGCGCTTGGTCGAGCTGCAAAAGCGGTTGCTTGAAGCCGCAGCGAAGCTCATCAAGCCGGGTGGTCTTCTTGTCTACTGCACTTGCTCCCTGGAGGCCGAAGAGGGGCCGCAGCAGATTGCGTGCGTGCTGTCCAGCGGAGCATTTGAACGCGTGCCTATTCGGCCGGGAGAAGCGGGTATCGCCCCAGAATGGGTTACTCCTGAAGGTGATCTGCGGACCTTCCCCTTCCATCTGCAACTTGAGGGCGAGAACCTTTCGGGCATGGACGGCTTTTATGCGGCGCGTTTGCGTCGGGTCGCCGCACGACTGTGAGCCGGGTGTGATTTCCGGTCCACGCAAGGTTCACAAGCCGCGCACAAGTTATCCCCATGAGCCTTGAGAAGCCTTCCCGACGGGCATATCCGAGAGCATGATCAGTGCCGGATGTAGGCAGCCGGCTTGCGGCGGGAGTCTTCTGTGGCTTCGCTCACGTTTTCCGAACAGACGCGCTTGGCCCGCCTCGCGACAGACCGCGTGCGGCGCGCGGCTGTGGCCCGGTTGCTCAGCTCACGGTTGTTGCGTTGGCGCTTCGGGGCGCCTGTTGCCGATGAGCTGTTGATCGTTCCGCAAGATTTGAGGACGGCTGACCCGAGCTTCGCTGACGAAATTGCCATTGGTCAGTTCGGGTTCGGCGGAGCTGTGGCCTACATCGGCGATGGGTCGCCGTTCGATCTCAAGCCACCCAGCAAGGAATGGGAACGTGAGCTGCACGGCTTCGGCTGGCTGCGCCACCTTATGGCGGCAGAAACCGAAGAAGCGCGCGATCAGGCCATTGACCTCGTCCTGGAATGGATTCGCAGGCATGGATCGCGCGGTGGCGTTGCCTGGGAGCCGCCCGTTATCGGCCGGCGTCTGATTTCCTGGCTGTCGAACGCGTCCATGCTGCTGGACGACGTCGATCAGGCGACCTACGACAAGATTGCCGACAGCCTCGGCGATCAGATGATCCGCCTGTCGGCGACGTGGCGGGATGCGCCGGCGGGCTATCCTCGACTGTTGTCCCTCATTGCTCTCGTGCTGGCTGATCTCTGCGTGGCAGGCCACGACCGGCATTTGCGCGAGATCGAGGACGATTTCGCCGCTGAACTGGAAGCGCAGATTCTGCCTGACGGTGGCCATATCAGCCGCAATCCGGGTATACCGGTCGAGCTATTGCTGGACCTCTTGCCCTTGCGGCAGTGCTTTGCTGTGCGCGATCGCGCGGCGCCCAAGGCGCTCTCTGACGCCATCCAGCGGATGCTGCCGTTTATCAGGTTCGTGCGTCTTGGGGATGGCTCCCTGGGCCGCTTCAACGGGATGGGCTCGCCCAATCTCGACCTTATCGCGACGGTGCTCGCTTACGCTGACCCGCCGGTTAGCCTGCCGTCCCACGCGCCGAATTCCGGATATGCGCGGCTTGCCCGCGGCGAAACCATCATTCTCGCCGATGTCGGCTCACCGCCTCCACTGGAGCTGGCTGGGCAGGCGCACGCGGGTTGCCTCTCGTTCGAAATGAGCTCGGGCAAGTATCCGCTATTCGTCAATTGCGGTGCTCCCGGACCGGCCGACCAGGATTGGCGTGCCGCCTCACGCGCAACGGCAAGCCACAACACGCTTTGCCTTGGCGGCAAGTCGTCGTCGCGTCTGGTTCTCAACGATCTGCTCGAGACGATCGTCGGATCGCCGCCCATTCGCTTCCCGGCGCATGTGTGGGCGCGCGTGCAGGATTTGCCCGACGGCGGCATCGCCCTCAAAGCGCATCACGACGGATACCGGCGACAGTTCGGCATCATCCATCGGCGGCAGCTCACGTTGGATGTGAGCGGCGGCAAGCTGACAGGCGTCGACAAGCTTGGCCCCCCGCGCGGCCAGCTGCGGCTTTCAATGGATGTGCCCTTCGCGATCCACTTCCATCTCCACCCGGACGTGGCGTGTACTGAGGCGCCGAAGGGGGGGAGAACGGAAGTCGTCCTGCCCAATGGCGAGCGCTGGGCGTTCTCGGCAAAGGGGGCTCACGTGTCGATTGAGGACAGCTTCTATTGCGCCGATCTTTCCGGCCCTCGCCGGTCCTTACAGATCGTGCTGAGAGGGGCCTGCTACGGAGAGAACGAGGTCACCTGGGAGCTGGAGCGCCGCACCTGATCACCTGCGACGGTGACCCTTTTTGTGGGCAGCGGCGTTTTGTGGTAGGCGCCGACGGCGCGCCTCCGCGCCTGACCAACGTACCTTGAGGACCGATTGACATGAGCGACCCGGTGATCCGCCGCGCCCTCCTTTCCGTTTCCGACAAGACTGGTCTCGAAGAGCTGGCGCGCTTTCTCCACGGGGCAGGTGTCGAGCTGATTTCGACAGGCGGGACGGCTGCTGCGATCAAGAATGCCGGGCTGCCCGTGAAGGACATCGCCGAGCACACCGGTTTCCCCGAGATGATGGATGGCCGCCTCAAGACGCTGCATCCGAAAGTGCACGGTGGCCTCCTTGCCATTCGCGGTCGTGAGGATCACGACCGGGCGGCTGCGGAGCACGGCATCGCGCCGATCGATCTTCTAGTCGTGAACCTCTATCCGTTCGAGGCAACGGTCGCCCGTGGTGCCAGCACGGATGAGTGCATCGAGAACATCGACATCGGCGGGCCCGCCATGATCCGCGCGGCTGCCAAGAACCACGCGAGCGTCACGGTTGTTGTCGACCCCGAGGATTACGCGCGGGTCATCTCCGAGATGCAGAGCCGCGGTGGTTCAACCAGCCTGGAGCTGCGTCGTTACCTTGCCGCCAAGGCCTACGCGCGCACGGCTGCCTACGATGCCGCGATCAGTGGCTGGTTCGCGAAGGAGCTGGGCGATACGGCGCCTACCTGGCGCACATTCGGCGGCAAGCTCGTGCAGCAGCTCCGCTACGGTGAAAATCCCCATCAGTGGGCTGCGTTTTATCGCACTGGGGAGCAGCGGCCGGGCGTCGCCACCGCAGTTCAGCACCAGGGCAAGGAGCTGTCCTACAACAATCTCAACGACACGGACGCGGCTTTCGAGTTGGTAGCGGAGTTCGACCCGCAGAAGAGTGCCGCGGTTGCCATCATCAAACACGCCAACCCTTGCGGGGTCGCTTGCGCGCCAACGCTGAAGGAGGCCTACCTGTTGGCGCTCCGTTGCGATCCGGTCAGTGCTTTTGGCGGCATTATCGCGCTCAACAGGCCCATCGATGCCGAGGCTGCTGAGGAGATCACGAAGATCTTCACTGAGGTGGTGATTGCCCCCGATGTGACGCCCGAAGCCAAGGCAATCTTCGCAGCCAAGAAGAACCTGCGTCTTCTGACGACCGGCGGATTGCCCGATCCGCGCGCGCCGGGCGTGACGTTCCGTTCTCTGGCTGGCGGGCTTTTGGTCCAGTCGCGCGACTCCGCAAGCGTGGACGACATGGAACTGAAGGTGGTCACGAAGCGTCAGCCGACGCCCCAGGAGCTGGAGGACCTCAAGTTCGCATTCCGCGTCGCCAAGCACGTCAAATCCAACACCATCGTCTACGCCAAGAATGGCGCGACCGTTGGCATCGGCGCTGGGCAGATGAGCCGCGTGGACTCGGCTCGTATCGCCGCCTGGAAAGCGGAGGAGGCAGCGAAGGCTGCGGGCTTTTCGGAGTCTCTCGCCAAGGGATCGGTGGTCGCCTCAGATGCGTTCTTCCCGTTCGCCGACGGGCTCATTGCCGCTGCGGAGGCTGGAGCGACGGCTGTCATCCAGCCCGGCGGATCGATGCGGGACGAAGAGGTGATACGCGCCGCGGACGAGCGCGGCCTCGCGATGGTCTTCACCGGCGTTCGGCATTTCCGGCACTAGGGCCATGACGGGGGCGGGCAGCACTTCAGAAGTGAGACTGCGGCCCGCCTCGACAGCTGACTGGCCGCTCATTCGCCGCTGGCTTGCGCGACCCGATATCCAGCGCTGGTGGGGCCCGCAGGCAAGCGCCGAGGCCGAAGTGCTGATGGCGCTCGACAGCACGCATGCCATTTCCCGGATCATCGAGGTCGACGGCACCCCGGTCGGTTACGCCCACGCCGTCGATGCCACGCTCTGGGGCGAGGCGCTGCCCGACGATCTAAGCCCAGGCACCTGGGATCTCGACATCTTCATTGCTTCCGAAAACCACCGCGGCAAAGGCGTAGGCGAAGCTGCCCTCCAGCTACTCAGGGACGAGGTCTTTTCGACTACCCTGGCAGTCGCCGTTTGCATTTTCGCGCCGATCGAGAACGAAGCGGCCGTGCGGGCTTATGAGCGGGCAGGCTTCCGTTGGCGGAGGGTCTGGCACGATCCGATTGCCGGGCCCGAATGGTTCATGGTCGCAGAGCGTCCGAAGTCCTGACCTCAGTCCGACTGCTTTTCGCGTACGGGCAATAATAAAACGAGCCCGGCGAGCAGGAATATGAGGATCGCCCCTATTCCAGCCCGTTGACTTCCCGTGACCGTCGTCAGCGCAGCGACCGAGAGCGGGGCTAGGAAGGCTGTGACTTTCCCCGAAAACGCGAACAGTCCGAAGTACTGCGTCATGCGCTCTGGCGGTGCGAGACGGGCAAGAAGGGTTCGGCTGGCGGCCTGGTTGGGCGCAGCCGCGAGAGCCACGAAGCAGGCAAAGCCCAGGAAGACAATTTCTCCAGTACTCGAGAACGGCGCTGAACCCGACGCTTTCGGTTCGATCGGCACGACAAACAAAACGTACTGGGGGCTGACCGAAAGGATCCCAACGCAGCCGATCATGAGCAGCACAAGGGCGCCGATAACGACGCGTTTCGCTCCGAAGCGGTCGTCAAACGTGCCACCCACCAGCGCGCCGATGACTCCTACCGTGATGAGAATGATGCCAAAGATGCCGCGCTCGATGGCTTCCCAGCCGAACACGGCGGTGCCGTAGATGCCCCCGAAAACGAAGATGGCTGAGAGTCCATCCGAGTACAGCGCCCGCGCGATGAGGAAGTAGAGCATGTCGCGCTGGCGGGGCAGCAGGCGCACCGTGTTCCACAAATCCCGAAGCGCGGATCCGTTCGTGCGCGGCATACCCGATAGCGGGCGGCGGTCAGGCACGAACAGGAAGAAGGGGATCAGGAACACCAGCGCCCACATGGCAGAGAACGGGCCGACGAGGCGATCGCCTTCCCGCTGAGTGACGTCGAGGGCCAGCCACGGTTCAAAGCCAAGCAGTGTCTTGCCGGTTGCGGGATTGGTCACGAGGAAGCCGGCGACCACGCAAAGACTCACCAGCCCGCCAACGTAACCGGTTGCCCAGCCCACGCCGGAGAGCCGGCCGAGCTGGCCTGAGGGGACCAGCGTCGGCATGATCGCGTTGGTGAAAACGGTAGCGAATTCGGCGGCGATGGTGGCGATCACAAAGGCCGTGAGAACAGCAATGATCGTCGGCAACGAGGCGCCCGGCGTCGCCCACCACAACGCCGCAAGCCCAAAAGCGAGCATCAACGCAAACAGGCCCACCCACGGTTTGCGCCGGCCGCCGCTGTCGGCCACAGCGCCGAGCAGCGGGCTGCCAATGGCAATCAGCACGCCAGCGGTCGCGGCCGCATAGCCCCACAACGCCTGGCCCCGGACAGGATCATCCACGACCGCCGAGGTGAAGTACGGCGCGAAGAGGAACGTCAGAACGAGAGTGTAGTAGGGCTGCAGGGCCCAGTCGACCAACACCCAGCCAGCCAAAGCCCGCAGGGGGGCTTTTGCTACGGGCACGGCGTGCGCATCCGTAGCCGGTGATGAGATTTGCAATTGGCTGCTCCCGCGCCTTGCCTTGCTACGCGTCCGTCGCAATCAGGTCGCGCACCTGAGAGGCGGCGACCGTCAGACGAGATACGGTCACGTCGCCCGTTGCAGCCATCTCGTCAAGTGCCGACTTGGCTCGCGCCAGCAGCACTCCACGCTCTTTCTCCCACTCGCCCAGATCAACCGACCCTGGCCTGCTCAAGATCTCGCGCACCAACGCCCGGCGGGCAGTGTCCAGTGTACGGATGGCGCCGTTGATGGCGAGCTGGTCGTAATAGTCCCGAAGGTGGAGTGATGCAGTGAGCTGCTTCAGCTCGTCGACACGGAAATACTCGCTGGCCGCGAATGCGATGCGGGCTGCATCGGCGAGCGACCGGCCCGTCTCATGCGCAAGCCGCGTAATGGTCGTCGCATGAGTGAGGTAGTCGAGAGCCGCGAGTCGTCGGGCAAGGTCCTGGGGCGCGCCATTCCGGGTCAGCTCCTCGCGCGTACGTGCCAACCGGTCGAGCTGATGGGGCGTGAGGCACGCTGCCAGGATAGAGGCAAGCTGCTGGGTTCCCGCGTGGTGGGCGGCGATAGTAGCCGCCAGGCTCCCATCCCTGCCGTGCCGCAGCATGTTTGTCACGGCTTCGATCAGGAACTCCTGAACGCGGGCATAGAGATCGAGCTGGAACTGCCCCGGGATCTTGTTGTCGAGCTGGTCGATTGCGTGCCACAGCTCCGGCAGCTGGAAGATTGCGCTGGCCGCAATGAAGGCGGCGGCAATGTCAGCTGGCTCCCGTCCAGTCTCGTCACCAAGCCGGACAGCCATCGCCGGGCCGCCGCGGTTGAGCAATGCGTTGGTCAGTCCAGTGACGATGATTTCGCGCCGTAGGCGGTGCGCCTTGATGTCGTCGAGGAAGCGCTCGCGCAGCGCGTGCGGGAAGTAATTGATGAGCAGCGGCTCGCAAACGGGATCGTCGGGAAGTGAGCTGCGGATAAGATCGTCGGAGAGGGCGATCTTCGCGTAGCTGAGCAGGACGGCGAGCTCGGGCCGCGTCATTCCCGTTCCCGTGGCCTGCCTCTGTGCCATCTCCTCACGGCTCGGAAGCCCTTCAAGCTTGCGGTCAAGCAGACCGCGGTTCTCGAGAGACTCCATCAGCCGGGAGATGTAGCCGAGGCCGCGCGCGCCCTTGCGCTCGGCAAGGCTTAGCGCGAGCGACTGCTGATAGTTGTTGACAAGGCAGGCTGCCGCCACGTCCTCGGTCATCGAAGCAAGGAGCTCGCGCCGCTGTTCGGCGTTGAGCCGGCCAGAGGCCACGGCAGGCCCCAGCGCGATCTTGATGTTCACTTCGAGGTCGGACGAGTTCACACCCGCGGAATTGTCGATAAAGTCCGTGTTGATCCGGCCGCCCTTGCGCGCGAACTCGATGCGACCGAGCTGCGTTACGCCAAGGTTGGCGCCTTCGCCGATCACCTTCGCGCGCACATCCTGCGCCACCACGCGGATCGCATCATTGGCGCGATCGCCGACCTGTTCGTTGGTTTCCGTCGACGCACGGATGAATGTGCCGATGCCGCCGAACCAGAGGAGGTCCGTCTCGCATTTCAGGATGGCGCTGATGAGCTCCGACGGCGTCATTGTTTCCGCATCAACGCCGAGCAGGTCGCGCATCTCCGGAGTGAGCGGGATCGCCTTCAGAGAGCGGGAGAAGACGCCGCCGCCACGCGAGATGAGCGTCTTATCGTAATCCTGCCAGCTGGAGCGCGGCAGGTCGAACAGCCGTTTTCGTTCCGCGTAGCTCGTTTCCGGATCCGGGTCGGGATCGATGAAGATGTCGCGGTGGTCGAACGCAGCCACCAGCTTTATTGCCCGCGACAGCAGCATGCCATTACCGAAAACGTCGCCCGACATGTCGCCGACACCAACCACGCGAATGGGCTGCGATTGGATATCGATATTCATCTCGCGGAAGTGGCGCTTGACGCACTCCCACGCACCGCGCGCGGTGATGGCCATGCGCTTGTGGTCATAGCCTGCAGAACCGCCGGAGGCGAAGGCGTCGCCAAGCCAGAAATTCCGCTGGAGCGAGATCTCGTTGGCGTAGTCTGAGAAGGTCGCGGTGCCCTTGTCCGCTGCCACCACCAGGTAGGGGTCGTCGCCATCGTGGCGGACGACGCGATCCGGCGGTACGACTTTTCCGTCGACGATGTTGTCTGTGATGTCGAGCATCGCGGACACAAAGGTCCGATAGGCGGCAATGCCCTCCTTCATGATCTCGTCGCGACTGCCGCTGCGCGGAAGCCGTTTCGGTACGAAGCCGCCTTTGGCGCCCTGAGGCACGATGACGGTGTTCTTTACCTGCTGCGCCTTCACGAGGCCCAGCACCTCGGTGCGGAAGTCCTGCGCCCGGTCAGACCAGCGAATTCCGCCGCGAGCGATCGGGGCAAAGCGCAAGTGCACGCCTTCGACCCGCGGGCTGTAGACAAAGATCTCCCGGTACGGTTTCGGCTCGGGAAGGCTATCGATCATCTTCGAGTCGAACTTGAAGGCGATGGTCGATGGTGGTCGACCAGCCTCGTCGCGCTGGAAGAAGTTCGTGCGCACCGTCGCCAGAATGAGGTTCAGGTACTGGCGGAGGATGCGGTCCTCATCGAGGCTTGGCACTTTCGCCAGCGCGCCTTCGATCCGTTCGCGAATGCGCTGCTCGGCGTTCCGCCGCTCTTCATCCGACCAGTTGCGATCGGGATCGAAGCGGGTGTGGAACAGCTCAAGGAAATCGCGGGCCATCCCCGCGTGCCGGTTCAACGTATCGGCGATGTACCGGAAGCCGAAGGGCGTGCCGGTCTGGCGCAGATAGGAGCCATAGGCTCTCATGGCGGCCGCCTCTCGCCAATCCGCGCCCGCCGTGATGACCAGACGATTGAAGCCGTCGTTTTCTGCCTCACCGCGGCAGACGGCTACGAAGCAGGCCTCCAGCTGCTGATCGCATTTTGCAAGATCGATTGGATGGCCGTCTGCAGTCTCCAGCACCATGTCGTGCAGAGAGACCTCCCGAACGCTACCATTGAAGCGCGGGTGGACGCGGTAGCTTCGCTCGTCGATTACGAAGAAGCCGAGATTTTCGAGGACCGGCACGCGCTCAGAAAGCGGTATCGGCTGATCGAACCGATAGATGGCCGCGTGCACTCTTCGCCCGCTTGCGTCGTTGTTTGTGTGGAAGTCGATCGCCAACGGACGTTCGGGGCTTAACCGCTCGATACGCGCGATATCTTCCAGCGCGCGCTTTGCATTGAACCTTTCCGTGTAGCCGGCGGGGAACGCACCAATGTATTTCGGCGCCAGCTCTGCAAGCCCGTCGCCCGCTGAATAGAGGGTTTCTGTCAGCTGATCATCCCAGGTGCGCGTTGCTTCGCGAATGCGGTTCTCGAGGTCGTCTTCTGAAACCTGAGGCCGAGGTCCTTCATTGCGCTCGATGATGTAATGAACGCGCACGAGCGGGCTTTCGGTAAAAAACGGAGTGAACGACTGCAAGCGGCCGTCAAAAGCCTCCTCCAGAATGCCGGCGATCTTCTCGCGGACGCTTGTCGTGAACCGATCACGCGGGATGAAGACGAGGGCGGATACGAAACGCTCGAAGCGATCATATCGCGCGAAAACGCGAACTCTCGGCCGCAAATCGAGGTCGACTATGCCGCGAGACCACGAAAGCAGCTGATCCTCGTCGATCTGGAATAGCTCGTCGCGCGGGAATGTTGCGAGAACGTTGGCGAGCGCCTTGGCGGCGTGGCTTCCTGGCGCGAAGCCGGATCGCGCCATGACTGTCTCGACCTTGTGGCGCAGGAACGGAATCTGCTGGGGTGGTTGCGTGTAGGCCTGGGAGGTGAGCAGACCAACGAGCCGAAGCTCCCCGGAAATCGAGCCGTCCGGGTTGTACGTTTTCAGCCCCACGTAGTCCATGAACACCCGGCGGTGGACCCGGGAGAGAATGTTCGACTTCGCGATGATGAGGGGATTGGGGGCGAAGAAATGGTTGCGGATTTCCTGCGTCATTGCCCGTGGCGGGTTGCGGCCGCCAAGGACGTAAAGTTCCGGATCGCGAAGCACGCCAAGGCCGCTGTCTTTTACGGGGACGAGTTCACCCTCGCGGATGTCGCCGACGAGCTTATATTCGCGCAAACCCAGGAACGTGAATTGGCCGTCAAGCAGCCAGCGGCAGAAGGCCAGCGATTCCGCCAGAAGTCCTGGAGCGATTGGGGGCGGTGAAGCTTCCAGCGCACGCACGGCCCGATCAAGACGGGCCGTCATCGATTGCCAGTCGGACACGGCAACGCGCACATCGTCGAGCACGGACGAAAGCGTCCCCATCAGGTCGCTCGCCGCGTCCCCCGGCATCGGATCGATGAGCAACGTGATCCAGCTCTCCTGTTTGCCGTCGCCCCAGTTTCGGTCGCCCGGGCCAATGATGCGCTCGAACTTCCCTTCGGCTGACCGTTGCACCTTCAAAATGGGGTGCAAGACGAGAAAGGTGCCGAGGTTGCGCGCCTGCAACTCGTTGAGAATGCTGTCGACGAGGAAGGGCATATCGTCGTTCACGATCGAGACGAGCGTGAACGGCTTCCGGCCAGTCTCGGTTTCGAGCTCAACTCTTTCCCAGCTGGCGATATGGCGCCCGCGCGGCTTCTTGACCGCGAACTCGAAGCTCGAACGCGCGATAGAGGCGAGTGTCTTAGGATCGAACTGCTCGAGATCGTCGATCAAGTCGCTGAACAGCAATCGAGCATATGCACGAAGCTCGGATGAGGCGCCCAGGTTGGAAGCAATGTTGTTGAGCAGGTCGTCGTCGCGCGGCGCTTCAAGTGCCATGGCAAGGGGAACTCCGGTTCTTGTTCGTCAGCGCGTAAGCCAAGACAGGTCGCGATATAGTAGAGATGTTACCATAGCCAGGGCTTACAAGGCTGAATGACAGAGCCGCACCCCAAGGCTAACCTTTCCGGCAGACTGCCAAAAGCCTGGGGACATGCTCATGCGGAAAGCTCGCGACGAACGGATCATCGCACTCAATCTCGGCCCGGATGCCGAGCCAACTCCGGAAATCGCAGCCTACTTCGAAAAGTGCCGCGAAAAGCTCGGTTTTGTACCCAACGTCCTGCGTGCCTACGCGTTCAACAACACCAAGCTGAAGGCATTCATCGACATGGTGGACGACCTCATGCTGGGGGACAGTGGGCTTTCCAAGCTGGAGCGCGAGATGATCGCTGTGGCCGTCAGCTCGGTAAACCACTGCCACTACTGCCTCACGGCTCATGGCGCGGCAGTGCGGCAACGTTCTAACGATCCTGAGCTCGGCGAGATGATCGCGCACAACTATCGCGCCGCAAAATTGGATCGGCGGCAGAAGGCGATGCTCGACTTCGCAGTCAAGCTGACGGAGCACCCGGACAAGATCGGGGAGGAGGATCGGGAAGCTCTTCGCCGCGCAGGCTTCAGCGATCGCGATATCTGGGACATCGCAGCCATAACGGGCTTCTACAACATGTCCAACCGCATCGCGTCTGCAACCGACATGCGGCCGAACAAGGAATATTATTACGCCGCGCGCCAGCCGGTGGAGAAGAACGGTCGCAATTCGTCCAAGAAGTCGAAAAAACGCTGAGCCTGGCTCTGTTGGCAGAGTTGCCCTTCCTTATGCCACTACGCCGTGGCACTTTGACGATGAAGCTGGGGCGTTAAAGCTGGCCGGCAAGGCAAGCGCCCAGCCTGAGCCAGCGCATTTCAACCGTCCGTGGGGGAGATGAGGAACACAATTGCCGTCATGAACACGAAGGGGGGTGTCGGCAAGTCCACCATCGTGTTGGCACTTGCCGAGACGCTCTCCGCCTATCACGGCAAGAACGTTCTCGTCATCGATTCCGATGCGCAGGCGAGCGTCAGCTCCATGCTGATGACTCCGGCGAGCCTGCACCGGCTGCAGGAGGCGGGGCTGACGCTCGTCGATTATCTCGTGGCCGCCGTCCTCAACAATGCGCCTGTGGATTGGCCGCAGTACGTGGTGCGGGGCGTGTCTGATGTCGACGACGCGCGCTCCGTCTTCCTCCTTCCGAGCGACATGCAACTCACGCTCTTCGAGCGCGAGGTGTCGCGCGAATCGCTCCACTCGCGGCTGCGTGCCACCATCCGCCGGTTGCTCAACGACGTGCGGCCGGTCTTCGAGATCATTTTGATCGATTGCCCGCCGGGCCTGTCGGTTCTTACCGAATCCTGGCTGCGCGAGGCGGACTTCCACATCTCCCCGACCAAGCCCGACTACATCTCGTCCTGCGGCCTCGAGGTGTTCCGCCGCTTCAAACAGCTCAATCCGGAGATGGGATTCGCCGAGAACCTGGGCGTCCTCATCAACATGAAGGACCGCTCCTCCATCGTGGATGATGAGTATCACCGCTGGCTCCAGGAGAACCCGGACAACAACTGCTTCAGTCAGGTCATTCCACGAGTGAACGCCCTGCAGAACGCAGCGCGCTTCTCGACGATCGAGCGGTCTTACCTCGCCAAGTACCCCGGCGAGGCAGGGCAGGCGGTTCGCGCCCTGACCGAGGAGGTTCTGGCGCGGCTTGCCGCTTTCAATGCGCGCCCGCAGCCACCGCGTGTGTCCAACGACACCGAAGCAGCACCGGTGCGCAGATAGGCACGCCGAAAGCTCGGCCGATCAGCTTGCGATTTGGAAAATCATAGAGAGGGAGAGAATGGAGCGGGCGATGAGATTCGAACTCACGACCCTCACGTTGGCAACGTGATG
>ERZ777003.3496-NODE-3496-length-15168-cov-15.274400_pt1 | contig 15168 bp, 13 predicted proteins | sample MGYA00374956_ERZ777003 | MGnify/ENA primary metagenome ERZ777003 (study PRJEB29302, sample SAMN06268252) | bioreactor metagenome | isolation source: Joint BioEnergy Institute, California, USA | place: USA:Joint BioEnergy Institute, California, USA | collected... | reverse complement strand
TTGATCGGGCTCTTGAGCGGATTCGGGATCGCTTCCGCGTCGATCTTCTGACGCGCCTCACTGACCGCCGCCTTGGCGTGAATGTCCGCGGACCCCCAGGCGCCGGAGAGCCGCACCCGTGTATCGGATACCGACATCTCGAAGTCCGGATCCAGGGCAGCAGGTCGCTGCAGCGCCTCCGCATCTGCGCGGATCTCGGTGCCCGCTTGCCCCTGCTCCCGGGTGACCCCGGTCCGCATATGGGCCACGTTTTCCTCGGACGCGCCGTTGGTCCGCTGAGTGAACGCGCGCGCCTGCTCCTCGAGGCGTTCCCGGCCAGCCTCGATCTGCGGATCGACGTTGACCGGACGGGCGGCCGTCCAACCGGAGGCGGACACGCCTTCCGTATGACTCTGCGTCACGCCGACCTCGCGGTTGAACTGCAGGGAGCTCATGTACTGTTCGCCACGACGGATCGACTCCGAAGCCTGTTGGGTGTTCGACGCAGCTTGCTCAAGCGCCTTGCGATACGAAGCGTCCGAACCACTGCTCGACTGTGTACCACGGCTCCGGCTGACGTCCTGGCTGACCTTGGCATCCTCGGAGCGAGAGTTGGCACGTTCGATCGCTTCTTTCCAGTCCTGAAGCGCCTTCTCTGCCTTGTTCTTGGTGACACTGATGTCCGCACCAAACTTAAAGCCGCTGATTCCGATTCCGCCCTCAACCTTCGTCGCGAAGTTCCGAACGGCCTCCGCCGCCCGTGAAGCGGCCTCGGCGACACTCGTCCGGTCACTTTCCGACCAGGACTTGCTGACCCCCTCAGCCGTCGACTGATTCATCGACTGGCTGAGCAGCTCGCTCGCCTTCTGAACGAAATCCTCGGCGATGGAAAGGTTCCGTCGGCGCTCGGACGTCATCGCGAGTGCCTGCTCGGTGCTCATCGTGACCGAGTTGCCCCGACTGTCCGTGACCGTCATGCGATCGGTTCGGGTTACGGACGCGGTCTCGTTCTGACCGGCACCACTCAACTGGGTACCGCCCGCATCGAGTTTGCCGAGCACCTTGCCGGCGCCGAAGTCCGCCTGCACCGACTGCATGCCCACCGCAGAGGTCATGGTGGTCGAGTACTTGTTCATCCCGATGTTGTCCATGGAGAGGTTTCCCATGGACACATTGCCGGTAGCCGCCTGCGCGCCGGCCTGCGTCGCGAAGCTCGAACCGATGCCGTGGCTGACGAACTCCGTAAACGCCATCGCACCTTTCACCAGGCCCCATGTGATGAGCGGGACCATCGTGCCGATGAACTGCGCGGCAATAACGAGGTTGTTCGCCTGCTCGGTGAGGATCGCCGAGTTTTCCATCGAAAGGCCTGCAACAGCGAGCGTTTCACGCATCTGTGCGCCACCGAAGATCGTGATGAGGTAGTTCACGATCGCGAGCATCGGCGTCCAGAGCATCAGCCAGACGAGGATCTGGAAGTAGTTCGTGAAGATCTTGCCGCCAAGGCCCGGGATCATCAGGCCGATGATCACGACCGGCACGATCGCGAAGATGAACCCCTGCAGGACGAGGTATACGTACCCCATCATGTTTTCGAAGATTTCCGCAGCGGTCCACCAGGCTGATTTCTGGCTCTGTTCAGCCTGCGCGATCGCGGTGGCGGTCATGATCTCGTTGTTGCCCGTGCGCACCGCCGCCGAGCGGAACGCGCCGGTCATGGAGGCGGTCAGGGCCTTCTGCAGAATGATTCCCTGCGGTCGCGAGTAGCGCGCAAGCGGGTTGCCGCTGCCGCTTGCCCCCGCATGCGCCAGCGCCTCGGACATCGCCTGCTCGAACGGCACCATGATGCCGGCCGCCTTCCACTGCTCGTTCTTGGCCTGCATGAGCGACTCGGCGAAGAGCTCGAGATCACCGGTGAGGCACGAGTATGCGGCCGAGCAGGTCATCAGGGCGCCGATCTGTGCGTTGTAGCCGCTTCCGAGCTGATCCATCCACTCACAGCGCCCGCCCTCCTTCATCGGGAAGTAGCGGGTCATGATCGCCTGACTCTGCGCCTTGGCGAGCGTGTCGATCAGGTTCGTGTCCGTCACGATCTCCCTCGTCGACATGCGTGAGAGCGCGATCGCCGGAACAACGCAGTCGCTCACGTAGGCGGAGAGGCTGCGCTTGAGGTCCGGATCGGAGATCACGAACTCGTTGAGGTCGTTCGTCACCTTGCCGAAAAGGTTGAATCCGCCCGACTCGCTCATCTTGAAGGAGCCGGGAATCGAGAAGTTCGTCTCGATCTGGCGGGTCAGCCACTCCCCGGTCTGCGAGACGATCGAAGCAGGCAGCGCCACGATCGCCGGCACTCCGGTGATCACATTCGAGTAGTTCGAGTACCGGTCGTAGATGTGCACGTTTGCCCGCGCGCCTTGCGTGCCATACATCACCGCCCAGACGAGGAAAATGAACCCGAACATCTTCAGGAAGTTCTTCCCCGGGTCGAAGCCGGCGCGCACGGCGAGCACGACGAAGCCGACGATCGCGAGGAAGAGGAGCAGATAGCGGAACGCCCCGCCCCCGTGATCCGGAGCGAGCATGAGCTTCACCGCGGTAAGAATCTGGGCGATCGCCTCCCCGTTCCCGTAAACGTAGAGGTCCCAGGTGTTCTTACCCGCAAGGTTGATCTGATCCGCAGCGAACGCCTGCAGAGGGCTTGCCAGAAGTCCGATCAACGCGAAGAACGCCGCGGTGAATCGCGAGAAGATCGCGTTCATTACTGACCTCCCGCCGCGCTCTGCGCCGCTTCAGTGACAGCCGTGCCGTAGCGGGCGTGACCGACGAGCTCCTCGGTCATCACTTCCCGCTGCATGGCGAGGTTGATCTGACGAATCTGTTCCATCAGCGTCTGCTGGATCGTAAGTGACTGGGCGATCTGCACTTGCGCCTTCTCGGTCGTCGCCCGCATGCCGCCGAGGAACGCGTAGAAGCGGTTGAGGTCCTCGTCGCTCAGCCGTGCCGTACGATCGAAGCGCTCCGCTTCGCGGATCGCTTCGCGAAGGTCCGCGTACGTAAGGAGCTGTGCGACGTAGGTTGAAAGGACTGCGATGAGCTCCGCACCCGCATCCGGGTACACCGCCGCGGCGTTGATCGCCTGGTAAAGTGGTACGGGCGTGACCTGAATCAGGCGGATCACGTCATCCGGCATCCGCTCGTTCTTGCGGACGGCCTCGACGCCCTGCTGCAGGAGGTTGGCCACAAAGGGCAGATAACCACTCCCCTGCAGGGAGCTGTCGCCGATTCGGACCCGACGGAGCACGAGGCACTCGGTCAGATCGGAAGCGTCACAGTCCCAGATGTACCGGTCGTTGATCTGCACGGTGTACTCCGAAGAAGTGCCCCCGGCTCCTTCCGCGCGAGCCGGTACGGTGCAGAAGTGCTGCACGACCCGGCGAACCTGGTCGTTCATGCTCACCTGCTCCCAGTTGGTGCCGCACATGTAGAGGTGGAACACCTCCTGCATGTCGAGCTGGCTTTCATTGCTACCGCGCACGTTCCCGAGACGCGGCGGGTAGTGCACGACGCCGCCTGTCTCGAGAACACCATCGGAGCCCACCGCGGCGCCTGTGGCCGTCTTGCACGGCTCGTTATCGCCGCATACGACGTTCGTGCCGATCACGTTCATGATCAGCACCTTCGCGCGGACCTTGTCCGGGTCGGTGCCGCTCAAGTTCGTCTCGTTGAGCATCCGCCAGACGGTGTTGCACCGGGCGCCGGCGTCACAGAGAAGCCCACGGGTATCCTCGGCAGAGAGGCCTGCGGCCTGCGCCTTCTCGGTGACGAGTTTTTCGATCGAAGAGACCGCCCTCTCGACGCCGTTGCAAAGACCGTCGCTGATCGCCGAGATCCAGTCGCTGGAGGACCCGTCTTCGGTCCTGCCACTGGCGCAGACAGCGCGGGTCTTGTCCGTTTTGTTCCGATCCGCGCCCAGCATGGCGGTGGCACCGCTGCGCTCCATGAGGGCGCGGGCCATCTCGCACGAATCAATGGCGGTGCGAGCCGCGTCCTTCGCGAGCCCGCGCATCACCTGCATCACGTGCGCGCACGGACCGCAGAGCGTGGTCATCACGAGCTCGACCGCCACGCCGACTGCGTTCTGCGCAACCGACTGGATGAGCTGCTTGATTTCCTCGCCGGAAATGAAGCTGAACCCGCCGAAGTACACGCTGATACCGCCGCAGCCGGCATTCAGCTGGTACGGGGTGACGGAAAAGAGCGCCGGCGAGCGTCGGCTCGGAAAGCGCACGTCGAGTCCGCCTGCAACAAAGGAGTGACGGGCCTGGGAGCTGTAGTGCCCCGGCTCGTTGACGGACACGTTCGTCGAAGATCCGAGCAGATTGCGAAATGCTGCCTCGACGTCCGCGTGAGCAGGCGCCGAGAGCCCCGCCGTGAGAGTGAGGAATGCTGTCAGGGCGAGGGCAGAGGCACGCGAGGAAAGAGTCTTGCGCATCATCAGAGGGCTCCGGCCGTTCTGGGGCGTATAGCCACGGCATCCGGATACGGTCTTGCGGTATAAGCCGGGTGGTTCGTTTAATGCGACCGTCCGATTCGCCTACCGGGAGAAGAGCTCCCTGATCTGCTGCTCGGTCGGCAGAGGCGGAGTTTGCTGGCCCGTCTGTGGCAGTGGGACGCCCGGCGCGATGCCCGTCGGTGTGATGTCCGAGAAATCGACCGGAGCCCGGTTCGGTCCGCCGTTGGCCACACCCTTGAGGAGCGCCATGCGGTAGGCGGAGAAGAACGCAACGATACGCCCGCGCATCGTGCTGGCATCCGTCACGCCCGTCGCGATACGGATCCAGGTGTCATCCTCTGCCTTCGGGCCAGGCACGTACAAAAAGAGTGTCGGAACGATGGAAACCTGCAGCGCCTGTGCCGCGGCGATCGTCTGTGCGCCGCCTCGACAATGAGCCTCGAAACGAGGCATGCACCGGGTGTCGAGAGGGGCATTCCAGATCGTAAGTCCCGTCGAGCGGCCGAGCTCCTCGAGGACGGACGTCATCGCGTGACAGAAATCGCAGTCGTAGCGGGAAAAGTAGACGAGGAACGCACCTTCGTCCTTCAGGGCAGAGAGGATTGCCTCATCGCTCGAGTCCCGTACCTGCGTCATCAGGCGCAGGCCGAAAGTGCTGATCGGAGACTTCACGGTCGGGTCGAGCTCGGGGTTCTGCACCATGTTGTAGTGCCAGAGATTGGCGACCTCGACCGAGCGCTCCATCAGCCACTTCATGTAATACTGGAAGTTCTCGACCGCCTTCGGATCGTTGCGGCTCATTGCCATCGCCTGAAGCAGCGCATCGCGCTGCTTGGCCTGGAACTCGAAATCCTTGCCCGGGTCGACGAACCCGCAGTCTGCCGTCCAGGTTTCTTTCTTCTTGCAGCGCTCTTCCTTGGGCGGTGGTGGATCCTCCGCAGCCGGAGGAAGCTCCGGCATCTCGATGGCAGGCTCTTCTCTGGGCTTCTTGTCCCGTTCATAGAAGAACCAACCCCGTTCGGCGTTCTCGCGCAGCGTGCTTGAGGGGTCCTCCCGCGCCGGCGACTGGGTGGAGTGCGCGGTCTGTGCGTGCGCGCCCGATGCCAGTGCGACGGAACACAGGAAAGCGGCAACGTGACGACGTACGAGCATCGGTGATCCAGTCAGAAGGTCTTCAGACGTATAGCGGTCGGCGCTTAACCGGCAGAGGCCACGGGGCGAATAAAAAGAAGGCCCCGTGCACGGGCACGGGGCGAAGTCGAAATCAGGCAGCCCGGGCAAGCCCCGGCAGCATCTCCTCGAGTCCTTCGAGCAGCGAGAGCGGATCGCCCTCGCGGTTGAAGACCTCGATGTCGACCGGCTGGTTGGCCAGCACGGTTTCCGAAGGATGCAGCGCGGTACTGTCGCCCGCCCTTCGAGCCTCTTCTTCGACACGTTCGAGGGACGGCCGTCGTACACGCACCAGTGCCCCCTCGAAATCGCGCACCATGTGCACCTCGTTCGGAAACCGAACGTCGGTGACGACGAAACGCGTCGTGGGGTTGGTTTCGAGGACGTCCCGCACGCGGTCGACCCAGTATTCGTCGTGGCCGAACTCGCTACCACGACGATACTCAGTGCCCCAGATCTGCAACGTCCAGCGAGGACTTCTCGGGGCCAACAGCTCTGTCTCGCGTGAGCCTTCGCTCACCCCGAGAACGTTGTTCAGCGCCACCTGGACAAAGTTCTCATCCTTGCAGTTCGCCAGTCCCAGCTCGGGAAGCGGCGTTTCCTTGGTTTCCCGGTTCTGCAGGGACGGCACGCTGACGCCGTACGCAGCTGCAACCTCGCGATAGAGCGCGTCGGCAAACGCCACGCGCACGTAGCCCAGGCGCTCACCGAGCAGCTTGGCCAGTGTGTCCTTTCCGCTGCCTTTTGCACCGAGCAGCCCTATAACTCGCACCATTTTTTCTTTTTTCCTCCGTGTGCCCCTCTTGTTCGTCGTATAGCGAGACGCGAACGAAAAGGCTCTGCGCGGATATCGCAGAGCTCTTACGCGGCAACGGGTTTAAGCAGAGTGAGGGGCAATTACTTGTTTTCGTCGATCCACTTCGAGAGCGCCCGACTGTCGGCAAGTACTTCCTCGGGGATCTCGACGCCCTTGCGCTCGGCAATCTTGTGCGCAAACGCGAGCTGCTTCTCCGAGGGGCGATTCGCGGCCTCCTTGTTCTCGTCGATGAAGGCGCGACAGACGTCGAAGTCCTTCTCGGCCTCCTCGGGCAGATTGATTCCGAGCTTCGCGGCGATCTTCTGTGCGAACTCGAGCATCTTCTGAGTGGGCTTACCGGCGCGGGGCGCGGTCGAACGTTCGGTCATGTTGTTATTCTCCTTGGGGCCGCCGATCGGCGCGGCTTGCTGCAATGTAGCGACAATCTCTTTGACCCGCGCGATCACCGCTGCCTCGAACCTCGCGCCGCCTCCGCGCGTGGCCACGGCATCGAGCTCCGCCTCCCAGCGCGCGGTGAGCGCGATGTCGGTGAGCTCGGCGCAGTGCGCATCCAGCCAGCGGATGAGGGCTTCGCCCTTCTCCGTCGGAACCAGGTGCTTGCCCGAGTTCGTGAGGTACTTGTGAGCCTTGAGCGTCTCGATGATCGAGTCGCGCGTAGCTGAGGTACCGAGGCCGCTCACCTGCTTGAGTACCGCACGCAGCTGTGGGTCATCGACGTACTTGCCCGCATTCTTCATCTCCTCGATGAGCGTTCCCTCGGTGTACCTCGAAGGCGGGCGGGTCTTCTTCTGCTGCACGCGCACGGCGAGCACCGTCGCCAGCTCACCATCGGTGAGCGGAGGCAGAATCTGCTCGCGCTCATTTTCCTTGCTGGTTGCCTTGCGCTTTTTCATGATGAGCTTGAGGACATCGTCCAGAGCGGATGGATCGTCCGCTTGAGTTCATTCATGGAGATGAGCCCCAGGTACCGAGAGTCGAAGCTCCGCGGCGTCTCTGGGATGCCGAGATACACGAACCCGTCCGGGATGACCGAGGGCAGCTCCGCAGCGCGCACCGGGCGGCCTTTGCTGTCCTCAGTCAGGATGCGCCCGAGGTCATGGCAACCGTCCGGTCGGCAGACGAACAGGTGATCGTCCGCTTTGCGCTCGAGCGTGTCGCCCGGGAGCCCCAGCACCCGCTTGCAGATGAGCGAGCCTTCCGGAAAGTACTCTCTCACCCGCGCCCATTCTGGGGCGCGGTAAGGAAAACAGACCGTCTCGCCGTAGCGCGGAGGCCGCTCCGCGCGCGTGTGCCAGTACAGTCCGACCGGCAGACTCTCGGTCCGGTTCCATGTAAGGCCGACCGGCAGGTAGTCCTGATGGGCGAGCGCAACAACCGCCGCGGTGAATCCAAGCAGCGCGCCAGCGAGGGGCTTTCGCACCCGGGAAGCTGAGCGAACGGTCACGGCAGCATCCGGGAGGTGCTCGGCTGGCTCTGGGTACTGTCTTCGATCACGATCTTGGGCCCAACACCGAGCAATGTTGGAGCAATGTCGAGCACGTGACGGGTCGGGTCTGCGGTTGGCACATCGGTCGGCAGGCCGAGCCGTGTGAGCACCTCGTCCGTGATATCCCGCATTTCGCCCTGAACCACGGACTGGCGGATTACCACGAGCGTTCCAGGACCCGCGACCTCCGCGATAACCTCCCGCGTGCGTCTGGAGACCTCCAGAAGAAGCGGCGCCGCCTCTTCAGCACCCTTGCCGGTGATGAACTTCGAGGCCACGGCGCGCTGCGCGTTGGCGTACTTGATGATGTCGAATACGACGACCGGAGGTGTTCCGAACCCCGTCGTGCGCATCACGACAAGCACCAGCGCTGCGGAGAGCAGCGCGGCGCCGAGGAGCTGCGGGACGAGCGCACCCCACTCCGACGAGCCGCTCGCGTCGCCCTCCTGCGCCTCGGGTTCGCCCTGCCAACGTTTCAGTATGCCGAGAAACCGCTTCAAGTCAGGCCGCCTCGTCTACGGGTTCATCCACCTCACCCGGCCACATCTTCGCGTAGTCCTCGCGCGCGAGCTGATCGATCGCATCGACCAGCGGCACGCCGCGCTTGGTCAGCGCCTCGATGCGACTGATGTCGACCGGGTTCGTGGTGAACGTGTAGTACGAGTGTTTATCCGTCACGAAGCGGTAGAGGCCTGAGCCCATCTCGCCGCGAACGAAGATCTCCGAGAAACCCTTGCCCGAGCGCACCGTGCGCATCAGGTCGAGTGTCGCCTGACCGCCGACTATGCGCTGGTTCTTCATGGCGAACTCGAGCGATTCCGGCCGCTGGTAGAGCACGAACTGCCAGGCGGCGTTCTCGATCGCCGCACGCGCCGCCGGAGACTTCTCGAAATCCTCGAAGCTCTGCGTGATGACGCCTGCGATCGCGTTGTACTTGCGCGCCGTGCGGAATGCCCGCTCGATGAACACACCGGTCTTGATCCCGCTCAGCAGGTCCCACGCTTCGTCGATCATGAGGAGTTTCGGAATGGACCGAGGCGCCAGGTACATCTCCTTCGTGACCTGGTGAATCATGAGCTGCAGTACCACCGCCTGCAGCGCAGGGTCCTGCTTCAGTTCCTCGAGCTCGATGACGACGAGCGGATTCGAGAACTTCACCGTTCTCGGCCCCGAAAACCACTGGCGATAGCGGCCGACTGCAAAGGGCTCGAGCTGCAGAGCAAGGTCCTGCGCACGGTTCTGCGGGTCGTGGAAGGCTTTGAGCCACTGGTAGATGTCCACGAGCTCCGTTTCGGCACGTTTCTGCTGCCAGCAATCCTGGATCGCCTTCTCGAGCAGCTGGTACTGGAACGGCGGGGTTTCCTCCTCGGGTGTGAGCGGATAGGCCATCAGGCGCAGGAGGTCCTTGAGCATCGGCAGAAGCTCGTTCAGATCCTCCTGCGTGTGGATAGCCGAGAACGGGTTGAGACTCACGGGGTTGTCGGGGCTGAACACCACGTTCTCGCCGCCCATGATCGAGCAGAAGCGATAGTAGCTGCGGCCCACGTCGATGATGCGTGCCATGCCGCTCTTCGCGAGGAAATCGCAGACGATCTCGTTGGCGAGGAACGACTTACCGGAACCGGATGCGGCCACGATGACGAAGTTGTAGTTCGTCTGAGTCTTGAGCAGGTCGAAGCACGCGAGCTGCCCTTTGCGGGAGACGAAGAGCGGACCGCCGTGCTCCGGACCCGTGCCTCGCCAGTCGCCCTGGAGCATCAGCATCGAGGCTGCGTTCAGTGAGCTCATGAGCCAGGCGCGCTGCAGCCCCTTGTTGGGAGGATCCATCGCCGGGCTGTACTGCATCGGAAGCGAGGCGAGGAACACAGGCAGGGTGATGTACTTCTCCTCCGAGATGCGGAAACCCGCGCGGCGCCAGAGGCCCTTCACGTACTCGGTCTGAACCTTCACCTCTTCCGGCGGGCAGTAGAGGTTGATCCCTGCATACGCGCGCACGAGGCGGTGCCCTTTGGAGGTCTCACCCAGCAGCGCCTGCGTGTCGTTACGCCGGTCGTAGAGGTGTGACATCATCGAGCGAAGCCATGCACTCTCGGACATCGTCTGCTTGTTCAGCATGCCGAGGCGCATCGTGAGGATGTCGCGGGCCTGCTCCGCATCGAGCACGTGTATGTTCGTGTACGCCCAGTAGGGGCACGTAATGCGATCGTCAGGCGACTCGGGGGCACCGAGCACCTGTGCCATCATGGGGAGCGTGAGCATCCGCGGAGCAGCATCCACGGTGAGGCAGGACACCGATACGTCCGGCTTGCCGGGGTCACGCGCGAAATCGAGCGTGCCGCTCGGATTGACGGTTACGCGTGCGTTGCGATCGAGCAGATCCTTGTGCATCGGCAAGCCGGGGGTTGCCGTTTCGATCCGCTCGGTCGGCTTGAGATGCGGATTGAGAAGCTCACGCAGCAGGAAGTGGATATCCTCCTCGCGAAGAGGCTCCGACTGAATGCCAATCGAGCGAAGCGCACCCTGGATGGTGTTGCGCAGATCCTCTACCTGCTTGAGAAAGCCATTGAGCTCGGCCCGGTCGGCGGGATCTCCCTTGAAGGGCACTCGCACCGCGACGTACCACTGGAGCATTCGCGGGTGCATGCGCGCCTGCGGGAGCATCGAAGGCCCCTCGGCCGTCTTCAGCATGAACTCGCGACGGCGGAGCGCCACCTGTCGAAGAAGCGGATTCGTGTTCTTCTCGAGCCGGGCGCGCGTCCAGATGTTGACGAACCCTTCGACCTGAGGCGTCGAGATCGCGCCGAACTGCACGATCGTATCGGCAGGGCAGGCATTCAGCACCGCTTCGAGCTGCGGCTCGGCATCGACGCCGGCCACCATGAGCGGATTGATGGCGAGCATGAAGCCTACGGCAGGCTCCGCGCCATCATCGAGATGCACGAAGTGACGCTCGTCGACGTCGCGATAGGCGAGAAGCGAAGTGAAGCGCGTACGCTCGGTGAGCGCCCGCGCCGTAGCCACCGTAAGCGGCTCCGGCGAGGGAGGATCAGGCCGCAGCCAGGCCTGAAGGTTCTTGAACATGCTCTTGAGAAACGTATTCGCTTTCATGTAACCCTCATTCGCGACGCGCCGGTACGAGCTAGCCGAGCGCGCAGCCGATTACGGCTGCGTGAACGTCTGGCTCGGCTGGGTGATGCCGTCGCTTGTCGTCACCGCAGGAGGCGTCGGGGCCGAATCCCCCGGTCGCGGTGGGCTCTGGCGGCTGCGCGAGCTCTTCTCGATCGGGGTGAATCCGAGTTGATCCGGGCGCGCCGGCGCGAACGTGGCGTCGCCTGCGACACCCGTCTCGCGCGTGGTGCCGTAGGCCCATTCACCCGGAGTTGAGAAGTAGGTGTACTCACCACTTCGCAGGTTGCCATCTGCATCGACGTACGGCGCAAGCCACACGCGATAGACGCGGGGCTGCTTGAACACTGGCTGACCCACCTCACCCGGCTCGGTGTAGCGGTACCCGTCGTAGGGCGGCACCGAAGCGACCGAGCCGCCGCGCTGAGCCGCATCGAGCACGTGCTCGTGATTCATCTTGCGAGGCGCCTTGCGGGCCGCGTCATAGATCTCCTGCATCGACTTGCAGCCGTGGTGGCCGTTGAGCGGGCACGTGTACGGCTTGTTCGAGGCACAGGCCGAAAGCCCGAGTGCGAGAGCGATCAGCAGCAGTCGGTTCATCGGAAACTCCAAACGGTCGGTATTCATCATGTGAAGACGCGCCGGTTTATCCGCGCGCCTGATCGGGCTCGACCTCACGCACGAACTGCGCATCGACATTGCCCCAGGCGAGGTTCACGTCCTCGGTGAACACCACGGTCGCGGTGCGGCCACCCTCGACGGAAATCACCGGAAAGATCGCCTGCGCCTCCTTGAGATAGAACTCAGCGAGCTGACCGGCGGCGGTCGAGGCACCTGCAAGTCCAGAGGCACGCAGCGCTTCGTCCCCAGTAATGGAGGTGGCCGAACCCAGCACGCTCGTTGTGAGCGTGCCCTGCGCGCCGCCGAGCGCGCTCGACAGACCCTGTGCAAATCCGGCAAGCAGTGCCTTGCCAAGGCGGGCGCCCTGTCGATCGGTCACCTTTCCGCGCATACCGAGCGTGTTGTCCGAATCGACGACGTAGCCTTGCACGGGGACGGAAAGCACCAGGCGATCCCGCTGATCGACGCACGAGAGACGAGCCAGACGGATGTACACGCGCTCGGCGGAGAGCTCACCGTACCCGGAGCCCAGCATGAAGCACGAGCGCAACTGGTACTTCGAGGCGCCCGGTAGCGTCGCGTGATCCTGAACCCGCATGAGGACCGGCTGCGGGTTCGAGCGCGCACCGCTCGAGGTGCCCGCATCAATACCGTTGAGGAGCACGACCGGCGCGAAGGCTCCGGCGACCATCATTCCGGAGTGCTCGTTCTTCTTGTAGCGCACGCGCGCTTCGACCTCCGGACCGCTCTTTGCGCTCATGGCTGTCGGCTTGAAGACGAGCGGCTCCTCGGAAGGTGCATCCATGCCGGAGGTGAATGGCGGAGGCACGGCGACCGTCGAGCCTGATGGGGTGCTCGAAACCGGCGCCGGCGGCACAGGCGGCGGAGGCACCACCGTGGACTGCGAAAGCGGCGCGCTCGCCGGATCGTTGGTTGGCGACGGTGGCGGCACGATGCCCGCAGGCAGCACCGTCGGTGGTGTATTCTTCAGCCGCTCGATCTCGGCACGAAGGCCCGCGAGATCGGCCTTCAACCGATCGTTCTCGTTCTTGAGCCCCTGAATGTCCGCCTGAGAGCGAACCTGCCAGGCGCGTTCCTCGACATTCTTCGGTGTGAGGTCGATGAGCTGCGGCGGATTCTCCCGCTGCACAGGCTCAGGCTGGTCGTCCTTCGTCAGCGAGGAGACCACGATGGCGAAGGCGGCCACACCCGCCCCGACCATCATCCAGCGCTTCTTGACGTCCTTCTTTGCGGGCACACCCACCGGGCGCGCGCTCGTCGGCTTGGTTTCGACGAACAACCCGCCTTCCTTGAGATCCTCACTCATCGACAACTTCCTCGATCACGTAGAGCGTGGGGGTCGAGTTCTCATCGACCACGTCACCGTCGATGGAGATTGCGATGATTCCAGGCCGGTAGAACTGCGGTGGCGCGACGACGGCGGTCTGCCCGGGTGCAGCCACCAGAGCGAACGTCATCACCTGCCGGCTGATGCCGTTGGACCAGCCAGAAAGAGGAATCACACTGAACTTGTCGAAACGAACCGGAGCGGGCAGCTCGATCGGCTCGAAGTCCTCTGGCAACTGGCCCGTCACGAGCCGTTTCATGAGCTCGACGTCCGCGGCACGCGCTCCGGCCTGCGCGGTCGGCTGCGCGCTCTGCGTAAGTCGGCGCTTCTCGCTCGCACCGTCCACCCGCCGGGTGATGCCCGGGATCGGACGCGGACGCAGCCAGAACTTGTAAACCGCACCGTTCTCGAGCTCGACGATCATGTTGAACGGCTTCTCCGCACCCGCAACAAGCTGCAGAAGAAGCTGGGTGTTGTTCGCAAGGTAGACGGGCTTGCCAAGGATCGGCGAGCCGGCCGGGAAGATCGGACCGTTGACGATCGGGGCCGGGAACACGAAGTGGTTGAAGTCCCGATCCGAGACGACGATCTCGTTCGGCAGCGTCGGCTCGAACGCCTCGACGGCGGCCTCCGCGGAGACAGGCGCCTTGGTCTGCGCGGGCGCAAACGGCGCGCACAGCGCGAGCACGAGGCCGCTCAGAAGCGCCTTACTGGGAGATCTTGAGATCAGCCACATGGAGGAAACCCTTCTGATTGCGATACGTCACGGTGAAGCGCGACCTGGTGCGCAGAACTTCCTTGTCGCCTTCCCAGCGCACGAGATAACCGTCGACGATCACGCGTCCGCTGTTGACGTCGACCTGCACGTTCTCGGGGTAGAAGCTCTGGCTGGTGCCCGTCTGCCGATGCTTGAGCGCATCGGCAAGCAGCTTCACGTTCTGATCCTGGTACAGCTCGCTCGTCGTGCGATTGAGGAACCGCTGATACTGCAGCTCCACGTTCGACGGCTGCCAGGTAAGAATGAGGGCGAGATCGCCGAGGGCGACCTGCGCAAGGTAATCGGGGCTGGTCCCCTGGAAGGTCTGCGGTTGCACGGTGACCTTGCCCTGGGTTTCGGCGAATCCGGCAGGAACGAGCACGACAGGGGTTGTGTGGGATTGCCAGATGAGCGCAATGGCGAGCACTGCGCACAGGCCCGTCACCACGAAGGTGGTCAGCTTCCAGGCACGTGCCTCCGAGAATGCGTTCGCAAGGATCTCCGTGTATGACTGCCGCATCGTCGTGAAACCTCTGTCGTGATCTCCTATAGCGCGCGAGGGTTTACACCCCCGGCGCGTGCTACTCGATGAACTCGTTTACCCACGCGGGCGGGAAACGCTTCGTGATGGCCGGGTCGAGCTGCAGCCCCATCGACCAGAGCATGTGTTGCATAGCGCCGCGTTTTGCACCGCGCTTGAGGTAGCGGCTGCCGAGCAGCACGCCCATGCCGGCGACCATGCCGACGATCCACATGTTGAGCACCGTGCCGAATCCCATCAGCGACAGTGCAAGAACGAACTCGAGCGGATCCCAGAACATGATCGGGATGGGATCCTCGAGGTTGTGGGGAACAGTGTGCGACTGAGGGTCGAACTGACTCATGGACACCTCAGGACACGCGCCGCTGAGGCTTCAGACGGCGCGTGCGAGGGCAGGCGTATAATGACGTCCGGTCATTCAGAAAACGGCGCCGTTCGCCATGATCTGCTTGATGATTTCCGGGCCCCAGTGCAGAAACGCCGCACCGGCGACACCCGTCAGCGCAGGCATCGGGCTGTTCTTGGCGACGCCGATCGCGCCACCCATCAGCAGCATGGTGATCGCGAGACCCGTTCCGAGCGCACCACCTACCCACTGGTCGATCGTGGTGTAGAAGCTGTAAAATGCGTCGTTTTGGCTCACGGTGCCTGCGAACGCAGGTGTCGTGGCCACGAGAAGCGTCGTGATCGCCGCAGCGATCGTCTTGTTCACAGAAGGCAGTTTCATCGCAGGCTCCTTTTGCCGGCGCTCCACCGCGAAGCGCCGGTCACATCGGGTGAAGTGAGATGTTCCGCCGCGTATAGCAACCG
>ERZ777003.3495-NODE-3495-length-15169-cov-5.349808_pt1 | contig 15169 bp, 11 predicted proteins | sample MGYA00374956_ERZ777003 | MGnify/ENA primary metagenome ERZ777003 (study PRJEB29302, sample SAMN06268252) | bioreactor metagenome | isolation source: Joint BioEnergy Institute, California, USA | place: USA:Joint BioEnergy Institute, California, USA | collected... | reverse complement strand
CAACGCAACACTCCGTAGGAATCCCCAGCCTTAAGGCCGGGGAGGATGTCAAGCCCGAACAGTATGCTTTCGTGCGCGACGCCTTCGTGCGTTGCGAGGTGCTGATCTTCCGAAACCAGGACATCACGCTCGACGAACAGATGGCATTTGGCCGCCTGTTCGGATCATTGAGCATTCACCCCTTCTCTCCCAATCTAGACGACCGGCGCGAAGTCATCGTGCTCGATTATTCCGCGGACAATCCTCCGGCCCTTACCGATGAATGGCATTCCGACGAAACCTTTCGCGAGTGCCCCCCACTGGCAACCATCCTGCGTTCGAAAATCGTGCCCGCATACGGTGGGGATACGCTGTTTTCCAGCATGACCGCCGCGTATGCCGGGTTGTCCGAGCGCATGAAGCAATACATCCATGGCATGGTGGCGCGCCACGACTTCAAGCCGTTCCGGCGCCTGTTCACGCAATCGGATGAACACTGGGCGAAGCTGCGTGAAATCGAACGGCAGTTTCCCAATCCGTGGCACCCGGTCGTACGCGTGAATCCGGAAACGGGTCGCCGCAGCATTTTCGTGAACCCGCAGTTTACGGTCGAGATCAAGGGCCTGCCGCCCGAAGAAAGCAACATGCTGCTGCAGTTCCTTTACAGCCAGGCGTGGATACCCGAGTACCAGTTGCGCGTAAAGTGGGAGCCCGACATGGTCGTCATGTGGGACAATCGCTCGGTGCAACACTACGCAGTGCACGACTACTACCCGCAGCGACGCACCATGGAACGCATCACGGTGGCGGGCGAGCCCGTCATCGGGGTGGAAGGTCCTTATACGCCCGAAGAAGGCGTAGCGCTGCCTAGTGGGCACGACGTCAGACCTCAGCGCAAGGCCGGGCCTGTACGTGAGTTTGAACGCCACATGGGACGCATCGCTTCCTGAAGCTGGCGTAAACATCTCGTATTACACGGAAAATCAAAGAGGAGGGGCATATGCAATCTTTAAGAAAACTTCTGGTACATGTCGGGTGCGCGATGGCGCTTGCCGCCACCGGCGCAGCCACCGCGGTGGCGCAGGATTATCCGGCCAGGCCGATCCAGATCGTGGTTCCCTACAGTGCCGGGGGCGGTGCTGAAGTGGCCGCGCGCATGGTGGGCAATGCCCTGAGCAAGGCGCTGAACCAGTCCGTCATCGTCGAGGCACGGCCGGGCGGAGCAACGGTGCCAGGTACGACGCACGTGGCACGCTCTGCGCCGGATGGCTACACGCTGCTGTTGACGGGCGGCTCGTCGATGGTGCTGGTGCCGCTCACGTTCCAGGGCACTCTGCCTTACGATCCGGCCAAGGATTTCGAGCCCATTGGCATGGTCTCCAGGATCCCGCTGTTCATCGCGGTTCCCGCGTCGTCGCCTTACCAGACGCTCGACGACCTGCTGAAAGATGCCAAGGCCCGCCCCGGTGCAGTCTCGTATGGCCACAACGGTGTCGGTTCTCTGGCCCACCTGGCTGGAGAACTGCTCGCGCAGCGGGCGGGAGTGCAGCTGAACGCCATCCCGTACAAGTCGTTCTCGGTGGCGGCTCCTGATCTTGCCACCGGGCGCGTGGACATGCTCATGACCGATCTGGCCGGCATCAACCCGCTCCTGCAAGACAAATCGGTACGGCTGCTGGGGGTAACCTCCACCGAAAGGTCACCCTTCCGTGAAGACGTACCCACTGTCGCCGAGTCAGGATTCCCGGGCTATTCCATGGAGGTCTGGCTGGCCATTTTTGCACCGGCCGGCACGCCCAAGGATACCGTCCAGCTGCTCACGCGCCAGGTCAGCGAGACCCTCAAGACGCCGGAAGCGGTCGAAGCCCTGGCCAAGCTGGGGCACATTGCCGATCCGTCCGGAGGAGACGTGGTCAAGCAGCGTATACAAAATGAAACGCAAAGCCTCAAGCCGATAGTCGGTAACCTCGGCTTGAAGTAAGCTGGCGTTCGCTGGTTGGGTCGCCCCGCCGGCACGACTGCACTGCGGTCTGAAGGGGCGACGCAGGGCACCTCGGGTGCCCTCTTTTTTGGTGGAGTCAGCATGTCGCCCCCGGAACCCAGGCAGGTAACGGCACTATGGGATGAGGCGCTACGACCGTTGTTTGCCGAGATCCTGCGGGTGTATCTCACCCTGCTCAAGATTATGGTGCCGGCGCTTGTAGTCGTCAGGTTGCTCGATGTTCTGGGCGCTTCACAGTGGCTGGGGCAGCTGCTGTCGCCCTTCATGCGGCTGGTAGGCCTGCCCGATGCCATGGGACTGGTGTGGGCGGCCACGATGCTCACGAACATCTACACCGGCATGGTGGTGTTCCTGCAGGTGACCGCCGAGGCGCCCCTTACCGTCGCCCAAGTCACGGTGCTGGGAGTACTGATGCTGGGCGCCCATTCGCTTCCCGTGGAGGGGGCGGTCGCGCGCGCCGCGGGCGTGCGTTGGCCGGCTACCCTGGTGGTGCGCATCGGTGGGGCGTTCATTCTTGGCATGCTGCTGAGCTTTGCCTACACCAGCGGCAACTGGCTGCAGGAGCCGTCGCACCCCTTGTGGACCGCTGCACCGGTTACCGACACCGGATGGCTTGCCTGGGCCATCGACCTCGTCAAGTTGTTGGTGTCGGTGTTCTTCATCCTGGCGGCGCTCATCATCGGGTTGCGCATCTTGCGCGTGCTGGGGATAGAAAGGCTGATGTACGCCCTGCTGGGGCCGGTGCTGAAGTTCATCGGCATCGGGCGTGAAGGAGCCAACATTACGGTCATCGGCATGACCATCGGGCTGGCTTTTGGTGGTGGCCTGCTCATCAGCGAAGCGCGTTCCGGGCGCGTCAGCAGACGCGACGTATTCTTCACGATGACGTTGCTGGGGCTGTGCCACAGCCTGATCGAAGACACATTGCTGATCATGCTGCTGGGCGCCAGTCTGTCGGGAATTCTGTGGGCCCGTCTCTTCTACGCGCTGGCGGTAGTCGCCATACTCACGCGCATACCTGCGCTCAACCGCCGCCTCGAGCAGCCTGAAACCGCCTGCAGCGTGCGCAAATCGGCTTGAGGCGCCCCCAGCGGGGGGGCACCTCTCGTGCACATGACGAGAAGCCGCGTTACGCGGCGACGCAGCCTGCGCGGGCCTAGAATGGAAAGTTCTGGTTCTGCGTCTGGATGGTCAGGACCCGCAGATCCGTGAACTCGTTGATGGCCGCCTTGCCGCCGAAGCGGCCGAACCCGCTGTCCTTCACTCCACCAAAGGGCAGCTGGGGCTCGCTGCTGACGGTGGGGCCATTGATATGACAGATCCCGGCATGGATACGGCGCGCGACGCGCAGCGTGCGGCTGAGGTCCCGGCCGTAGACGGCTGCTGCCAGGCCGTACTCGGTATCGTTCGCGATGCGGATCGCCTCGTCCACGTCCTTGACGCGCACAATGGACGCGACCGGACCAAACGATTCCTCTGAGTAGATGCGCATTTCCGGCGTGACGCCATCCAGCACAACCGGCTCCATGTAGGCGTCATGATGCTTCAGGGGCGTCAGCAGCCGCGCACCCTTGGCCACGGCATCTTCCACCAGGGCGAGCACCTGTGCTGTCGCGGGTTCGCCAATAAGTGAGCCAAGCGCCACGTCGCCGGCACGCGGATCGCCGGTCTTGAGCGTCTGGGCCTTGGCTGCCAGCCGCTGCGCGAACTCGTCGGCTATCCTTTCGTCCACCACGATGCGTTCGGTTGACATGCAGATCTGTCCCTGGTTCATGAACGAGCCGAACGCGGCGGCACTTGCCGCCTGGTCGAGGTCGGCGTCTTCCAGCACCACCAGGGGTGCCTTGCCGCCCAGCTCAAGCAGTGCCGGTTTGAGGTGCCGCCCTGCCAGCTCTCCGATGATGCGCCCCACCCGGGTGGAGCCGGTGAAGTTGACGCGCCGCACCGCCGGGTGTGCGATCAGTGCTTCCACGATGGCGGGCGCCGACGCCGTGTCGTGGCTGACGACGTTGACCACGCCCGCCGGGAAGCCGGCCTCCACGAACAATTCGCCCAGCAGGTGATGGGTGCCGGGGCTGGCTTCCGACGACTTGAAGACGACCGTGTTGCCGCAGATGAGGGGCATGGCAATCGAGCGCAGGCCCAGCAGCAGCGGAGCATTCCAGGGAGCAATGCCCAGCACCACGCCCACGGGCACACGCTCGGCAATGGCGATGGTACCGGGCTTGTCGGAGGGAATCTGTTCACCCGCTACCTGCGTGGCGAGCGCGGCGGCCTCGCGCAGCGCGTTCACCGTGCCCTGCACGTTGAACCGCGCCCACGCGACGGAAGTACCCGTTTCGGCAATGATGCAGTCGGTTATTTCGTCTGCTCTTTTTGTCAGTACATTGATGACATTCATCATCAGCGCGCGACGCTGGTTGGGGCCGGTCTCGGACCACTGTTCGAACGCCTTGCTGGCGGCTTCGACCGCCGCCACGGCGTCTTCGACGCTGGCCGCTGCGGCCCGGCACACGACTTCACCAGACAGCGGGCTGCGCCGCTCGAAAAACCGGCCGTCGGTCGCTTCACGCAACTCGGCGCCGATGCGCAATAGTGCCTGCATGGCACACCTCCTAGTGTTTGCTGATACGTACATGAAGCACGGCCGACTGGCCGCCGCGTACCGCGGCGAGGCAACGCGCGATGGCACCTTCGGCCTGGGCCGGATCGTCGAGATACTCGCCGTATGCGCCCGCCGATTCCGCAAGCTGGGCGAACTTCATGTCGGGAGCCAGTACCGAGGCGTATTCATCCTGCTGGCGCGCCTCGCCATCGGGGTACATGCGCAGAGTTGCCTCCTTCACCGCCGCCCAGCCCGAGTTGTCGAGGATCACCGTGAATATCGGTACGCCGTACTGGCGCGAGACCGCATACAGCGAACTAGGGTTGGAGAAGTAGAAGGTGCCGTCGCCAATGATCTGGACCACAGTGGTGTCGGGGCGGGCAAGCTTGATGCCCAGCGATACGCCGCCGGAGAACCCCAGCCCTCCGCCAGGCAGGCCGATCAGCGTGCCGCCCTTGCTGCGCGGCACCTGCGTGAAGACCGTGGGCAGATGGCGGATGGCCTCGTTGACGACGATATCGTCCGGCTGCAGGGCGCGGCCGAGGGTCGCGCAGAGGTAATGCGGGTTGATCGCGCCTACGGTGCCAGGGTCCTCGGCCAGGGCACGCTCCTGGGCTACGCGCCGGGCGTGTTCCTCGGCCATGCGGGCCACGCGCTGGCGCGCGCGCTCGAAGAACTCGGGGGTGCCCAGTTCCTTCACGGCGTCCAGTAGCTGGCTCAGCAGCACATGGCTGTCGCCTTCGATGCGCATGTGCGTTGGGAAGCTCCACATCGGCATGTCGCGCTTCACGGTATCCAGGTCGAGCTGTGCCCACCAGGTGTCGGGGTTCTCCTGCGTGGTCTTGGGAATCCAGGGCACGTCGACATCTACCATCAGGCCAACGTCGGCCGTGGCCACGAACGGCGCCGGTTGGTAGCCCGCGAAGCAGGGTGATTCGCGCGGAATGTTCAGATAAATGGTGCTGAATTCGCACACCCGGATACCGGCCAGGCGCGCCAGCTCGTCGAGCACGGCGGGCGTCTTGGGGTTGCGGCCGGCGTATGCGGTAATCAGCAAGGGGTTCTCGGCTGCAATCAGCTTCTCGGCGATCTTGCGGATCGATTGCGGGTCGGCGCCGCCACGCTTGGACGGGGGATTGCGCTGCAGCGAAATGGGGCGCACCTTGCCGGCTTCGAAGGTGTCAGCCAGCGTCTCGCGCGGCAGCATGAGATACGTGGGACCCATCGGGTCGCTGTGCATGAGGGTGTAGGCACGGCCCAGCACTTCTTTGGTGATTGCCGGTGACTGAAGCGTGTACTCCCACTTCACGTACGGGCGCACCACGCTCGCCTGGTCATACGGTTCCTGCACGAAATGTACGTACGTATCGCGTCCGCCTGGAAGTTCGCCATAGGTGCTGAACGGTGCGCGGCCGGCCATCAGCAGGACCGGAATGCGCGCGCGGAACAGGTTGTGCATGCCCATGGCCGCGTTGGCGGTACCGGCATCCACGTGCACCATGACGGCCTGACCACGACCGGTGGCAATGGCATAGCCTGCGGCCATGTGCATGGCCGTATTCTCGTGCGGGCAGAGGATGACCTTGGGGTGCTTCAGACCCTCGCGCCGCCAGCGGGCCATTTCCTCGATCAAGGGGGCGTGGTCGGTACCCAGGTTGCCGAAAAGGTATTCAATGCCCAGTTCGTTGAGCCCCTCCAGGAAGTAATGCGACGCTGTATGGCGTGAGGACGTAGTCATGGTCAGTCAGCAAACAAAAGAAGTTGAACGGAAATGCGGGCAGACGCGGCATGCAGGCGGGGCTTTGCCGGGTGACTCACCGTGCCCGGTGCTCTGTGATGCGGTGCGCGGGTTTCATCAGTGCCCATCGTCGTACGCGTGTACACCCCGCAGACGCTGCATCAGCGCGTCCGGGTCGGCAGGTGGTTCGTCTCCGCGCCAGGCCACGTGCTGGTCGGCCCGGCACAGTACCAGGCGGTGGCGATACTCGGCCGGATGACCCGCGGATGGCAGGTCGAGCACCGTCAGTGGTACGCCACTGCGGGTGGCGGCATTCAGCAGCGGATTGATGTCGACCGTGGGGTCGAAGCGCAGCAAGGTGTAATCGGGCCCGAAGGCGTCGTACAGCGAGCTGCCGTCGGGCAGCCAGAAATGGGGCGCCCGGCAGCCCGGCGCAGTCGAGGGCGTGAAATCCCCCATCGTGTAGGGCGGGGCCGGTTCGCCGTCGTACACGATGAGGGGAGAGTTGTCGTAGAAGTACCCGAAGTTGAGCCCCGCTGCGCAGAACTGCTGGACGTTGAGGTCGTAGGCCTCCTTGCCCACGCGGGCACGCACGGCCTCGCCTTCCGGGCCAGGGTCTTCAATGTCGTGCGGCACCGCCTTGCGGGCAGCAATCATCTTCTGGGCGTGGTTCATGGCGAAGTACGACACCTGTTCGGTGATTGGCTGCCGTTCCATCTGGTAGGCATTGAGGATGTTCTCGTGTGCCCAGCCGTTCAGGTAGGCGGCCAGGTGCCACGAGAGGTTCATGGCGTCGGCAATGCCCGCGTTCATGCCATAACCGGCGTACGGTACCCACAAATGGGCTGCATCGCCACAGATGAAGACACGGCCCTTGCGGAACTGGTCGGCCACGAGCCGCCGGCCCACCCAGTCTTCCTTGGTGATGATCTCGTACTCGAAGTCGTCATCCACGCCCAGTATGGTGCGGATCGACCAGTCGCGGTCGACCGAGTCGAAATCGTCTTCGCCGGGGTTGAGATGGTTGTGGATCAGCCAGGTCTCGCGCCCATCAATGGCGAAGACCGTGCCGCAGCGCCGCGGATTGACTGCGTAAGTGCCCCAGGCAAGCTTGCCCGGAATGCGCTCAAGCAGCTTCGGCGCGCGAATATAGGTGGACTGTACGTTCTGCACGACCGCATGGCCGCTGAGAGTGACGCCCATCTGACGGCGTATGGTCGACTTCCCGCCGTCGCAACCCACGAGGAACCGTGCGCGCAACGAACGCAGTGCGCCCGTGTTGACGTCGCGCACCACGAGCTCCACGTGGTCCGGATGCTCCACGTAGTGCTGCGCCTCGGTCTCGTTGAGCAGGGTGACGTGGGGCAGGCTGGCAGCGTGTTCCAGCAGGGCGGGCTCGAGGTAGATCTGGTTGATTCGGTGCGGCGGCTCGGGGGTGGGCCACCAGCCGTCCGGGCCCGCGGTGTCCGTGTAGCGCGTGGCGCGCCCCGGGATCGGAATGCGTGCGAATTCAACGCCGGTTACCGACGTGCGGAACACCACGTCGTTGGGAAAGTCGGGCGGCAGGCCCAGGCTGCGCAACTTCTGGACGATGCCTAGTCGGCGGTACTGCTCCATGGTGCGCGCCGAGACGTGATTGCATTTCACGCTGGGCGGTTCCATATACCTGCGGGTCTCTACGATCAGGACATTCACGCCACGGAAGTCGAGGTCCATGGCGAGGGTGAGACCGACGGGGCCGGCCCCGACAATAAGGACATCTGTGTTCAGTTCGGATTGCATGAGACGTGCAGAAGAATTCGACTTGTTCGGCTGGTGGTGGCTGAGGGAATGTCAGTTGGTCTTGCCCCCGGGTTGCGGACGCATGCCCGCGGTAGTGATCACTTTCGCCCACTTCTCGGTTTCCGACTTGATGAAGTCGCCGAAGTCGCGCGCGCTCGTGGGTGCCAGTTCGACCCCCATGGCTTCGCCGCGCTGGATTACCTCGGGATCGCGCAGGACTGCCGTCATTTCATTCTGGAGCCGTTGAATGACGTCTTCCGGCGTGCCTGCGGGAGCAACGAAGCCGAACCAGCCGGTCGACTCGTAACCGGGCACCCCGGCTTCGTCCAGCGTGGGTACATCCGGCAGCATGGCAAGCCGGCGCGCGCTGGTAACCGCGAGTGCGCGCAGCTTGCCCGACTTGATGTGCTGCAGGGCGGAGGGCAGATCGACGATCGCCAGGTCGACCTGGCCGCCAATGGCATCGATGGCGGCCGGGCCGCTGCCCTTGTACGCCACGCTGGTGAGGTCGATGCCCGCCATCTGTTTCAGCAATTCGCCCGACAGATGCATTGCGGTGCCGTTGCCGCCGTGGGCCAGTGTGAAGGGCACCTTGCGGCTCCTGGCGGCGGCGAGGAACTCCTGTGCGGTTTGTGCGGGAACGCTGGGGTGCGCCACCAGCACGAAGGGAATGTGTGCAACCAGCGTGATGGGCGCGAGATCCTTGATGGGATCGAACGGCATGGACTCGAGCAGGCTTACGTTGGCCGCCAGCGCACCTGCCGCGCCAATGCCGGTAACATGGCCGTCCGGGTCGGCCTGGGCAACCGCCGCCATGCCGATGTTGCCCCCGGCCCCCGGCCGATTGTCGATGATCACCTGCTGGCCCAGACGCTCACCCAGTTTGGGCGCGATGACCCGCATCACGGCATCGGTGGATCCGCCGGGCGGGAAGGTCACGATCACGCGCACCGGTTTCTCCGGATAGGCAGACTGTGCAAGCCCCGGCGCGAGTATGGACAAAGCAGCTGTAACTGCAGTTGCAGCGAAGATAAGGCGCTTCATCATGGTGTCTCCTCCGATGCTGTTTGTGTACTAACGTGTTGGTGTACTAACTCGGCAGAATGCCACTTTATCACCCAATCGGGAGAAACTGTGAACTTCCGCGCGCCGCGAGACTCTATGGGAGAGGTGCGTGCATACTGGACGCACCCGGGGGTTCACAGTATGATGCCGGCAACAGGCGGCTATCTGCCTGTGAATTAACGAATTTTCGGTAATCCAGGCTTTTGCCCGCGACGTTCAGGTTGGCGTTCGCGGCAAGCCATGGTGGATGGGCCCTCATGTACGCCCATCCCTGTTTCCAGATACCAGGTTGTGGCCCGCTCGTTGCGAAGGCTTCGGCCTTCGCGCCGGTTTTCCATTTGGGGCGTCTCGCCGGAATTCACGCGTCACGACGGTTCCCATGCACTGCGGTGCACGCGTATCGGGGGCCTTGTGACGCGGGCAGCTTACGAGGCTTATGCAACTGACAAAGAACTTCATCAAAGCGAAAAACCCGTGTGCCAGCGGCTACCGCTGGTTCCTGCGCGAGCACCGCGGCGAAGGAGAGTACCAGGAAATCCTTGATGCCCTGGTGGCGGCTGGCCGCGTCGACGACGCGTGCTGGCTGCTTGATCAGTTCGGGCCCACCCGGACCGTTCTCACGCTCGACAGCCTCGAGACCGATGCGCTGGTCTTCGCGGGTACGGTCATCGTGCGGCGGAGCGTACATGTGGAGGGTCTGCTGCGGGCGGGCAGCTCCATCCGCGTCGGTGGCGGACTGCGGGCAGGCAAGGCGGTCGTGGCCGGAGACGACATCGAGTGCGGCGCCACGGTTACAAGTGGCGGAGAGATTCGCGTCGGCGGCAATCTGCGCACCGGCTGGGGTGTGCAGGCCGATGAGGGCATTCACTGTGGGGGAGAGGTGCGTGCCCAGTGGGAGGTCGAGGCCGCCGGCGACATCCAGGTCGCGGGCAACCTGCGCGCGGGCAAGGACATCCTCGCGGGCGCTGATATCCGGTGCAGTGAGGGGGTACGCAGCGACGGCAGCGTGCGTGCGGGTGGGGAAATCGTCGTCGAGCGGGGAATACAGGCGCGCGGTGACATCCAGGCAGGCAAGGCCATCGAGGCGGGCTGGGGGCTGGCGGCGGGTGGCGACATCCTGGCCGACGGGCCGATCAAGGCCGGCGAGGGCATCCTGGCCGGCGGTGTCATCGAGCCTGGCGCTGGCCACGCCGTGTATGCCGGCCTGCGCGTGCGCATGGACGCCTGGGAAGACGCAGCGCGCGTCATTGCCGCGCGCCGGCCTGATGCGCTGGTCAGCGGCTACTGGGCGGAAGAAGCGCCTGCCTGACGGATCATCCCGGCAGCCGCCGTCTGGTGCGTGGCTTCGTCGATCAGGATGAACGCACCGGCGGCTGGCAGGTGGGCATACGGCTCGAATACCAGCGGCTCGCGCGTGGTCAGCGAGACCCGGCCGATATCGTTCATGTTGAAGGTCCCATCCGCGCCGTCGATTTCCTGCAGGGTGTGGATGTCGCGCCGTGCTTGCATGGCGTCGATGCGTGCACTGGTCAGCCGCGTACCATGCCGCAGGAGATACTTGCGCGCCGGATTCAGGGGCTGGGAATCCAGCCAGCACAGGTCAGCCTCGAAGCGTCGGTCGACCCGGGCAGGTGCATCCTGGTGCACCAGGACATCGCCGCGCGATACATCGATATCGCGATCCAGCACCAACACGACGGAATCGCCCGCCACCGCCTCGTCCACATCGTTCAGCGAGCGCACGATGCGCGCTACGCGGGCCGTCATGCCCGACGGCTGCACCGCGATGTCGTCGCCGACCCGAAGCGTGCCGGCTTCCAGACGGCCGGCATAACCGCGGAAGTGCTCGGTGCTGTCGCCCCCATGCCGCACGACCCACTGCACCGGCAGACGCAACGGGTGGTGCAGTGCCACGGCGTTGGGCTTCAGGGTTTCCAGCAGGCGCAGCAACGGCACACCGTCATACCACGGTGTGTTGGTCGATGGATGGACCACGTTGTCGCCATGCAGCGCGGAGATCGGCAGCATATGGAACCGGGCGATGCCGATGCGCTCGGCCAGTTCCGTGTAGGCTGCGTGGATGCGATCGAACGCCGCCCGATCCCATCCCAGCAGATCCATCTTGTTGACGGCAACCACCACGTGCCGGATCCCCAGCAGATGCACCAGCGCACTGTGCCGCTTGGTCTGCGCAAGCAGTTTGCCGTCGGCGGCACGGGTAGCGTCGATGAGGATGATGGCTGCGTCGGAAGTGGACGCGCCGGTGACCATGTTACGAGTGTACTGTTCATGGCCCGGGGCGTCGGCCACAATGAACTTGCGTAGCGGCGTGGCGAAGTAGCGGTATGCCACGTCGATCGTGATGCCCTGCTCACGTTCCGCTTCAAGGCCATCGGTGAGCAGGGCAAAGTCGATGCCGTCGCCCTGCACGCGCTTGTGCTTGGCGCGGGACACCGCTTCCAGCTGATCGACGAACACGCCTTTGCTGTCGTAAAGCAGGCGGCCAATCAGGGTGGACTTGCCATCATCTACCGAACCCGCCGTAATGAAGCGAAGAACCGTGGTCTCGCCGGGAAGAAGTGACTCGTTAACAGCGTTCATGAAAACGTCCCGTTCAGCCCGGGTGCACAGCGACTGTACGCCCCGGGGGTGTTCAATAGTCGTGCCCATGCGTCAGAAGTAGCCTTCCCGTTTGCGGCGTTCCATCGAGGCTTCCGATGTCTGGTCATCCATGCGCGTGGCACCCCGCTCGGTAATGTTGGTCATGGCGGTTTCCGCCACGATCTCGGCTGGCGTGCTCGCGTCGGACTGCACCGGGCAGGTGCAGGAAATGTCGCCGACGGTACGGAAGCGCACCCGCAGGTGTTCTACCTGCTCGCCATCCTGGGGAGGGGTCAGCGGCGTCACCGGCACCAGCAGGCCGCGCCGGCGCACGACCGGGCGCACATGGCTGTAATACAGCGAGGGCAGGCTCAGGTTCTCGCGCTCGATGTACTGCCACACGTCCAGCTCCGTCCAGTTCGAAATGGGGAAGACGCGCATGTGCTCGCCCTTGTGCACCCGTGCGTTGTACAGGTGCCAGAGCTCGGGCCGCTGGGCCTTCGGATCCCACTGGCCGAATTCATCGCGGAACGAAAAGATGCGTTCCTTCGCGCGCGCTTTCTCTTCATCGCGGCGCGCACCGCCAATGCATGCGTCGAAGCCAAATTCTTCGATCGCCTCCAGCAGGGTGACGGCCTGTGCCGCATTGCGCGATTCATTCTCGTGACGCAGCACGACGGTGCCGCGGCGAATGGAGTCTTCCACACTGCGCACGATCAGGCGTTCGCCCAGCTCCTGGGCGCGTGCGTCACGAAACGCGATCACTTCCTCGAAGTTATGCCCGGTGTCGATGTGCAGGAGCGGAAAGGGAAACCTGCCCGGACGAAAGGCCTTCTCGGCCAGGCGCAACAGGACGACGGAATCCTTGCCGCCCGAGAACAGCAGGGCGGGATTCTCGCACTCTGCGGCGACCTCCCGCAAAATGTAGATGGCTTCCGATTCGAGCCAGTCCAGGTGAGTGCGGGAAGCGCGGCTCACGGCTTGAGTCATGGCAACATCCTTGGCGTTGAATTGCTGATTCGGTGATGTCCTGCGAGGCGTCGGGAACCGTGATGGGGGCACAGCCTGCCGCGCAACCGGCAGGCCAGACGCGCGAACGGTCACTCAGGCGCGTGCCCGTTCCAGGTTGGTTGCGTGCAGTCCGCACTCTTTCGAGTCGGACGATTCCCACCACCAGCGACCGGCGCGCACGTCTTCCCCTGGCCGAATCGCGCGCGTGCAGGGTTCGCACCCGATCGACGGATAGCCCCGGTCGTGCAGCGGGTTGTAGGGGATGTGCAGGGCACGGATGACCGCCCATACGTCTTCGTCGCTCCAGGCCGCCAGCGGATTGAACTTGTACAGGCCGAATACCATGTCCTGTTCTTCTTCGGGCAGGTCTGCCCTCGTTACGGCCTGGGTGCGGCGCTGTCCCGTAATCCAGGCGGAACGCCCGGCGAGGGCCCTGCGCAAAGGCTCGACCTTGCGAATGTTGCAGCAGGCTTTGCGCAGATCCACGCTGTCATAGAAGGCGTACTCGCCGTATTGGGCTACGTGCGCTTCCACGCTTTGCGGGTCGGGGTGATACACCGTGATGTCGCGCCCGTAATGGTTGCGCAGCACGGCAAGCATCTGCAGCGTTTCCGAGTGCAGGCGACCGGTATCCAGCGTGAACACCTCAATGGGCAGCTGTTCGCTGAGAATTGCGTGTGTCAGCACCATGTCTTCGGCTCCCAGTGATGACGCCAGTGCTGCATCCGGATGCTTGCGCGCGATCAGCGTGAGGCGTGATAGCAACGCATGCCAGCGGGCTGCTGTCGCAGGTGTCAGCGGTGTCGGAGGAGGGGGCGTGTATAAATGTCCAGGGCCCGGCATGGTTTCCAGTCAGAACAGATTGCGGTATGAAAGCCTGGCCCAATTGTCCGCCGTTGCCGGGCGATCACGAACAAATCTTTGTTCAGTAATACATTTCCCGAAACATTAAGGCGGAACAGTAATAAGGTTGTTCCACCGCTGCATAAGATGATGCAGCATGTGCCACCACCGGCCACGTGGCCGTGTGGATGACAGGCGGGCTCTCCAGCGGGCCAGGTGGCCGCACTCGTTGCGATTGACGCCCCCCGGCGGGTTGCGTATATTTGGATCAATTAGGTTTCCAATTTAAACCAAACAGAACCAATCGGGCAGCCATGCCCGCGCACGTTTCCCGGATATACATAGTTACATAGGTGTTGCATGCGCTTTGCTACGCTCGCAATTGGCGGCCAGCCGCAAGTCGTCCTCATTTCTCCCGACAACGAACGTTACGTGCCGGTGCTGGCGCCCAACGGCGAGCCGGTACGCGACATGAAAGCCGTCATCCAGGATTTCGACGCCTACGCCAACCGGCTGGCCAACCCAGACGGCTGGCAGCCCGTAGGCGATGCACAATGGCTTCCCCCCGTCCTGCCATCGCGCAACATTTTCTGCGTGGGCAAGAACTACTACGAACATGCGCGTGAGTTCGAGAAGTCGGGGTTCGACAGCTCTTCGGGCGGTGAAGTGGTGCCCACGGCGCCGGTCGTTTTCACCAAGGCGCCCAGTTCAGCCATCGGCCACCTGGCCAGCATCATGCCCCATTCCGGACTGACCGAGCAGCTCGACTACGAAGCCGAGCTGGCTGTCGTCATCGGCCGTGGTGGCCGCGGCATCCGCAAGGCCGACGCCCTGAATCACGTCTTCGGCTACACCCTGGTCAACGATGTGACCGCGCGCGACCTGCAGCATCGGCACCGCCAATGGTTCCTCGGCAAGTCGCTCGATACGTTCTGCCCCATGGGTCCGGTGCTGGTCACGCGCGACGAGGTCGATGGCAGCACCCTGAATATTTCCTGCAGGGTCAACGGTGAATTGCGTCAGAACGCCAACACCCGCGACCTCATCTTCGACATTCCCACGCTCATCGAAACCATTTCCGCGGGCATCGCGCTGCAGCCGGGTGACGTCATCGCCACCGGCACACCCGCAGGGGTGGGCATCGGCCTGAATCCGCCGCAGTTCCTGAAGAGCGGCGACGAAATCGTGGTGGAAGTCGACGGCATCGGACGGCTCGTGAACCGCGTCGCCTGAGCCGTTCCGGCCGTAAGGCAGATTGCTTCGTCAAGACTACATAACAAGGAGGAACGTGATGAGGCTGTTGAAGAAACTGGCGCTCGCCAGTGTGCTGGCAATGGGTCTGGCAGGCACGGGAGCCGCCCAGGAGGACTACCCCAACCGACCCATTACCATGATCGTGCCATTCCCGCCAGGGGGCGTTGCCGATACCGTGGCACGCCCCGTCGCCGACGCCATGGGGCGTTACCTGGGGCAGCCGGTCGTCATCGAGAACCGTTCGGGTGCCGGCGGCGGCATCGGCATGGCAGCTGCCGCGCGCGCCAAA
>ERZ777003.3490-NODE-3490-length-15184-cov-8.916848_pt1 | contig 15184 bp, 11 predicted proteins | sample MGYA00374956_ERZ777003 | MGnify/ENA primary metagenome ERZ777003 (study PRJEB29302, sample SAMN06268252) | bioreactor metagenome | isolation source: Joint BioEnergy Institute, California, USA | place: USA:Joint BioEnergy Institute, California, USA | collected... | reverse complement strand
GCCGATCCCGGCGGGCGTGCGGGCGCGCCGCGCCGCCGGGCCGGCGGCGGGCCTGGCGGTCCCGGCGGTGGGGCGCCGCGCCGGCCTCCGGCGCGCGGCGGGCCTGCGCGCCCTGCGCCTCGGCGCCCTGCGGGCCGACGCCCTGCGCCTCGGCGCCCTCGGGGCCGGCGCCCCGTCGGCGGGGGCGGCGGCGGGCCGCGCGTCGCCGGCGGCGTCGGCCGGCCGGGCGCCGCCGTCGGCGGGGCTCGTGGAAGCGGTCGTCTCGGGGGTGGTCGTCATCGCGGGGTCGCTCCTTCGGTCGGAGAGTGGCGAGGTCGGTGCGAACACTCGTTTGTACGCCGGCGCCGCGGCGGCGTTACACCAGCGATCGGTGCGAACGGACGTTCAGGCGGTCAGCGCGCGAACACCGGTTCGCCGCAGCCACGCGTCCGGGTCCTCCAGCTCGGCGAGCGTCGGCAGCGCCGCCGGGCTGCTCCAGACGTGGTTGAAGCCGGCCACGCCGACCGCGCGCACGACCGCGTCGACGAACGCCTTCCCCTGCCGGTACTGGCGCAGCTTCATCTCCATCCCGAGCAGCTTCTGGAGGAGCCGCGCCGGGGCCGACTGGGAGCGGCGGCGGGCGTCGAGCGCCGCGCGCAGCCGCGGCAGCGACGGCAGCAGCGGCCCGCCGACGGCGTCCATCACGTGCTCGGCGTGGCCCTCGATGACGGCCATCGTCGCCTGCATCCGGTCGATCGTCGCGCGCTCGCGCGGCGAGGCGACGAGCGTGACGACGTCGCCGGCGCGGACCGCGTCGACGAGCCGGCGCAGGTCGTCGGCGCGCGGCAGCCGCAGCGCCCGCCTCGCGTCGATCCGCAGCTGGGCGCTGTCGATCAGCTCGCGCACCATCCCGGCCAGGTGGCCCTGCAGCCACGGCACGCCGCCGAACTGGACCGCGTGGGTCACCTCGTGCAGCGCGACCCAGTGGAGGAACTCGCGCTCGTCGGCGCCGAAGCTCCTGATCGCCCTCGCGAGGTTCGGCGCGACGAACAGCAGCCGCGGCGGCCGCGTCGCGGGCGCGGTGTCGAGCAGGACGAGCTCGTACTGGCCGAGCACGCGCTGGGCGAGGAAGCCGAGCAGCACGCCGACCTCGGCCGTCATCGCGACGCCGGCGGCGAGCCGCACCGCCGGCCTCGCCTTGCCGGCCCTGCCGCCGACCTTCTCGAGCGCCGGGTCCAGCAGCTGGCGCATCGAGGCGACGTTGGCCCTGATCCACTCCGGCCGCCCGACCGCCTCCGCCGGCGGGATCGGCCGCGACAGCGTCAGGCCGGTGTAGGCGACGACGCGCCGCTCGCTGTCGGCGGCGAGCGCGTGCAGGTCGGTGCGCAGCGGCGGCAGGTCGCCGCCGCCGGCGACGAGCGCGGCGAGGCGCTGGGCGAGCGGCCAGTCGATCATCGTGCCCCCATCATGGCAGCGTCGGGGAGGGCGCCCGCAACGTTGAAGGCGCGCTCGACGGTCCGCGCCCGCTCAGGCGTGGACGGTCGCGAGCGCGCGCAGGGAGGCGCGCGTGCGCGCGGCGACCACCGGCGAGCGGGGCTCGACGTCGAGCGGCGTGTGGGCGAGGCCGTGCTCGTCGGCGGCGCCGACGCCGGCGCGGGCAGGGAAGGCGACGACGCCGCCGGCCTCGCGCACGATCAGCTGCGCGGCGGCCGCGTCGACGGCGCGGCAGCCCTTGAGCGACAGCATCCCGTCCATCCGCCCGGCGGCGACCTGGCACATCGTGACCGCGATCGCGCCGAGCGCGCGCAGCCGCTCCGCCTGCTCCTCCAGGTGGCCGACCGCCCGCGCGACGAGCCGCGGGTCGGCCTGCTCGATCCCGACCAGCTCGAGCCGCCCGCTGCGGCCGCGCCGCTCCCCGACGGCCGGGTCCAGCGGCCGGCCGTCGAGGCAGGCGCCGCCGCCGCGCCTGGCGTGCCACTCCTCGTCGGCGCCGAAGTCGTAGACGTAGCCGAAGACGACGTCGGCCATCGTCGGGCCGGCGGCGACCGCGACCGAGAGCGCGTGCGCCCCCATCAGCCGCTTCGCGTTGAGCGAGCCGTCGATCGGGTCGATCACGACGCGGACCGCGTCGGAGCCGTAGTCGACGACGCCGCGCTCCTCCGACAGCGCCGTGAAGCGGTGGCCGGCGGCGTGGAGGGCGTCGAGCTGGGCGAAGACGCACGCCTCGGCGCGCTCGTCGATGACGAGCGTGCGGTCGCCGCCCTCGCCGCGCGTGCCGGTCTCGCGCACGCGCTCGCCGATGCCGGAGACGGCGTCGAGCATCGCCCGCAGCTCGCGCACGGCCGCCCGGCAGCAGGCCAGCCAGTCCGCCTCCAGCGCCGTTCGCGAGCCTTCCATCGGCCGCATATCCTCCCAGGGTGGCCTCGACCGCGCTGTACGGCCTCTCCCCCGCCCAGCGAGCCGCCGCCACCCACCCGGGCGGCCCGCTGCTGATCGTCGGCGGCGCCGGCAGCGGCAAGACGCGCACGCTCGTCGCCCGCTTCGCCTGGCTCGTCGAGCAGGGCGTCGCGCCCGAGTCGGTGCTCGTGCTCGCCCGCTCCGAGCGGGCCGCGGACGCGCTGCGGCGCGGCGTCGAGGACGCGATCGCCCGCCCGTACGAGGAGCTCGCCGTCACGACCGTCCACGAGCTGTGCGCGCGGCTGCTGCGCGAGCAGGCGCACGAGGGCGGGATCGACCCGTTCGCGGTCCCGGTCGGCCGCGCCGACCGGCTCGCGATGCTGCTCGAGCGGATCGACGAATTGACGATCCGCCGCCACGACTTCCGCGGCAACCCGGCCGCGCTCGTCGCGACGTTCGTGCGCCGCATCGACCGCCTCAAGGACGAGCTGATCGGCCCGGAGGAGTACGCGGCGTGGGCGCAGCAGCTCGCCGACGAGGCCGACGACGACGTGACGCGGGCGCGCGCCGCGCGCGAGCGCGAGTTCGCCGAGGTCTACCGCGCCCACGACCGGATGCTCGCCGAGCAGGGCGCGCTCGACAGCGGCGACCTCGTGATCGGCGCGCTGCGCGTGCTGCGCGACCACCCGCACGTGCGGGCGCGCGTCGCCGCCCGCTACCGCCACCTGCTCGTCGACGACGTGCAGGAGCCGAACTTCGCCTGCGGCCTGCTGCTGCGGCTGCTCGCCTCCGAGCACGGCAACCTGACCGCCGCCGGCGACGACGACCAGGCGATCCGGCGCTTCCGCTCGGCGGCGGCGAAGAACCTGCGCGACTTCCAGGCCGAGCTGCCCGACGCGACGGTCGTGCGGCTGGAGCACTCGTTCCGCTGCCCGCAGCGGGTGCTCGACGCCGCCGCCGCCGTCGTCGCGCCGCTGGAGGACCGGATCGAGAAGCGGCTGGAGGGCCCGCTCGGCGGCGAGGTCGCCTTCTGGCGGGCCGCCAACGAGCGCGCCCAGGCGCAGGCGGTCGCCGCCGACGTCGAGCGGCTGATCGGCCGCGACGGCGTCCCGCCCGAGCAGATCGCCGTGCTCGTGCGCTCGATCGCGCGCGAGGGGCCGGCGGTCGCGGTCGCGCTCGAGGAGCGCGCGGTGCCGCACCGGCTCGTCGGCGAGGCCGCCTTCTTCCAGCGCGCCGAGGTGCGCGACCTGCTCGCCTGGCTGCGGCTGCTGATCGACCCGGGCGACGCGCCGGCGGTCGTGCGCGCGCTCGCGCGCCCGCCGGTCGAGCTGCGCTCGGTCGACCTCGCCCGCTGCACCCAGATCGCCCGCCGGCGCAAGCTCGACATGGTCGCCGCGCTCGGCGCCGCGCTCGAGTCGCCGCAGATCCCGCCGGAGGCGCGCGACCGCATCCGCACGTTCCTGGCGCTCTACCGCTCGGCGGTGTCGGCGCTGGACACGATGCGGCCGGACCTGTTCGTCCACCGCCTGATCGAGCGGCTCGGGCTGCGCCGCCAGCAGCTGTTCACCGCCCAGGCGGAGGTCGTCGAGCGGCTGCGCGGCCTCGCCCGCTTCGGCGAGCTCGCGAGCGCGTACGTCGCGCGCCGGCCGCAGGCGACGCCGCGCGAGTTCGCGCGCTCGATCGCGGCCGCCGCCGAGGCCGGCCTGCGCGAGGAGGAGGAGCCGCCGCCCGCCCACCCGCGCGGCGTCCAGGTGCTCGCGATGCACGCGGCCGCCGGGCTGGAGTTCGACCACGTCTACGTGCTCGGGCTCCACGCCGCCGGCATGCCCGGGACGCACACGCGCGCGCTCGAGCCGATCGACCCGGCGCTGCTGAAGGAGCGGCTGCCGGCCGACGACGCCGCCGCCCACGTGGCCGAGATGCGGCGGCTGCTGCACGTCGCGATGACGCGCGCGCGGCGGCGGCTCGTGCTCGTCCACCCGCAGGCGAGCGACCGCGGCGCCGCGCAGCCGCCGTCGCCGTTCGCCGAGGAGGCGCGCGCGGCGGTCGGCGGCACGTGGGAGGAGCGGGCCGAGGAGCTGTTCGGGCCGGCCGAGTCGCTGCACGCGACGTACCGGATCCTGCGCGACGAGCTGCTGGAGACGATCAAGCGGACCGGCTCGCGGATCGGCGAGCTGCGCTTCGACACCGACCTCGACATCTCGCACGCGGTCGTCCGCTACCTCGAGGTCGTCAAGCTCGCGGCGCTGATCGAGCGGTCGCCCGACCAGCCGGTCGCCGACGCGCTCGCCGAGGTCAACGCGCGGATCGCGTCGGCGATCACGCCCGAGCAGCGCGAGATCTTCCTCAGCTCGACGCTCGACGAGTACCTGCTCGACGCCGACCGCGCCGACCGCCGCCGCGCGCAGGCGATCGCGGCGCGCGAGGAGCCGTCGCTGGAGCCGTTCCTGCCGCGCCGCGGCGACGGCGTGACGCTGAGCGCGACCGACATCGACACGTACCGGACGTGCCCGCTGAAGTACAAGTTCGCGCGCGTCTTCCGCATCCCGCAGGAGCCGACGCTCAACCAGCGCTTCGGCATCCTCGTCCACCAGGTGCTCGAGCGGTTCCACGCCGCCGGCGGGGCGCAGACGCTGGCGGAGATGATGGGGCTGCTGGAGGCCGGCTGGCGGCGCGGCGGCTTCGGCGGCTCCGAGCAGGAGATCCAGCTGCGCCGCAAGGCCCAGCGGGCGCTGACGCGCTACTTCGAGCGCTTCCAGGAGGAGCCGGCCCAGCCGATCGCGTTCGAGAGGGCGTTCTCGTTCAGGCTCGGCCCGCACGTGCTGCGCGGCCGCGTCGACCGCGTCGACAAGCTGCCCGAGGGCGGCTACGAGCTGATCGACTACAAGACCGGGCCGCCGAAGACGGCGACCCAGCTCGAGCAGGACGTCCAGCTGTCGCTCTACGCCGTCGCCGCGGCGGAGGCGTGGGAGCTCGACGCCGCCCGCGGCGCCTACTACTACGTGCTCGACGACGCGAAGGTGCCGATCGAGCGCGGCGTCGACCGCGCCTGGATCGAGGAGGTCGCGACCGAGGTCGCCGAGGGGATCCTCTCGCAGGGCTTCGAGCCGACCCCGTCGTTCGCCGCCTGCTCGGCCTGCGACTACCGCCTCGTCTGCCCGGCGGCGGAGCGGTAGGCGCCGCCGTCGGGGAGCCGACGGCCATCGTCGTCGCCGGCGGGGACGCAGGGAGCGACGTGGGCTCGGCCCACGAGCGCCCGGGGACGGCGCCAGCGGCGACGCGGCCGGTCAGCTCGCGTCGGTGCCGTGCTGCTTGAGGTAGCGCATGAACTCCGACGCGATGCGGTCGCCGGAGGGGAGGTCGCGCGGGTCGAGCTCCTCCTCGTCGGCGGCGCGCTCGAGCCGCTCGACGAACGCGGCCACGTCGGGGTCGCTCTGGACGGCGAGGTTGACCTGCCGCTCGTAGTCGATCGCCGCGCGCTCGAGGTCGGAGGCGTCGACGACGACGCCGACGAGGCTCTCGAGCTTGCGCACGAGCGCGAGCGCCGCCTTCGGGTTCGGCGCCGACGCGATGTAGTGCGGCACCGCCGCCCACAGGCTCGCGGCCGGTATGCCGCTGCGCTGACAGGCGGCCTGGAGCACGCCGACGATCCCGGTCGGGCCCTCGTAGCTGGAGGGAGCGAGCGCGAGCCGCTCGACGAGCGCCGGGTCGGAGGCGGTGCCGGTGATGCCGATCGGGCGGGTGTGGGCGACGTCGGCCAGCAGCGCGCCGAGCGCGACGACGAGCTGGACGCCGAGCGCCTCCGCGAGGTCGACGATCAGCTGCGTGAAGGTCCGCCAGCGCATCGACGGCTCGCTGCCGGTCAGCAGGATCAGGTCGCGTGGGGCGCGCGGCACGCGCGCCTCGTAGATCTCGACCGTCGGCCAGACGATCTCTCGCGTGATCCCGTCGCGCAGCCGCACCTCCGGCCGCGTCGACTGGAAGTCGTAGAACTCCTCGGGGTCGATCGTCGCGAAGCGCTCCGCGCCGAGCGCGGTGCCGACGAACTGCAGCGCGGTCGAGGCGGCGTCGCCGGCGTCGTTCCAGCCCTTGAAGGCGCAGACGAGCGCCGGGGCGCGCAGCCCGTCCGGGCGCCGTTCCCATTGCAGCGGCTGCATCTCGTTCAAGGTAGTACATGATGGGCCGATGACCCCGGCCACGCCCCCGCCCACCGTCAGCACGCTGCGCCCCGGCCAGGAGGTCGACGGCGTCTTCGCGTGCACCCGCAAGGACCGGCTGATGAGCCGCGCCGGCACGCCGTACCTCGCGCTCGAGCTGCGCGACCGCACCGGCGCGGTGGCGGCGCGCGTCTTCCGCGACGCCGACCTGCTCGCCGGCCGCTTCGAGCGGGGCGACCTCGTCCGCGTCGCGGGCCGGGTCGAGCGGTTCCGCGACGAGCTCCACGTCGAGGTCCGCCGGATCGCCCGCGCCGACGCGGCCGACGTCGACCCGGCCGCCTTCCTGCCGCACGCCTACCGCGACCTCGACGAGCTCGACGGCTTCCTCGAGCACCTCGCGCGCGAGGTCTACGACCCCGGCCTGCGGGCGCTGCTCGACGACCTGCTCGCCGACGCGCAGCTGCGCGCGGCGTGGCGGCGGGCGCCGTGCACGCGCGCCGGCCACCACGCCTACCTCGGCGGCCTGCTCGAGCACACGGTCGCGGTCGCGACGCTCGCGCAGGAGCTGTGCCAGCTGCACGTCAAGCTCGACTCGGACCTGCTCATCTGCGCCGCGATCGTCCACGACCTCGGCAAGACCCGCGAGTTCACCTACGGCGCCGAGTTCGGCCTCAGCGACGAGGGGCGGCTGCTCGGCCACGTCCAGATCGGCCAGCGGCTGCTGGAGGAGCGCGCGGCCCGGCTGCCGCAGCTGCCGCGCGAGCGGCTGCTCGCGCTCCAGCACTGCGTCCTGTGCCACCACGGGCCGGACGGGGCGCCGGGCCGGCGGTTCGGCTCCGCGGAGGCGCTCGCGCTCTACCGCCTCAACGCGCTCGACGCGGGCGTCAAGCAGGCGCTCGAGCACGGCCTGGCGCCCTAGCGGGCGGCCGGCGCCGCCGACGGGGCGCGTCGCCGCGCCGGCGCGGCGCGGAGGCAGACCGCACGACCGGCCCCGCGGCTGAAAAAGTTCCGGCATGGCGGAGGGCAGGTACATCCTGATCGCCGGCGCGCTGCTGTTCGCGTGCCTCGGCGCCTCGCTGCTGGCCGACCGCGTGCGACTGCCGAGCCTCGTGCTGTTCCTCGGCCTCGGCATGGTCGTGGGCAGCGACCTGCTCGGCTGGGTCGAGTTCTCCGACTACCAGCTGGCGCGCGACATCGGCGTCGTCGCGCTCGCGCTGATCCTGTTCGAGGGCGGCCTGACGGCCGGCTACCACGAGATCCGCCCGGTGCTCAAGCCGGCGCTCAGCCTCGCCGTCGTCGGCACCTTGATCACCGCGGCGACCTGCGGCCTCGTCGCGACGTGGCTGTTCGACTTCTCGCTGCTTGAGGGCCTCCTGCTCGGCGCGATCGTCTCCTCGACCGACGGCGCCGCGATCTTCTCGCTGCTGCGCGGCTCGACGCTGAGGAAGCGGCTCGGCACGACGCTCGAGGGCGAGGCCGGCTTCAACGACCCGGTCGCGGTGCTGCTCGTCGTCGGCTTCATCCACTGGATCGAGGAGCCCGGCTACGGGCTCGCCGACATGGTCGTGCTGTTCGCGAGGGAGCTCGGGATCGGCGTCGTCGCGGGGGCCGCGGTCGGCGCGCTCGCGGTCGTCGCCTTCCAGCGGCTCCAGCTCGCGACGCCCGGCCTGTACCCGGTCGCCTCGATCGCGACGGCGGCGGTCGCCTTCGGCGCCGCCGACATCCTCCACGGCTCGGGCTTCCTCGCCGTCTACCTCGCCGGGCTGCTGCTCGGCGGCGCGCGCATCCCCGCCAAGCACACGATCACGACGTTCCACCAGGGGATGGCGTGGATCGCGCAGCTGACGATGTTCACGACGCTCGGCCTGCTCGTCTTCCCGAGCAAGTTCGGCGACGTGTGGCTGGAGGGCACGATCCTCGCGCTCGTGCTCGCGTTCGTCGCGCGGCCGGTCGCCGCGTTCGTCGCCGGGATCGGCTTCTCGGCCCGCGACCGGGTCGTCCTCGGCTGGGCCGGCCTGCGCGGCGCGATCCCGGTCGTGCTCGCGACCTTCCCGGTGCTCGCCGGGGTCGAGCACAGCGTGCTGTTCTTCGACATCGTCTTCTTCGCCGTGCTCGTCTCGACCGTGCTGCAGGGCTCCACGTTCGAGGCGGTCGCGCGGCGGCTCGGGGCGACGACGTCGACGCCGACGCTGTCCGCCAGCCCGCTGTCGGAGACGGGCACGATCCGCCAGCTCGGCGCCGACTCGGTCGAGTACGCGGTCAGCCCCGGCGACGCGATCGTCGGCCTGCGCATCCGCGACCTGGAGCTGCCGCGCGAGGCGGTCGTGAACCTGATCGTCCGCCGCGGGCAGGCGATCCCGCCGCGCGGCTCGACGCGGATCGAGAGCGACGACCGCCTCCACGTCGTCGTCCGCCACGAGGCGATGGAGGGCATGGAGGCGCTGCTGGAGCGGTGGTGCTACGGCCCGATCGGCCCGAGGCCGCGGCCGCCGCGCGTCCACGCCGGGCGGGCGCCGATCTTCCACGTGCGCCCGTGGCAGCCGGAAGACGGCGACCCGGCGCACGTGACCCACATCGCCGGCCGCCCGGTCGTCGACCGGCTGCGCACGCGCCGCGACATGCCGGGCGCGCTCGTCATGCTCGAGGACGGCTACTTCGCCGTCACGGGGCCGATGCTCGCGCTCGGCCGCGAGCAGCTGCTCAGCGACTGGGTGCGGCGCAGGGCGCGCGCGGCGAGGTCGGACGCCGAGCGGGCCTGGTGGGAGGAGGTGCTCGGCGCCCTCGCGCTGTGAGCCGGCGGCGCGCCGCGGCGGCCGCGGGCGCGACGACGCCGCAGCAGGCGCTCGCGGCGCCGTCATGGCGCCGCGGCACGCGCGCGGCGTTCGCGGCGCGGCGCGTCACGACGGGGCGAGCGCGGCCGCCGGCGCCGGCGCCGCGATCCGCCCGATCGCGACCGCGGCGGCCGCCGCCGCGCCGGCGGTCCCGACCTGCAGCCACCAGCCGGCGCGCAGCGCCTCGAGCGCGTCGGCGCCCGGCCGCTCGCCGAGGATCGCGACGAGCACGGCGACGCCGAGCACGGCGCCGATCTGGCGCGCGGTGGAGAAGACGGCCGCACCGGTCGCGAACCGCTCCGGCGGCAGCGACGCGGCCGCCGCGCTCGTGAGCGCCGCGAGCGCGAAGCCGACGCCGGCGCCGCCGACGAGCAGGCCCGGCAGCAGGTCGGCCGCGTAGGCCGGCGCGAGCTCGACCCGCCACGCCGTCCACGCGCTGCCGGCGGCGAACAGCAGGCAGCCGGCGGTCGCGACGGCGCGCTGGCCGACGCGGGCGGTCAGCCGCCCGGCCGGGACGGAGGCGAGCGCGGCCGCGAGCGGGCCGGGCGCGAGCGCGGCGCCGGCGCGCAGCACCGACCAGCCCCACAGCTCGGTCATGAGCAGCACGTTGCCGAGCAGCATCGCCGCGAACGCGACCGTGAACAGGAGGCCGGCGAGGCTGGCGGCGGCGTAGGAGCGGACGCGCAGCATCGCGAGGTCGACGACGGGCGCCGGGTGGGCCGCGCAGCGGGCCGCGAAGGCGCCGACCCCGACCGCGGCGGCGGCGAGGCAGGCGATCGTCGCCGGCGCGCCCCACCCCCAGTCGGGCGCCTGGACGAGGCCGAGCGCGAGCAGGCCGACGGCGACCGCGAGCAGGATGCCCCCGGCGACGTCGGGCCGACGCGCGTCGGGGTCGCGCGACTCGCGCAGGACGCGCGCGGCGGCGAGCGCGGCGAGCGCGCCGGCGGGCACGTTGACGAGGAAGACGAGCCGCCAGGAGCCCTCGACGAGCAGCCCGCCCAGCGGCGGGCCGGCCGCCGCCGCGACGCCGCCGACGGCCGCCCAGACGGCGATCGCGACGGGCCGCTTGGCGGGCGGGAAGGCGGGCAGCAGGTGCGCGAGCGAGGTCGGCATCAGGAAGGCCGCGCCGACCGCCTGGAGGACGCGGGCGGCGACGAGCGCGGCGACCGACGGGGCGACCCCGCACAGCGCCGAGGCGGCGGTGAAGAGGACGACGCCGCCGAGGAAGGCGCGGCGGCGGCCGACGCGGTCGGCGATCCGGCCGGCCGGGATGAGCAGCGCCGCGAAGACGATCGCGTACGCGTTGAGGACCCACGACAGCTCGGCGAGCGAGGCGCCGGCGAAGTCGCGGGCGAGGTCGGGCAGCGCGATGTTGACGATGAACAGGTCGAGGCTGGCCATGAAGACGGCGCTCGACACGACCGCGAGCACGCGCCCGGGGCGTTCGGGTGGCATCCCGTTCTTCCTTGCATTTTGCAATGGGCGCCGGCGACCGTACCGCGATCGCTTGCGGATTGCAAGCGACACCGGTATGCTGCGTCCATGCCCTACCGTCCGTTCGCGGGACAGAACTGCTCGATCGCCCGCACGCTGGCGATCGTCGGCGAGCGCTGGACGCTGCTCATCATGCGCGAGCTGCTGCTCGGCCGCCGGCGCTTCGAGGAGCTCCGCCGCAACACCGGCGTGGCGACGAACATCCTCAGCGACCGGCTCGCCACGCTCGTCGACCACGGGCTCGTCACCCACCGCGGCGAGCCGCCGGAGTACCGCCCGACCGAGAAGGGCCGCGACCTCGTCCCGGTGCTGCTCGCGCTCATGAGCTGGGGCGACCGCTACGCCGCGCCGGAGGCCGGCCCGCCGCGCGTCCCCGTCCACACGACCTGCGGCCACGACGCCCATCCGCGGCTGCACTGCAGCCACTGCGGCGAGCCGATCGCGCCGCGCGAGATCCGCGTCCGCCCCGGCCCGGGCGCGACCGTCCAGCAGCAGACCGAGCCGCTGCTGCCGTAGCGCGGCGGCCGGCCGGCGCCGCCGCGAGCCCGGTCTCCGTAGGAGACTTGGCACGTCCGCCAGAGACACGCGACTCGTCTCAAGACGTACGATAGTCGCCCATGTCTCTCACCTTCCCGGACCTCGAAGCATTGGCGTCCCGCGGTGAGTCAGAGGTACAGGAGTTCAAGGTGCGCACCAGTCGACGGTGCGTGCGCGAGGCGGTTGAGACGCTGTGCGGGATGGCGAATCAGCGGGGCGGTCGCGTGCTGTTCGGCGTCGATCCGCACGGCCGCGTCGTCGGGCAGGCCGTATCCGACAAGACGATCGAGGACATCGCGGGCGAGCTCGCGCAGGTAGAGCCCCCGGTCTCGCCGGAGATCGACCGCATACGCGTCGACGGTTCCGACCACGAAGTCATCGTGGTCTCAGTCGGCAGGAGCCACGCGCGCCCCCACACGTACAAGGGCGAGGCATTCCGTCGCACCGGCAATACGACCACGCGCTTGTCGCCACAGCAATACCGCGAGATGTTGCTCGAGGCGCACCACGCATCCCAACGGTGGGAGAACGAGATTGCATCGGACTGGTCCGTCGGCGACTTGGACGTGAGCGAGATCGCGCGGACAGTGGACGAAGCGGTGCGCCGCGGGCGCCTCGAAGAGCCGGGCACCCGCCAGCCAGAGGAGATGCTGCGTGGCCTCGGCCTGATGCAGGATGGGAGGTTGCTGCGAGCAGCAGTGGTCCTCTTCGGGCAAGCGGATCGCCTGAGGCCAGGCTTCCCGCAATGTCGAGTTCGCCTTGCTCGCTTCCGCGGCACCGATAAGTCGGAGTTCATCGATAACCGCCAATTTCACGGCAACGCATTCGATCTCCTGCGGCGTGCCGATCAGTTCCTGCGCGACCACCTGCCAGTCGCTGGACGCATCGTGGCAGGGGTATTCGAGCGTTCCGACGACCCGATCTATCCACCCGTCGCCCTCCGTGAGGCGCTGGCCAACGCGCTGTGCCATCGCGACTACGCCATCGGCGGCGGCTCAGTCGGCATCGGCATCTACGACGACAAGCTCGAGATCACCTCGTCGGGCGGCCTCCACTTCGGCTTGGAGGTGGAGGATCTCTATCGCCCCCACGACTCCCTTCCCTGGAATCCCACGATCGCCGATGTGTTCTACCGCCGCGGCATCATCGAGACATGGGGCCGCGGCACGTTGAAGATGGCAGAGCTGACCGAGCAGGCAGGGCTGCCTCGTCCAGAGTTCGAGGAATCGCCGGGAGCGCTGCTGGTGCGCTTCCGACCCAGTGTGTATCTCGCGCCGCAACGCGTTGGTCGCGACCTTTCCCAACGGCAGCAACACGTGCTGCAAGTGCTCGCCGACGGCGGCCCAATGCCGTTGCACGAGATCGTGCGCGCGCTGAACGCCGCGAGCGAGAGACGCGCCGTTCAGCAAGATCTTCAACTTCTCCGCAGCCTGGAGCTCGTCGAGTATTCAGGCTGGGGACGAGGCGTGAGATGGAAGCTCCGAGACGGACGCAAACCTCAGTGAGATGCGCCTGCGCGCATACTTGCGCTTCCGCGTTCCATTTCGTTCCTTTCCGTCCCTTTCGGTTCTTTTCCGTCCCTTTCGGCCCATTCCGTCCGCCACGCGTGCTATGTGCAGCTCTTTGGCCGATGAAGGGAAGGCCCCACCTGGCTCGCACAGCTGAGCGTGGCGTTGTCGGCGCTCTGATCGTCGATCCGCAGGCACCACCGCCGGTCGGCGACGTTACGGCCGGCGCCGCCGCGGCGCCGGCGGTCGCATGCCGGCGCGGCGAGGGCGCCATACTAGGGGCGTGACTCCCGGCGAACCCACCGCGGGTGCCTCGGATGCGCAGCTCGCCGAGGCGCTGGCGCCGCTGCGCGCGGCGCCGCGACGGAGCGCCGTGCTGCTCGACGTCGACGGGACGCTCGCGCCGATCGTCCGCTTCGCCGACGACGCGCACGTGCCCGAGCCGACGCGCTCGCTGCTGATCGAGATCGCGCGGCGCTACGGCGTCGTCGCCTGCGTCAGCGGCCGCCGCGCCGGCGACGCGCGGCGGATCGTCTCGATCGGGACGATCACCTACATCGGCAGCCACGGGACCGAGCTGCTGCGCGCCGGCACGACCGAGCCGCAGCTCGACCCGGCCGTGCGCGACTGGGGGCGGCGGATCCAGCAGTTCGGCCGCGAGGCCGACAGGGCCGAGCTGCGCCGGCTGCGCGTGCGGATCGAGGACAAGGGCCCGATCGTCGCCTTCCACTGGCGCGGCGCGCCCGACGAGGACGCCGCCCGCGCCGCGATCGACGCGATCGCCGCGCGCGCCGAGCAGGCCGGCCTCGGGACGCACTGGGGCCGCAAGGTGCTCGAGGTGCGCCCGCCGGTGCGGATCGACAAGGGCGCCGGGATCGTCGCCTTCCTCGAGGACGCCGAGCTCGACGCGGCGATGTACGTCGGCGACGACCTGACCGACCTCGACGCCTTCCGCGGGCTCGACGAGCTCGTCGCCGACGGCCGCCTCAGGCACGCGCTGCGCGTCGCCGTCCGCTCCGACGAGGGCCCCGGCGAGCTGACCGCGGCCGCCGACCTCGTCGTCGACGGGACCGCCGGCGTCCGCCACCTGCTCGAGCGGCTGCTGACCGACTAGGAGCGCCGGCACCCCGCGCCGCCATGCGCTTCACGGACTTCCTCAAGGCGACCGTGATGACGAGCGCGGCGGCGGCGACCGTGCTCGCCGCGATCACGGCGCTCGCGGCCGGCGCCCGCGCCGACCCGCTGCTCGTGCCGTTCTCGGCCGTCTGGTGGCTCGCCGCCGCGCTGCTCGGCGGCCGCCTCGGCCGGCGGGCCGCGACCTCGCCGCCGATCGCGCGGCTGCTCGCCGACGCGAGGGCGTCGGGCGCGCTGCCGGAGGTCAGCCCGGCGCGCGTCCTGCTCAACCGCCTCTGGCCGCTGCTGCTGGCGAGCGTCGCCGCCGGCGCGCTCGCGCTCTGGTTCCCGCAGGTCGCGTCGGTCGCGGCGGGCTTCGCGATCATCTGGGCGCTCTCGTGGCGCCGCCAGGAGGCAGCCGTCGCGGCGATCGAAGGCCGCGACGGGGTCCGCTACTACGTCGAGCGCACCTCGCCGCTGCGGCCGATCAGGCTGCTCCGCACGCCGGGCTTCAAGTCCGCCGCGTGGGAGCGCGACGACGACCCGCGACCGGCGGCGGCCGACCCGTGAGCGCCGTCGACGTGCTGATCGTCTCGCTCGGCACGACCGCCGGCTGGCGCGCCGCCGACCGGCTGCTGGCCGCCGCGCTCGAGGCCGCCGGCGCGCGCGTCGCGCTCGCGCCGGCCGGGCCGGTGCCGCGCGTGCGGACGTTCATGGCGACCGACTTCGTGCAGGCGCGCGCGACGCGCGCCGCCGCGCGGGCGGCGCTCGCCCGCCACGCGCCGCGGGCCGTCGTCTACAGCTCGACGACGGCGGCGCTGCTCGGGCCGCGGCCCGGCGCGATCTGGTTCGACGCGCCGGCGGCCGACAACCGGCCCGGCCGCCACGGCCTCTGGCAGCGCGCCGTCGAGCGGCGGCGGATGGCGGCGGCGCCGCTGCTGCTGCCGATGAGCCCGGGCAGCCTCGCCGCGCTGCCCGCCCGCGCGCGGGCGGCGACGCCGGCGATCGTGCTGCCGGTGCCGGTCGAGCCGTCCGGGCCGCCGACGCCGCCGGCGCAGCGCGACGTCGCCGCCATCGCCTACGCCGCCGACGCGGAGAAGAAGGGGCTGGCGCGGATCCTCGCCGCGTGGGCGGCGGCGCGGCGGCCAGGCGAGACGCTGCTCGTCGC
>ERZ777003.3487-NODE-3487-length-15204-cov-6.332299_pt1 | contig 15204 bp, 13 predicted proteins | sample MGYA00374956_ERZ777003 | MGnify/ENA primary metagenome ERZ777003 (study PRJEB29302, sample SAMN06268252) | bioreactor metagenome | isolation source: Joint BioEnergy Institute, California, USA | place: USA:Joint BioEnergy Institute, California, USA | collected... | reverse complement strand
TGGCGGAGGGGATGGGATTCGAACCCACGATAGGGGTTTAAGCCCCTATAACGGTTTAGCAAACCGCCGCCTTCAGCCACTCGGCCACCCCTCCGCAAGCGTGGCTCAGTCTCACGGCGTATGCGCGGTTGGTCATACCCGCCGCGCCGGGGGGCGTCAAACACCCGCGGCACGGCATGGGCCGTGTCGCAAAAGGATCCTGCACCCCCGCGGATGCGCCGGTTCAGGAGAGCGCCACCTCGAAGCCTCGCGCCGTGGCCGGCCGGGCCATCATCCGCTCGTACCAGGCCTTCACGTTCGGGTACTGGGCAAGGTCCACCTTGTGGCGCGGATGGCGCCAGGCCCAGCCGAGGATCGCGAAATCGGCTACGCTCGGCTCACCCTCGGTCGCGACGAACTCGCGCCCCGCCAGCCGCCGGTCGAGCACGCCGTACAGCCGCCGCGTCTCCTTGTCGTAGCGCGCGAGGCCGTAGCGCCGGTCGTTCTCGTCCTTCACTTCGAGGAAATGGTGGACCTGGCCCGGCATCGGCCCGAAGCCGCCCATCTGCCACATCAGCCATTCCAGCACCGGCACGCGCTCACGCAGCGGACGCGGCAGGAAGCGGCCCGTCTTCTCGCCCAGGTAGAGCAGGATCGCGCCGGATTCGAAGACGCTGATCGGCTTCCCGTCCGGCCCCTCGGGATCGAGGATCGCGGGGATCTTGTTGTTGGGCGAGATGGCCAGGAATTCCGGCGCGAACTGCTCGCCCTTGCTGATGTTCACCGGCCGCACCCGGTAGGGCAGCCCCATCTCCTCGAGCGCGACGCTGATCTTGCGCCCGTTCGGTGTGTTCCAGGTGTAGAACTCGATCGGTGCTGGCAAGGCGGCATGCTCCTCTTGGCGTGAACGGGGAAGCCGGATGGAGGCTTGTCTAGCCCGGCGACGAAATGCTTTACAGCCGTGCCGAAACGGCGCAACTTTAAGTTGATTCGGGGGACAAGGGGGGTTTCTTCCGATGGCGGTTCAAAAGGGGACCGGCCTGTTCGGGCCGGTGCTGGAGCGTCTTGCCCTTGGGGAAGGGCGGCAACGCTCAATGGGTCTTGCCTATCTGTTGTGGTTCGGCTGCGGGCTGTTCGGGCTGCACCGGCTCTATCTCGGGCACCGGGTGAGCGCGGCGGCGATGGCAGCAATCACGCTGGTCTCGCTCGCGCTGGCGCAGAGCGGCCTCGGCCTCCTCGGTTTCGCCGCGACGGGTGCCTGGGCGCTGGCCGATCTGCTGCTGATCCCCGAGATGGTGCGAGACTGTAACGAGGCGCCGGGGGCGGCCGCATCGAAGCAGGCGCCGACCGCGGCCATAGCCTGATCGGGACACGGCCGGCCGGCTGGCCAGGGCGTCACCACCAGCCGTAGCGCGGCGGCGGCGCGCCGTAGTAGCGCCAGCCCTGCGCCTCTTCCCAGCGGCGTTGCCGCTCGCGTTCGATGGCGTATCCGCCGAGCGCACCGACCAACGCACCGATCGCGGCACCCTCGCCCGCATTGTCGCTCGGCGCGCCGATCAGCGCGCCCGCCCCGGCACCGATCGCGGCGCCCGCGCCCACGGCCTGGGCGGCCGGGTCCACCACCGGCACCGGATAGGCATAGACGCAGCCGCCAAGGGCAAGGGCGGCGACGAGCGAGGCGGCGGCAGATCGGGATCGGCGCATGGCTGGCTCGGCTTCCCTCGTGAGGGCTGTGATGCAGGCGCACACGGGCAGGCAGGCCGCCCGCGAATGCGCAACGCGCCGCGCGCGCGCCAGTCGCACGCTCACTGCCGATCGTGGCAGGCCGATGGCGCTGCCGGCCAGCCGGCCGGCGGGCGCCTCAGCCGAGCGCGCGCTTCAGCGTCTCGTTGACCAGGGCCGGATTCGCCTTGCCCTGCATCGCCTTCATCACCTGGCCGACGAAGAAGCCGAACAGCTTGTCCTTGCCGGCCTTGTACTCCGCCACCTTGTCGGCATTGGCGGCGAGCACCTTGCTGACGGCGGCCTCGATCGCGCCGGTGTCGGTCACCTGGCGCAGCCCGCGCTCCTCGACGATGGCGCCGGGCGGCTTGCCGGTCTCCACCATCGCCTCGAACACCTCCTTCGCGAGCTTGCCCGAGAGCGTGCCGTCCTTCATCAGGTCGAGCAGTGCGCCGAGGTCGCGCGCGGAGACCGGCGGATCCTCGATGGTGCGCTTCGTGCGATTCAGTGCCGCAAACAGGTCGCCCATCACCCAATTGGCGGCGAGCTTCGGGTCCCGCCCGCGCGCGACCTCCTCGTAGTAGGCGGCCGTCTCCTTCTCGGCCACCAGCACGGAGGCGTCATAGGCCGGCAGGCCGAAGTCGCGCATGTAGCGCGCCTTCCGCGCGTCCGGCAGCTCCGGAAGTCCGCGCCGGAGTTCTTCGACCCAGGCCTCGTCCAGCACCAGCGGCGGCAGGTCGGGGTCAGGGAAGTAGCGGTAGTCGTGCGCCTCCTCTTTGCTACGCATGGAGCGGGTGACGCCGCGGCCGGTGTCGAACAGGCGCGTCTCCTGCTCGACCTCCCCGCCCTCCTCCCAGACGGCGATCTGGCGGCGTGCCTCGGCCTCGATCGCCTGCATGACAAAGCGGATGGAGTTGATGTTCTTCACCTCGCAGCGCGTGCGGTAGCCCTCGCCCGGGCGGCGGACGGAGACGTTCACGTCGGCGCGCAGCGACCCCTCCTCCATGTTGCCGTCGCAGGTGCCGAGGTAGCGCATGATCTGGCGCAGCTTGGCGAGGTAGGCGCCGGCCTCCTCCGGCGAGCGCATGTCGGGCTCGGAGACGATCTCCATCAGCGCGATGCCGGAGCGGTTGAGGTCCACGAAGGTCTTGGTCGGATGCTGGTCGTGCAGCGACTTGCCCGCGTCCTGCTCCAGGTGCAGGCGGGTGATGCCGATGGTCTTAGTAGTGCCGTCGGAGAGCGTGATCTCCACCGCGCCCTTGCCGACGATCGGGTGGGCGTACTGGCTGATCTGGTAGCCCTGCGGCAGGTCGGCGTAGAAGTAGTTCTTGCGGTCGAAGCGCGACCACAGGTTGATCTGCGCGTTGAGGCCGAGCCCGGTGCGGATCGCCTGCGCGACGCATTCGCGGTTGATCACCGGCAGCATGCCGGGGAAGCCGGCGTCAATGAAGGAGACCTGCGTGTTCGGCTCCGCGCCGAAGGCGGTGGCCGCGCCGGAGAACAGTTTGGCGTTGCTGACGACCTGGGCGTGGACCTCGAGGCCGATCACCAGCTCCCACGGGCCCGTGCGGCCCTCCAGCGTATAGGTCGCGCTCATGCCCCTGCCCTCACCCGCGGCAGCGCCTTGAAGTCCGCGGCGCGCTCGATCGCGGCGCCGACGGCGAACACCGTCTCCTCGTCGAAAGCCCGGCCGATCACCTGCAGGCCGAGCGGCAGCCCCTGCGCATCCAGCCCCGCCGGCACCGCGAGGCCCGGCAGTCCGGCGAGGTTCGCCGTCACGGTGAAGACGTCGTTGAGATACATCGTCACCGGATCGTCGGTCTTCTCGCCCATCGCGAAGGCGGCGGAGGGCGTCGCGGGCGTCACGATCGCGTCCACCTTCTCCCACGCCTGGTCGAAGTCGCGCGCGATCAGTGCGCGGACCTTCTGGGCCTTCAGGTAGTAGGCCTCGTAGTAGCCGGCGGAGAGCACATAGGTGCCGATCATGATCCGCCGCTTCACCTCCGCCCCGAAGCCGGCGGCGCGGGTGCGCTCGTACATGGTACGCAGGTCGTCGCCCTTCTCCTCGACCCGCAGCCCGTAGCGCACGCCGTCATAGCGCGCGAGGTTGGAGGAGGCCTCGGCGGGCGCGACGATGTAGTAGGTCGGCAGCGCGTACTTCGTGTGCGGCAGGCTGATCTCGACCGTCTCCGCGCCCTCGGCGTGCAGCCAGTCGAGGCCCTGGCGCCACAGCGCCTCGATCTCCGCCGGCATGCCGTCGAGCCGGTATTCCTTCGGCACGCCGATCCGGAGGCCCTTCACGCTCCGCTTGCAGGCGGCGGCGAAGTCCGGCACCGGCACATTGGCGCTGGTCGAATCCTTCGGATCGTGCCCGCTCATCGAGCGCAGCAGGATCGCGCAGTCCTCGACGGTGCGCGCGAAGGGCCCCGCCTGGTCGAGGCTGGAGGCGAAGGCGACGATCCCGAAGCGGGAGCAGCGCCCGTAGGTCGGCTTGATCCCGACCACCCCGCAGAAGGCCGCCGGCTGGCGGATCGAGCCGCCGGTGTCCGTTCCCGTGGCGCCGAGCGCCATCCGCGCCGCCACCGCCGCCGCCGAGCCGCCCGAGGAGCCGCCCGGCACGAGCTTCGTCTCCGGGTCGTCCCGCCGGCTCCACGGATTTTCCACGGGCCCGAAGGCGCTTGTCAGGTTCGACGAGCCCATCGCGAACTCGTCGAGATTCGCCTTGCCGAGGAACACCGCCCCGTCGCGCAGGAGCTGCGCCGTCACCGTGCTCTCATAGGGCGGCACGAAATTGCCGAGGATGCGGCTCGCCGCCGTGGTCCGCACGCCCGCGGTGCAGAACAGGTCCTTGACGGCGAGCGGGATGCCCTCCAGGGGCCGCGCCTCGCCGCGCGCGCGCCGCGCGTCGCTCTCGCGCGCCGCCGCCATCGCCTGCTCGGCGGTCACGGTGATGAACGCATTGAGCCGCGGGTTCAGCGCCTCGATGGCGTCGAGATGCGCGCGCGTCAGCTCCACCGCGCTGATCGCGCCTTCCTCGAGCGCGGCGAGCGCGCCGGCGAGGGTGAAATCGGTCGGATGCATCGCCGCCGTCACTCCACCACCTTCGGAACGGCGAAGAAGTCGCCTTCGCGGTCCGGGGCATTTGCGAGGATCTGCTCGCGGATGCCGCCGTCCGTCACCACGTCCTCCTCGCGCATCGGCATCCTCGCGGATGCGCCGCCACCCGGGGCGCCGCCCGCCATCGGCTCGACGCCCTCGGTGTCCACCGACTGGAGCTGCTCGATCCAGCCCAGGATGCCGTTCAGCTCGGCCTGGAGGCGCATGACCTCCGCCTCCTCCTCCAGCCGGATGCGGGCGAGCGCGGCGACGCGCCTCACGGTTGCTGTGTCGAGCGACATGACGGACGAATGCTCTGCCAGGACTTCCCGGGGAAACGGCGGCGGACCATAACGGCGCCCATGCCCCTCGTCCACCTGAGCGACCTGCGCGCGGGCCTGAAGCGCGGCGAGCGCCTGCTCGGAATCGATCCGGGGACGAAGACTCTCGGCCTGGCGCTTTCCGACGTCACGCTGCTGCTGGCGAGCCCCTATGGCAGCCTCCGGCGCGGCAAGCTGCGGGAGGTGGCGGCGGAGATCCGCGCCATCGCGGCGAAGGAGGGGGTCGGCGGCCTGGTCGTCGGCCTGCCGCTCTCCATGGACGGCAGCCGCGGGCCGGCGGCGCAGGCGGCACAGGACTGGGCGGCAGCGCTCTCGGACGCCGCGGGCCTGCCGGCGGCGATGTGGGACGAGCGCCTGTCCTCCGCCGCCGTCAACCGCTTCCTCATCGGCGAGGCCGACCTCAGCCGGGCCCGGCGGGCCAAGGTGGTGGACCGGGCGGCGGCGGCGTGGATGCTGCAGTCGGCCTTGGACGCGACGCGGGGCGCCGCTACCTTCCCCCGCCTCCCCGAGCCCCCGGACGAGTCGTGACCCTCCCCTATCCGCACCGGCACCTGCTGGCCATCGAAGGCCTGGAGCCACCCTACATCGCCGACCTCCTGGATCTGGCAGAGAGCTACGCGCTGCTCAACCGCTCCGGCCAGACGCAGCGCGACCTGCTGCGCGGGCGGACGCTGATCAACCTGTTCTTCGAGGATTCGACCCGCACCCGCACCTCCTTCGAGATCGCCGGCAAGCGCCTCGGCGCCGACGTGATCAACATGTCGGTCTCGACCTCCAGCGTGAACAAGGGCGAGACGCTGCTCGACACCGCCGTCACGCTGAACGCGATGAACTGCGACCTGCTGGTGGTGCGCCACGCGCAGTCCGGGGCGCCGGCGCTGCTGGCCCAGAAGGTCTCCGCGGCCGTGATCAACGCCGGCGACGGCACGCACGAGCACCCGACCCAGGCGCTGCTCGACGCGCTGACCATCCGCCGCCGCATGGGACGGCTGGAGGGGCTGACGGTCGCCATCTGCGGCGACATCCTGCACAGCCGCGTCGCGCGCTCGAACATCCACCTGCTCACCGCCATGAACGCGCGGGTGCGCGTCGTCGGCCCGCCGACCCTGATCCCGGCGGAGGTGGCACGGCTCGGCGTCGAGGTGTACCACGACATGCGCGCCGGCCTCCGCGACGCCGACGTGGTGATGATGCTGCGCCTGCAGCGCGAGCGGATGGCCGCGGGCCTCGTTCCGAGCAGCCGCGAGTTCTTCCGGTTCTATGGTCTGGACGCCGAGAAGCTGGCGGTGGCGAAGCCCGACGCGATCGTCATGCACCCCGGCCCGATGAACCGCGGGGTGGAGATCGACAGCGCCATCGCCGACGATCCCGCGCGCAGCGTGATCGGCGAGCAGGTGGAAATGGGCGTGGCCGTGCGCATGGCCGTGCTCGACGTGCTCTCGCGCCAGCTCCGGCGCAACGCCTGACGGCCGGCCTGATCCGATGCCCGATACGCTGATCGCCAACGCCCGGCTGCTCGACCCGGCCACCAGCCTCGACGCGCCCGGCGCCCTGCTGATCCGGGACGGCGTGATCGCCGATTTCGGCCCCGGCCTCTCCGCGCCGGAGGGGGCCGAGACGGTGGACGCCGCCGGCGCCTGCCTCGCCCCCGGCCTCGTGGACCTGCGCGCCGCGCTCGGCGAGCCCGGCGCCGAGCACCGCGAGACCATCGCCTCTGCCGCCCAGGCCGCGGCCGCGGGCGGCATCACCACGATCTGCGTCCTGCCCGACAGCGACCCGCCGATCGACGACCCCGCCCTGGTGCAGTTCGTCATCCGCCGCGGCGAGGCCACGGGCAGCGTCACGCTCCTCCCCTACGGCGCCGCCACGCGCGGCTGCGCCGGCAAGGAGATCGCGGAGTTCGGCCTGCTGCGCGAGGCCGGCGCCATCGCCTTCACGGACGGCGCCCGAGCCATCGGGGATGCGCGCACCATGCGTCTCGCCCTCTCCTATGCCCGCGGCTTCGGGACCTTCGTCGTCCAGCACCCGGAGGAGCCGAGCCTCGCCGCCGGAGGCGCCGCGACCGAAGGCGAGCTCGCCACCCGCCTCGGCCTCCCCGGCATCCCCGCCGCGGCCGAGGCGATCCTGGTCGAGCGCGACATCGCCCTCGCCCGCCTGACCGGCGGTCATGTCCACTTCGCCCATGTCTCCACCGCCGCGGCGCTGGACCGCATCCGCGCCGCGAAGGCGGAGGGCCTCGCCGTCACCTGCGACACGGCGCCGCCCTATTTCGACCTGAACGAGACGGCGATCGGCGACTTCCGCACCTACGCCAAGCTGTCGCCGCCGCTGCGGGCCGAGTCCGACCGCCTCGCGGTGGTCGCGGCGCTGAAGGACGGCACGATCGACGCCATCGCCTCGGACCACCAGCCGCGCGACGCCGACGACAAGCGCCTGCCCTTCGCCCAGGCCGCCGCCGGCGGCGCGGGGCTGGCGACGCTGCTCGCCGTCACCCTGGCGCGGGTGCATGGCGGCGACCTGACGCTGCTCCAGGCGCTCGACCTGCTCACCGCCCGGCCGGCGCGGCTGCTCGGCCTGCCGGCCGGGCGCCTCGCCAAGGGGGCGCCCGCCGACCTGGTGCTGTTCCACCCCGATCGCGCCTGGCAGGTCGAGGCCGGCAGGCTGCCCGGCAAGGCGCAGAACTCCCCCTTCGACGGCCGGGCACTGGAGGGACGCGTGCTCGGCACCTGGAAGGCCGGGCGGCGGGTGTTCGGCCGATGACCGCGGACCTGATCCTCGCCCTGCTGATCGGCTACGGGCTCGGCTCGATCCCCTGGGGCCTGGTGCTGACCGCCGCGGCCGGGCTCGGCGACATCCGGCGCATCGGCTCCGGCAACATCGGCGCGACCAACGTGCTGCGCACCGGGCGCAAGGGGCTGGCCGCCGCGACGCTGGCGCTCGACGCGCTGAAGGGCGCGGCGGCGGTCGGGGTCGCCTGGTGGCTCTGGGGGCGGGATGCCGGCCTGGTCGCGGGCGCCGGCGCGATGCTTGGCCACGCCTTCCCGGTCTGGCTGCGCTTCAAGGGCGGCAAGGGCGTCGCCACGGCGTTCGGCGTGCTGCTCACCGCGGCCTGGTGGCTCGGCCTCGCCGCCGCCGCAACCTGGCTGGCGGTGGCTTTCGCCACCCGGATCTCCTCGGCCGGAGCCCTCGCCGCCGCCGCCGCCGCGCCGGTCGTCGCGCTGCTGTTCGGCGACGGCAAGCTGGCGCTCATGGCGCTTGCCCTGGCCCTCTTCGTCACCTACCGGCACGAGGCGAACATCCGCCGCCTGCTCGCCGGCACCGAGCCGCGCATCGGGAAGGGCGCCTGATCGTGCGGCGCGGCCGCGCCACCTCCGCCGACGAGTCCCTGCCGTCGAGCGCTGCCGGCAGCGGTCCCTCCGCCGAGGCGCTCGCGCGCCTGCGCCTCGCGCGCACCGAGGGCGTCGGGCCGCAGACCTGGCGCCGCGCCCTCGCCCGCTTCGGCTCCGCCGAGGCGGCCCTCGCCGCCCTGCCCCGCTCCCCCGCCCCGCGCGGCGGCGGCTCGCCGTTCCGGCCGCCGCCCGAGGCCGAGGCGCTGCGGGAATGGGAAGCGGTGGCGCGGCTCGGCGGGCGCTTCCTCTTCCTCGGCGACCCCGGCTATCCGCGGCTGCTCGCGCTGACCGAGGACGCGCCGCCCGTCCTCGCCGTGCTCGGCGACCCGGCCGTGCTCTCCGCCACTCAGGTCGCCATCGTCGGCGCTCGCAACGCCTCCACCGCCGGCCGGCGCATCGCCGAGGAGCTGGCCGAGGCCCTGGCGCGCGCCGGGGTGGTCGTCACCTCCGGCCTCGCTCGCGGGATCGATGCCGCGGCGCATGAGGGGGCGCTGCGCGGCGGACGCACTGTCGCGGTCGTCGCCGGCGGGCTCGATCAGCCCTATCCGCCCGAGAACGCCGCGCTCCAGGCCCGCATCGCCGAGGCCGGTGGCGCGGTGGTGTCGGAGGCGCCGCTCGGCACCGCCCCCCTCGCCCGCCACTTCCCGCGCCGCAACCGCATCGTCGCCGGCCTCGTCCTGGGAGTCGTGGTGGTCGAGGCGGCGCAGCGATCCGGCAGCCTCATCACCGCCCGCCTGGCGCTGGAGGCCGGGCGGGAGCTGTTCGCCGTCCCCGGCTCGCCGCTCGACCCGCGCTGCCGCGGATCGAACGACCTGATCCGCCAGGGCGCGCACCTGACCGAAACCATCGAGGACATCCTCCCCAACCTGCCGGAGGCGCCCCGCGACGGTCCCCTCTTCCACCCCGGCGCCCTGCCACGGAACCGGCCCGAGGAGACCGGCGCCGTTCTCCCCGCGCCGGCCCCGGCTGCGGATGACATTGAGCAAGTCCTTGATCTGATTGGACATTCGCCCGTGCCGGTTGACGAGGTCACGCGCCGATGCCACCTCTCGGCATCGGCGCTGCAGGCGATCTTGCTTGAACTCGAGCTCCAGGGCCGGATCGAGTGCCTTCCCGGCGCCCGGGTCGCCCGGATCGGGCCGGCCCGGAACGAACCGACGGGACCCGCGTAAGAACCCCCCATGCCAGACGTCGTCGTCGTCGAATCGCCCGCCAAGGCGAAGACCATCAACAAGTATCTCGGCCGCGATGTCACGGTCCTGGCGAGCCTCGGCCACGTCCGCGACCTGCCCGCCCGGGACGGCTCCGTCCGGCCCGAGGAAGACTTCGCCATGGACTGGGAGGCGGAGGAGCGCGGCGAGCGCCAGGTGAACGAGATCGCCCGCGCCCTGCGCGGCGCCCGGCGCCTCTACCTCGCCACCGACCCGGACCGCGAAGGCGAGGCGATCTCCTGGCATGTGCGGGAGATGCTGGCGCGCAAGGGCGCGCTGAAGGGCATCGAGGTCCACCGCATTACCTTCAACGAGATCACCCGGCGGGCCGTCCAGCAGGCCTTCGCGAACCCGCGCGACCTCGACGGGCCGCTGATCGACGCCTACCTCGCCCGCCGCGCCCTCGACTACCTGGTGGGCTTCACCCTCTCGCCCGTGCTCTGGCGCAAGCTGCCCGGCAGCCGCAGCGCGGGCCGCGTGCAGTCCGTCGCGCTGCGCCTGATCTGCGAGCGCGAGGCCGAGATCGAGGCCTTCCGCCCGCGCGAGTACTGGACCGTCGAGGCGCGCTTCACCACCCCGCTCGGCGCCCCCTTCACCGCCCGGCTGACGCATCTCGACGGCAAGCGGCTCGAGCAGTTCGACCTGCCGGACGAGGCCGCGGCGATGCGCGCCAAGGCGGCGGTCGAGGCCGGCGAGTTCTCCGTCCTCTCGGTCGAGAAGAAGCGCGTCCGGCGCAACCCACCGCCGCCCTTCACCACCTCGACGCTGCAGCAGGAGGCGGCGCGCAAGCTCGGCTTCCACGCGCAGCAGACCATGCGCGTCGCGCAGCAGCTCTACGAGGGCGTGGACATCGCCGGCGACGCGGTCGGCCTCATCACCTACATGCGGACCGACGGCGTGCAGATGGCGCGCGAGGCGATGTTCGCCATCCGCGACCACGTCCGCGATGCCTTCGGGCCCGACTACCTTCCCGGCGCCCCGCGCGAGTACACGAGCCGCGCCAAGAACGCGCAGGAGGCGCACGAGGCGATCCGGCCGACCGACGTGGACCGCCGGCCGGAGGATGTCGCGCCCTACCTCAACGACCAGCAGCGCAAGCTCTACGAACTGATCTGGAAGCGCGCCGTGGCGAGCCAGATGCAGTCGGCCGAGATCGACCAGACCACCGTCGAGATCGCCGACGCCTCCGGCCGGACGAAGCTGCGCGCCACCGGCTCCGTCATCGCCTTCGACGGCTTCCTCAAGCTCTACCGCGAGGACGTGGACGATGCCGCGGCGGAGGACGAGGAGGGCCGGACCCTGCCGCCGATGGCCGAGCGCGACCCGCTGCAGCGCGGCGAGGTCACCGCCCACCAGCACTTCACCCAGCCGCCGCCGCGCTACTCGGAGGCGAGCCTGGTCAAGAGGCTGGAGGAGCTCGGCATCGGCCGCCCCTCCACCTACGCCTCGATCCTCCAGACCCTCCAGGACCGGCAATACGTCCGGCTGGAGCGCCGGCGCTTCATCCCGGAGGACCGCGGGCGACTCGTCACCACCTTCCTCACGCGCTTCTTCGAGCGCTACGTGGACACCGGCTTCACCGCGGCGCTGGAGGAGCAGCTCGACGACATCTCCGGCGGGCGCGCCCACTGGAAAGAGGTGATGCGCGCCTTCTGGGAGGAGTTCTCGAAGGCGGTGGACGCCACCAAGGACCTCAAGATCAGCGACGTCATCGACGCGTTGGACGAGGAACTCGGCCCGCACTTCTTCCCCTCCACCGGCGATGGCGGCGACCCGCGGCTCTGCCCGGCCTGCGGCACGGGGCGCCTCGGCCTCCGGCTCGGACGGACGGGCGCCTTCATCGGCTGCTCGAACTACCCGGAGTGCCGCTACACCCGCCCGCTCGCGGTCCCGGGCGCCGAAGGCGAGGCGAACGGCACGGCCTTCACCGAGGGCCAGCGCGATCTCGGCACCGATCCCGCCACCGGCCAGTCCGTGACCCTGCGGCGCGGCCCCTACGGCCTCTACGTGCAGCTCGGCGAGGAGACGGAGGACGCGAAGGGGAAGAAGGTGAAGCCCCGCCGCGCCAGCCTGCCGCGCGGGATGGACCCGGATTCGCTGACGCTGGAGCGCGCGCTGGCGCTGCTCTCCCTGCCGCGCGTCGTGGGCGTCCACCCGGAGACGCGGGAGGAGATCCACGCCGCGATCGGGCGCTTCGGCCCCTACGTGAAGATGGGCAACACCTACAAGTCGCTCGATCCGGACGACGACGTGCTCACGATCGGCCTCAACCGCGCCGTGGCGCTGCTCGCGGAGGCGAAGCCGCGCGGCCGCTCGCTCGGCAACCATCCGAAGGACGGCCAGCCGGTCGAGGTCCGGCGCGGGCGCTTCGGCCCCTTCGTCCAGCACGGGCGCATGGTCGCCTCCCTGCCGCGCGGCGTGGATTTCGACGAGGTGACGCTCGATCAGGCGGTCGCGCTGCTGGCGGAGAAGGGCAAGGAGCTGAAGCCGAAGGGAGCCGCGGCCCGGCGCGGCGCAACGACGGCAACGCGCTCCAGGGCTGCTTCGGGTGGCGATGGCGAGGCGCGCGGCAGGACGGCCACGTCGCGGCGGACCGCTGCGGCGGCCTCGGACAAGCCCGCCGCGACCGCGGCCAAGCCAACGGCAGCCGCGCGCAAGGCAACGACCGCCGCCGCCCGCGGCAAGGCGGCGACGGGCACGAAGAAGGCCGCCGCGAAGCCCGCTGCGAAGAAGGCTCGCGCGGCCTCGAAGACGGCGAACTGAGCGATGCCCCGGCGCCGCGGTCCATCCCCGCCGAAGGGCCGCGGCGCGAAGGCGTCCGCCACCGCCGCGGCGAGGACGACGCGCCGCGGCGCGGCGCGCCCCCGTCCGGCGACTGCGCCGCTGCCCTCGCGGGAGGAGCTGCGGCGCTTCCTGGCCGAGCAGCACGGCCGCGTCCGGCCGCGCGAGATCGCACGTGCCTTCGGCCTGGACGCGCAGCAGCGCGTCGCGCTGCGCGACCTGCTCCGCACGCTGGAGCGGGAGGACGAGGATCGGTCGGCACCGGAGGGAAGGCGGCGGGGCGGCCGCAGCGCCGCCCGGGCGCAGGACGACGCAGACGCCGCCAGGCCCCAGGGCCGCCGTGGGCGCCGCACTGCCCCGATGCCTGAGCACACCACCGGCCGGCGCGGGACGGATGCCGAGCAACCGCTGCCCCCTGCCCGATCCTCGCGCACCCGCACGGCAGGCCGCCTGCCCGAGATGGCGGTGGTCGAAATCTTCGGCACCGACGCGGACGGCGATCCCCTCGCCCGTCCGGTCGGCTGGGAGGGGCCGGGCCGCCCGCCGATCGTGTTCATGCGGCCGGAACGCGCGGGCCAGGCCGCGCTCGCGCCCGGGGAGCGCGTTCTCGCCCGCCTCCGCCCGCTCGGCGGCGACAAGTACGACGGCCGGACCTTCAAGCGCATCGGCGGCGCCGCGCCGGCGCGCGTGCTCGGCGTGTTCGAGGGCGGCGGCAGCGGCGGCACCGCCGGGCGCATCGTCCCGACCGATCGCCGGCAGAAGGCGGAATGGACCGTCCCGCGCGGCGCGGAGGGCGCGGCGGCGCCCGGCGACATCGTCCTCGCCGAGCCCCTCCCCGGCCACGGATTCGGCCCGCGCCCCGCGCGGATCGTCGAAGTCCTCGGCCAGGTCGGCGAGCCTCGCTCGGTCTCGCTCATCTGCATCCACGCCCACGGCATCCCCGACGTCTTCCCGGCCGAGGCGCTGCGCGAGGCGGAGAAGGCGCGCGGCGTCACGGCCCGGGGGCGCGAGGACCTGCGCGCGATCCCGCTCGTCACCATCGACGGCGAGGATGCGCGCGACTTCGACGACGCGGTCTGGGCGGAGCCCGATCGGGATGGCTGGCGCGTGGTCGTCGCGATCGCCGACGTCGCGCACTATGTCCGCCCGGGCAGCCATCTCGACCGCGAGGCCTGGGCGCGGGGCAATTCGGTCTATTTCCCCGACCGCGTCGTGCCGATGCTGCCCGAGGCCCTGTCCAACGGCTGGTGCAGCCTGCGCCCGAAGGAGGACCGCGGCTGCCTCTTCGTGGACATGCGGTTCGACGCCCAGGGCCGGAAGACGGCTCACCGCTTCGGCCGGGGCATCATGCGCTCCGCCGCGCGGCTCACCTACGAGCAGGTGCAGCGCGCCGCCGATGCGGGCGAGGATCTCGGCCTGCCCGGGGGGCTGCTGCGCCACCTCTACGGCGCCTTCGGCGCGCTGCTCGCGGCGCGGGAGCGGCGCGGCACGCTGGAGCTGGACGTGCCGGAGCGCAAGGTGGTGCTGGACGCGCGCGGCAAGGTGCAGGCCGTGGTCCCGCGCCCCCGCCTCGACTCCCACCGGCTGATCGAGGAGTTCATGATCGCGGCCAATGTCTGCGCCGCAGAGGAGCTGGAGCGGCTGCGCCAGCCCTGCATGTACCGCGTCCACGACCGCCCCTCGGACGAGAAGTTGGAGGTGCTGCGGCAGTTCCTCGGCGGGTTCGGCTTCTCGCTGCCGCCCTCCGGCGCGATCCATCCGCGCGACTTTTCCGGGATCCTGGTGAGGGTCCGGGGACGGCCGGAGGAGCGGCTGATCCACGAGACCATCCTGCGCGGCCAGTCCCAGGCGGCCTACAGCCCCGACAACATCGGCCATTTCGGCCTGGCGCTGCCGCGCTACGCCCACTTCACCAGCCCGATCCGGCGCTATGCCGACCTGCTGGTGCACCGCGCGCTGATCCGGGGCCTGCGCCTCGGCGCCGGCGCGCTCGAGGAGGTCGAGGCCGCACGCTTCCCCGAAACGGCCGAGCACATTTCCCAGACCGAGCGCCGCGCGGCCATGGCCGAGCGCGACGCGCTGGACCGCTACCTCGCCGCCTTCATGGCCGATCGCGTGGGCTCGACCTTCGCGGCGCGGATTTCGGGAGTGACACGTTTCGGCCTCTTCGTCACGGTGGAGGAGAACGGCGCGAGCGGATTCGTTCCCCTCGCCACCCTTCCGGACGACCGATGGTTCCACGACGAGAGCCGGCACGCGCTGACCGGCCGCAGGACAGGTCTGACCTTCACCCTGGCGCAGCCGGTGGAGGTGCTGTTGCGGGAGGCGACTCCGCGCACCGGTGGCCTGGTGTTCCACCTCCTGCAGGGCGATCCGCGACGGCGCTTCGCCGGACCGACGCGACGGGGCGGGGGCAAGGAACGGAGCCGCGGCCGGGACTGACGCGGAGCGGAGGGCGAGGCCCCCAAGCGGCCAGGAACGCCGCAACCGCTCAGCCATGCCTGGCAGTGGCCCGGCGCTCCGCCGACGGCCAGAGCGCACAGGCGGCGGACCGGGCAGAAGCGCGAGGGCGCCGGTTGGCCGCGGGGATGCTGGTTCGCCGCGTCCTACCCATAGTCCTCGCCCTCGTCACATGGCCCCTCGGCACGCCGCCGCGCGCCCAGGACTTCCCCCGCGCGCCCGTGG
>ERZ777003.3481-NODE-3481-length-15233-cov-5.200553_pt1 | contig 15233 bp, 10 predicted proteins | sample MGYA00374956_ERZ777003 | MGnify/ENA primary metagenome ERZ777003 (study PRJEB29302, sample SAMN06268252) | bioreactor metagenome | isolation source: Joint BioEnergy Institute, California, USA | place: USA:Joint BioEnergy Institute, California, USA | collected... | reverse complement strand
GCAGCACCACGCTGGCCGAGCCCAGCCCGTGCCGCGCGCCGGTCCCGGCGCCGACACGCCCCTGCGGCACCGGATCCGAGGTCGCCGCCGCGGCCGCGCGGTAGCCGAACTCGGCGTCCGGCCGCGCCTTGAAGTCTCCGCCGCGCCCGAGGTCGAACAGGATCGCGGCCGGGACGATCGGTACCACGCCGCCCTGCACCGGGAAGCCGTAGCCGCGCTCTTCGAGCCAGCGCATGACGCCGGTGGCGGCGTCGAGGCCGTAGGCGCTGCCCCCGCTCAGCACGATGGCGTTCACCTGCGTCACGAGCCCGCCCGGCTCCAGGAGCGCGACCTCCTTCGTCCCGGGCGCGCCGCCCTGCTGGCTGAAGCCGGCCGTCGCGCCCTTCTCGGTCAGGATCACGGTGGTACCGGTCCGGTAGCCGCCGCCGATCCGCGTCTCGTGCCCGACCTTGATCCCCGGCACATCGGTGATGGTGTTGGTCGGCCCCGGCCGCTGCCCGGAGGCGGGGGCCCATACCGTGATCACGGCCAGCGCAGCGCCGAACGTCGCGCGCCGAGCGATACGTGGGACGTTGGTGAGATGCATCGACATCGTTACGCGCTCCTGGAGGAGATGGGATGAGCTGCGTCCATCGCGGACACGTGCTCGTTCAACGACCTCGGGGACGCCCTGTAGACCCGCCCGAACCGGTCCGTCGCCTCGACGACGACCTCGCGCGCGTTCGGCGAAACGCGGGCGTAGAACAGATGGTCGGTGTTGCGAGGCTCGACCCACGACCGGATCGCCGGGCGGTCGCGTCCGAGCTGCAGGTGAACGGCGAGCGGGTCCATGCCCATCTCCTGCCGCATCTCGCCCTTCCGCTCACCGTCCTCGTACCAGACCACCGTCCACGACGGGTCCCAGTCCCAGATGTTCGCGACGATCTCGTCCGGCCGCTCCGGATTCGCGCCGCGCGGGTAGACCCGCATCTGGTGCTCCGCCTCGTGTCCCACCGACTTGTACTGCCACGAGATCTCCTCGCCCCGCACGCGGAAGATCGTGTAGCCGTTCGGCGTCCCGTCCCAGCAGATCGGACCGGTCCACCACGCGCCGCACACCGCGCCGTTCACCTGCTCGTGGATCGACCCGCTGATGATGTGCTCCCGCTCGTGCATGTGACCGGTCAGGATGTAGGCGCGGTACGGCTCCAGGATCCGGTAGAGGGCTTCGCGGTTCTGCGTGGTGAAGCCGACGGGCACGCGGCCGCCCAACCGCCGGTCCATGGTGTTGCCCACAGGGATGTGGGCGAAGATGACCACCGTGCGTCCCGGCTCGACGCGGGCGAGGTCGCGGCGCAGCCATTCGAGCTGCTGATCGGTCACATAGCCGACGTAGCCGCCACCGTACCAGAACACGTTGCTCAGCACGCAGTAGTGCACGTCCCCGCGCTCGAACGAGTAGTTCACCGGGCCGAAGCGGTCGCGGAACGCGGTCGACGATGCCTCGGTCGTCTTGGCGCTGAGGTCCAGGTCGTGGTTGCCCAGGACCTGGAAGAACGGAACGCCGATCGCCCGCACCGCTCGCTCGTAGTCCGGGAACATGCTGAGGTCGTCCCACATGAGGTCGCCGCAGCCGATGCCGAACATCGGGAGGTCGCCGAGCCGCGCGACCGCCGCCCGCGCGTCCGGCACCGTCTCCGCATGGAACAGCGCCATGTCCCGCGCGTCCTGCGTCTGCGGATCCGCCATCACCAGGAAAGCGTGCTCTCTCTCCCCTCGCGGGTCCGGCTCGAGCTCGAACAGCACGGACATCTCACCGCGCGCGTCTGCACGGATCGGCTCGTAGAAGCGGGCCGTGCCTTCCGCGTTCAGCGGAATGCGGTAGCCGGCCGGCAGGCTGACATGCACGTGCGTCGCACGCTCCGTCGTCACGAGCTCGAACAGCCCATCGTCGTCCGTCAGCACGACATCGAATCCGTCGCTCACGGCGATGCCGCGGAGCCCCCGCCCGCTGGCGACGCGGACCGCGCCGCGGATCCGCACCGGCCGCGCCGGCATCGCGCCCCGCCCGGCCGCGCCCGGCTCACCCGGCGCGTACGGGTCGCCCCACAGGCGGCCCGACCGGGCCAGCAACGCCGCGGCTCCGACCACCGTCGTGCCGAAGAAGCGCCTGCGATCCATACCGTTGCCGTGCTCTCGTCCGTCCATGGTTCACCTCCTGTGCGCGCGCACGTCCGGCTGCCTGCGCGGACCCGCACGCCGTATCAGCCGTGCTGGACCGTGATGGTCTTGAGTCGCGTGAAGCTCTTGATTCCCTCCATCCCCTTCTCGCGTCCGAAACCCGACCGCTTGACGCCTCCGAACGGCAACTCGATGCCGCCGCCGGCGCCGTAGCAGTTCACGAACACCTGGCCGCATTCGATAGCGCGGGCCATGCGGAGCTGCCTCGCCCCGTCCTTCGTCCACACGCCCGCGACGAGGCCGTATTGCGTCCCGTTCGCGAGCGCGATCGCTTCCTCCTCATCACGGAACGGCGTGGCGACGAGGATCGGCCCGAAGATCTCACGGCACGAGAGCTCGTGGCCCGGATCGACCGGCGCGTAGAGCCGCGGCGCCACGTAGAAGCCGCCCGCAGGTACATCCGCGGGAACCTCTGCGCTCGCCACGAGCGGAAGCCCACTGCGCTCGGCCTGCTCCAGGAAGCTGCGGACCCGCTCGGCCTGCCGCGCCGAGATGAGCGGCCCGCAGTCCGGGTCCGTCTCGGCCGGCCCCACGCGCGTGCGCCGAAACCGCTCCGCGAGCGCCGTCACGACCTCGTCGAACCGGCTCTCCTCGACCAGCAGCCGGCTGCCCGCCGAGCAAGTCTGGCCCGCGTTCTGGAGGATCGCGTTGTATACCACGGAGAGCATTGGCTCGGGGTCCGCGTCGGCGAAGACGATCTGCGGGGACTTGCCGCCCAGCTCCATCGTGACCGGGCGGTTGTGCACCGCCGCCGCCTGCTGGACGAGCGTGCCTGTCTCTGGCGAGCCTGTGAACGAAATGTGATCCACCCCGCCATGCCCGGCCAGGGCGGCGCCCGCCTCGGGGCCGTACCCCGTGACCACGTTCAGCACGCCCGGCGGCAGCCCCGCCTCGGCAGCGAGGTCCGCGACCGCGAGGATCGACTGGCAAGCATCTTCGCCCGGCTTCACCACGACCGCATTGCCCGCGGCGAGCGACGCGACGACGGACCGGCCGAAGACCTGCGCCGGGTAGTTCCAGGGGATGATGTGTCCCGTGACGCCGAACGGCTCCCGCATCACGAGCACCGTGTAGCCGGCCTCGTACGGGATCGTCTCCCCGTGCAGCTTGTCGGCCGCGCCCGCGTAGAACTCACAGTAGCGCACGAGCGCGACAATGTCCCTGCGTGCCTGGCTCAGCGGCTTGCCCACATCACGGCACTCCAACCGCGCCAGCTCCTCCTGCCGCTCCGCGATCAGCCCGGCCCACCGCGCCAGGATCCGCCCACGCTCCGCGGGCGACGTCCGGGACCACCGGCTCTCGAACGCTCGCCGCGCCGCGGCGACCGCTTCGTCCACGTCCTCTGCCGTCCCGCGGGCCAACGCATCGAACGTCTCACCCGTGCTCGGGTCCACGACCGGGATGGTGCCCCCTTGGGCCGCTTCGCGCCACGATCCGTCGATCAGGATGGTCCGACCCGTGCCCATGTTCCCTCCTGTGCTGCACAGAACTCAGCCGGCTCCCGCACCATCACGGGAGCCGGCTGTATCTCCCTCCCGTTCACCCGCTCGCGCGCCGCGGCTAGTGGAAGGGAAGCACTGCGGGCGAGGTGCGGTTCTGCACCAGCACCCGATTCATGTTGTGATGGATCACCGCGATGGTGTCGCCATCTTTGTAGGTGAAGGCGTCCAGCTCGCGGTTCAACGGAATGAACGGCGGGATACGCGCCTGGAGATACGGGGAATTCCTTCCCACGTTCGGGTTCGTCTCCGCCTCGCGCATCGCGACCGGGAACCGGATCCCCAGGTCCGCCATGCGGCGCCCCTCGAGCACGAAGATCTCCTGGCGCATCAGGTAGAGCAGCTCCAGCAGCGATTCCTCATCGGTCGCCGCGGCCAGCATCTCCGGCGTCACGGACGTGCCCGAGACGATCGGGACCTCGACACGCCCCTCGGTCCTCGTCAGGACGAGTCCCGCCCGCGGCGGATCGTCCGGGCTCGCGGCGACCAGCACGGCCGATGAGTTCGGGTAGATCCACGTCCCACCCTGCCGGCCGCGGCTCTGGCCACGGTCGTCGATCAGCGCCTTGGGCCGCGCCGCCACCACGTCGAGCAACTCGAGGAGATACGTGCGCGCGCTCGCCAGGTCGCCGTCCGCGATGCTCGCCTCCGCCAGGATCAGGAACGCCTCCTCTCCCTTGAGCAGCGCGATCGGGCTCTGGTCCCCCGCCGACTCGCTGTAGTACTTGGGAAACAGGAAATCGAGGCGCGGCAGCGGCTGGAACTCATCCTGCCCGGAATCGTAGACCGCGAACTGCATCGTGTTCGTCGGGCCGTCGGTCACGTCGTACTGCACCCGGCGCAGGAGCATCGGCGCTGTGCTCCGCACGACCGCCGCCGCCGCCACCGCCTCCGCCTTGTTCCCCATCGCGTAGTGAGCCCGCGCGATCGCCAGGGTCGCGGCGGCATCCATCTCGGAGCTGGACGAGAGATTCCGCGCCTGCTCGAAGTCGCTGATCGCGAGGTTCAGCAGCGCATTCGGCTCCAGGACCGGCCCTCCAGCCTCTGCCGGCAGACCAACGAAATTCTCACCCGACAGCAAGTACGCGTAGCCGCGGTGGAAGTGGAGCTGCGCGCGCGTCTCATCCGTGGCGGCCTTGTCCGCGTTGACGACGACCTCCAGCCCGTAGGTCGCCATCTCGCGCAGCCGGTGGATGGCCTCCTGGATGTTCGTCACGTCGAAGTCGGTCGGCTCGATCAACGGATTGTCGAACACCTTGCTGAACAGGGTTCGATTGTTGAACACGTTGTCCGACACGACCTCGGCCCCCATGATCAGCTCGTTGACCGCCGCGGCGAGCTGCCGCTCCACGCCGCGCGTCCACGTCGCCGCGGCGTTCGGCGTCTTGAGGAAATCCTCATCCGTGACGTTGGGGTTCTCCACCGAGGTGGGATCCAGGAAGTCGCACGACGCCAGCGTCACCAGTACCAGCATCGAAAGGAGGACGCGCCCGGCCCGGGCTCCATCCGCCTCGCGAGCCGCCTTTCCGGTCGGAGAAGCCGGCCGGGATCCCCACGCGTTCCGGTGCTCGCCTGCGCGAACCGGGAGTATCGCGTTCCGCATGGTCGTCCCCTCCTAGAACCTGGCACGGAGATTGAGCAGGAACATGCGCGGCGCCGGGTCGCTCGCGTAGTTGAACCCACCGACGCTCGCGCCGCCCTGGGTGCGCGCACCCGAATGGTCCGACTCCGGATCGAAGCTCGACTTCCACCAGCCGAACGGCTTGTGGACCGCCAGGCCGACCTCGAGCCCCCTCGCGAGGCCCAACGTGAGGTGCTCCGGCAACGTGTAGGACACCGACAGGTTGCGGACGATCAGGTAATCGGTGTCCTCGACGAACAGGCTGGTCAGGTTCAACCAGTTCGCCGAACGGTCCAGCTCCAACAGCGGTGCCGGGAGCTTCGGGTCGTGGAGGCCGTACAGGTAGCGGAACTGGCGGTTGAACGAGTGGAGCTGCGCCCCCGTCTGCCAGTCCGCTGACGCGTTGAACCGGAGCCGCGGCCCGACCGTGACGTCCAGCCCGAACGTGCCGAACCGGTCCGGGAGCGGTTTGCCGATGTACTGGAGGGTCTCCACCCGGTTCAGCGTTCCATCCGGGTTGAGGATCGCCTTCGAGCCCCGCAGGTAGCCGACCGGCTTCCCCTTCTCGACCACCGTCTCGATGGTCGACGAGCTAAATCCGCCAATGGAGAAGATCGGCGAACCGCCGTCATCCACGACCTCGTTGTGGAGCGTGTTCAGCGACGCGCTCAGCCGCACGCCCAGGTTGCGCCTGCGGATCACGTCAGCGGAGACGGCCACCTCCATGCCGCGGTTCTGGATCTCGCCGACGTTCCGGAGCTGCGTGCCCTGGCCCAGGGACGGCGCGAGCGGCACGGGGAACAGCGCGTCCCGCGTGCGGGCGTCGTACCACGTCGCCCGCAGCGACATGCGGCCGTCCAGCGCCTCGAGGTCCGTGCCCAGCTCCACCGTGGCAGTCTTCTCCGGCCCCAGGTCCGGGTTGCCGGGCTGCCCGAACGACGCGGACTGCTGCCCAAGATACGAGGCGAACGCGATCGTGCGGTCGTTCGCGAACGGCGACGGGAAGTTGCCGGCGACGCCGTAGTTGGCCCGCAACCGGATCGCACCGATCCAGCGCGAGAGCGGACCATCCCGGTAGAACGGCTCCGCGCCCAGGTCGTAGACCAGCCCTGCCTTGGGATAGAACTGGAAGCCGACCTGGTCGCCGAACGCCGAGTTGCCGTCGGCCCGCAGCCCGACCTCGATGAAGTAACGGTCGACGAACCCCCAGTTCTGCTGGATGTAGGCGCCGTAGTTGACCACGGTCAGGAAGAAGTCGTCCGCCTCCGTCTGACCGGCGCCCCTGACCGTCTCCGCGCCGTCCCGCACGTTGCGCGCGATGCGCGCCGCCTGCTCGTCCTGATCCCGGAAGAGCTGCCCGCCCACGTTGGTGACGACCGAGAGCGGTCCACGGTTCCACTGGTACTGTCCTGCCGCTTCCAGCGTGAGGCCGAGGAACCGCCGGTCGTAGCTGCTGATGGTGCCGCGGTCATCCGTCCCCGGCGCCGCCGCGCCGGTGTGCACCAGGAACTCGTTCGTCAGGATCCCGCGCTCGTTGCTGTTCCGCGAGTCCACGCCGACCAGTGCGCGGAAGGAGAGGTCCGTGCGCGGCTGCCACCGCATCGCGTGCGACATCTGGAAGCGGGACACCTGGATGCGGTAGTTCTGCAGCTCTTCCGCCCGCTTCAGGAACGCCCGCAACCGCTGCAGCTCATCCGCCGGCATCTCGTTCAGGTTGTTGCTGAACCCGAGCGCGAAGATGCGGCCGCCCTCCAGCAACCACAGCGGTGTGTACCCGCCGGCGTTGCCGTCACGCGTCCGCTGGTAGTGGTTCCAACCGAAGGCGAACGAGCCATCGTAGCGCAGGCGCGGCGTCACGTTGGCCGTCAGCCCGGTCCGCGCCTGATAGGTACGGGACCCGTTGTTCCCGATCCGGTAGCCCTCCCGGTCCTGGACGCTCCCGCTGAACGACCACGTCACGTCCTCCGTTCCGCCGTTCCCCGCCAGGCGGTACGTCTGCGTGCGTCCGTTCCGGTACAGCAGTTCCGCCGTCCGAGGGAAGAAGAAGTACTTCGAGTCGACGTTCTCGACGCCGACTTCCGTCTCCACCATGAACTGCGCCTGGCCGGGCACGCCCTTCTTCGTGAAGATCTGGATGACGCCGTTCGCGGCATCCGATCCGTACAGGGTCGTCGCGGCGCCTCCGGGGATGTACTCGATCCGCTCGATGTTCTCCAGCGGGATGTCCGCGATCGCCGAGGTCTGCGTCCCCTGGTGCGCCGGCCCGGACACGCTGAGCGACAGCTCCGCACGCGTGTTGAGGTTGTCCACCCGGACGCCATCCACGTAAATGACCGGCGTGCTCGAGCGGCTGACCGACACCGGTCCCCGCGCGCGAATCAGCGAGGTCGCACCCGGCTGCCCGGACGTCATCCTCACCTGGGCGGACGGGAGCTGCGCCTGGAGCAGCTGGTCCAGCCGCGACACCGGGGAGGACTCGATCGCGGCGGACGAGATCACCTCGACGTTCGTCGAGAGGCGACGCCGTGAGATCTCCGACCCCTGGCCTGTCACCACCAGCTCGTCCAGGGCGAGCGCCGTGTAGCGGAGCTCGAAGTCGACGGTCGTCGTTCCCTCGACGACCACCACCTCCAGGCGCGCCGTGTGGTAGCCGAGGCGGCTGGCCTCGAGCGTATGCCGCCCGAGCGGCACCCCGGGGATGAGGAATCGGCCCGAGGCGTTGGTGAGCGCGCGGAGGTTGGTCCCGACGATCCGCACCTCGGTCGCCTCGAGGAGCGCCCCCGTCTCGTCCCGCACGACACCGGTGACGGTGCCCCGCTGGGCGGCGAGGGGTGAGGCGGCGAGGAGCAGCAAAGCGAACGCGGCGGCAGCGTGGTCCCATCGGAACCTTCGCCGCCGCCGCGCACGCTCGCCTACGCGGTGGTCGAGTCCACGGGTGATCGGAATGATCGGATGGTTCGGTCGAGTCGGGCGACAACACTGCTGACGGGTCACGGCCGGCTCCTCCGTCCGGAAGATGTACGAGAACCCCGCAGTCCGAAGAAACGCCGCTGCGATCCGGTCATGCCGACGGCGGCGTAGACTCTCCCATTCGCGTTTGATATTGAGTATACAATATGGAACGTCGGCAAGCAATACACTCATGGAAGTGGCTGCCCGAAACCCGTTTGGCACCACGGCAGCCCGCTCCCGCCGCCGGTCTGCGGCCGTGCGGCCGCACCGGGAGCGCCCCGCCGCTCGCCCCCGGCCGCACCGCCCCGCACGCGCGTGTTACGCACAGTATACAATCTTCTTGACAGCCACCCGACCCTCGCCGCATCCTCAGCACCGGCCGAGCCCGCCGGCACCCCGCCGGCGGAACGACGGGCTCAGACGGAAGGAGCAGTCAACGTGTTCGATCTGACCGGCCGCTGCATCGCCGTCATCGGGGCCGGCAGCGGCATCGGCGCCGCCGTCGCCGAGGCCTGCGCGCGCCAGGGCGCAACGGTGGCGTGCCTGGACATCCGGGAGGAGGAGGCCCGGGCGACCGCATCGGCGCTCGCCGCCCAGGGCGCCACGGCCGAGGCCCTCAGCGTGGACATCTGCGATGCCGCGCAGGTGGCCGAAGTCGCCGAGTCGCTGGTCCGGCGCCACGGGCGCCTCCACGGGCTGGTATGCACGCCGGGCGTGAACGTGCGCAAGCCCATCCTCGACTACACCCCCGAGGACCTCGAGCGGGTGGTCGCGCTCAACCTGAAGGGGACCTTCCACGTGCTCCAGGTCGCCGGGCGCCTGATGCGCGAGGCCGGCGGCGGCAGCATCGTGCTCTACGCTTCCATCCGGGCCCGCGTGGTGGAGCCGGGACAGAGCGTGTACGCTGCCACGAAAGCGGGGGTCGTGCAACTGGCGCGGACGGCGGCCGCAGAGTTCGGCCCCGCGGGCGTCCGCGTCAACGTCGTCGCGCCCGGCGTGGTGGACACCCCGCTGACCGCGCCGATCAAGGCCCACGCCGATTGGTACAACGCGTACGCGGCCAAGACGGCGCTGGGGCGCTGGGCACGTCCCGCGGAGATCGCGTGGCCGACCGTGTTCCTCCTCTCCGACGCGGCCAGCTACGTCACCGGCACCGTGCTGTACGTGGACGGCGGCTGGACCGCCATCGACGGCCGCTTCCAGCCGCCCGGCATGGGCTGACCGTACGGCCATGCCTGGACGGTATCGAATCGCTGTCATCGCCGGCGACGGGATCGGCCCGGAGGTGATCGAGGCCGCCATCCCCCTCGTCGAGCGCGCCGCGAAGCGCGCGGGCGCGTCCATCGAGTGGGAGCGCTTCCCCTGGGGCTGCGACCACTACCGCGAGACCGGGCGGATGATGCCCGCGGACGGCCTCGAGCGCCTGCGCCCCTTCGATGCGATCTTCCTCGGCGCCGTCGGCCGGCCCGATGTGCCCGACCACGTTTCGGTGTGGGAGCTGATCCTCCCCATTCGCCAGCGTTTCGACCAGTACATCAACCTGCGCCCCATGCGGCTGCTGCCGGGCGTGACCAGCCCGTTGGCGGGTCGTGGCCCGGCCGAGCTGGACATGATCTGCGTTCGCGAGAACAGCGAAGGCGAGTACGCGGGCGTGGGCCGTCGCGAGAACCGCGGCACGCCGGAAGAGCGGGCCGAGCAGACCGGCGTCTTCACCCGCCGCGGGATCGAGCGCGTGGCGCGCTTCGCGTTCGAGCTCGCGCAACGCCGGCCGCGCAGGCTGCTGGCCAGCGCGACCAAGTCGAACGCAATGCAGTACGCGATGGTGCTGTGGGACGAGGTGGTGGCCAGCGTCGCGGAAGCGTATCCGGCCGTGAGCTGGCGGTCGTACCATGTGGACGCCCTGGCCGCGCGCATGGTCACCCACCCGGAGACGCTGGACGTGATCGTCGCCTCGAACCTGTTCGGCGACATCCTCACCGACCTCGGCGCCGCGCTGACCGGCAGCCTGGGCCTCGCCCCCGGCGCGAACCTCAACCCCGAGCGCGAGTACCCGTCCATGTTCGAGCCCATCCACGGCTCGGCACCCGACATCGCCGGTCGTGGGATCGCGAACCCGATCGGCGCGATCTGGGCCGGCGCGCTGATGCTCCAGCACCTGGGGCTCGACGACGCCCATGACCGATTGATCGCGGCGATCGAGGGAACGCTCGCCGAGACCAGCATCCGGACGCCGGACCTGGGAGGCTGGGCGACGACGCGGGAAATGGCGTCCGCGATCGGGGAGCGCATCTGAGGGGTTGCGTTCGGTCGGCCCGGCAGAGCTGCCGGGCCGACTCGTTTGGTGGCATCAGGCGTTCTCGACCCCGGCCAGATCGAGGATCGCGAGGGCGAGGACGCGGGTGGCGTCCACGAGGTCGGAGACGCCGCACCACTCGTCGGGCTGGTGCGCCAGGTCCAGGATGCCGGGGCCGTAGGCCACGCAGTTCTCGATTCCCGCGATCCGGCTCACGTGCTTGTGGTCGTAGGTCCCCGGGCTCGCGACCAGCGTCGCCTCACGGCCGAGCACGTCCGCGATCGCCTGGCCCAGCGCTCGAATGACCGGCGCGCCCGGCGGTGTGCGCACCGGTTCCACCACCATCAAATCCCGGATCTCGTAGCGGAACCCCGGCAGGCGCGTCTGCAGCCTGTCGAGCAAGTCCACGATCTCCTGCCGTGTGGCCTCGAAGCCCTCCTCCGGCAGGAACCGCCGGTCGAACACCGCCGTGCACCGGTCGGCCACACAGGGCGTCTGGATCCCGTCCACGGGCTGCCCGCCCTGGATGCCGTTGATGTTGAGTGTGGGCCGCCGTGCGCCGTCCGGGACGACCGGCAGCTCCGTCCGGCGTCGCGCGAGCTCGGGGAGCAGCTCGAGGCGCAGCGCTTCGAGCACGGCGCCCATGTGCTCGATCGCGTTGACACCCAGGAACGGCATGCTGCCGTGTCCGATCTGGCCGTGCGTGGTCACCTCGAACCAGTAGACGCCGCGGTGCCCCACGCAGATGCGGTCCACGTTGAGCGGTTCGGGGATGATGACCGCGTCGGTGCGGCCGCGCGCGATCCGGCCCGTCCGGGCGAGATACGCCACGCCCGCGTATCCGCCGCTCTCCTCGTCGACCGTTCCCGACACTTCCACCGTCCCCGTCAGTCGAATGCCGGCGCGGCGGATCGCCTCGACGGCGTAGACTGCCGCGGCGATGCCGGCCTTCATGTCGGCCGCGCCCCGGCCGTAGATCCTGCCGTCCCGGACCACGCCGCCGAACGGGTCGAGCGTCCAGCCGTCGCCCGCCGGCACCACGTCGAAGTGGCCGTTGAGATGCACGAGCGGATTCGGACGCGCGCCCCGCAGCGTGCCGACCACGTTGACGCGCGGGTGCGCGCGCGTGTGCTCGGGCCGCCCCTCGGCCTCGTGGTACTCGACCTCGAACCCGAAGCGACGGAGCCGTTCACCGATCGCCCGCGCGCAGTCCTCGTACGCCATGCCGGGCGGGTTCACCGTCGGGATCCGGATCAGCTCCGCCGTGAACTCGACGACCTCGTCCGTCAGATCCTCGACGGCGGCCATGACCCGGTCGCGGATCCGGGCGCCGGGAAGCACGCGCGCCATGATCAGCTCACCCCCTCGTCGGCCGCCACGGTGGCGAGTGCGGCCTCTTGCTTGCGGCGGCTCCCGAGGGCCAGCTGCGCGATGAGGAGGAGCGCGATGGCCGCGCCGACGCCGCAGAAGGTGGCGGGAACCGGCCCGATCGAGCCGCCGGCGATCTGCGCGCCCAGGCCCACCACGGCGCCGGCGATGATCGCGGCGAGCACCGCGCGGCCGTCCAGGGCCGTCCAGTAGATGGCGACGTAGACGGGGATCAGGAACGCGCTGGTCAAGAGCACGGCACGGAAGCCATAGAGCACGATGATGGTGCCGGGCGGATTCATCGCTGCGGCCGTCGCGAGCAGGCCGAGCACCACGGTCGCCGTCCGTGACACCCGCATGAGGTGCCCCTCGCTGACATGGGGACGGAAGTAGCTGTACATGTCCCGGGCGACCGTCATCCCGATCGCATGCAGCCGCGTGTCCGTCGTGGACAGGATCGCGCTCATCACGCCCAGCACCAGGGCGGCGCCGATCCACGTCGGCACGTACCTCGTGATCAGCGTCGGGAACGCGGCGTCGGGATTCTCCACCCCCATGCCGCTCCCCACCAGCGCCACCGCCGTCGCGCCGCCGAGCAGGACCAGCATCGAATAGAGGACCGAGAGGATCGCGCCGGCGGCGGCGAGGTGGATCTTCGCGGTCCGCACATCCTTGGTCGCAGCGATGCGGATGAGCATGTCCTGCTCGGTGAAGAGCGTGCCGAAGAAGGCGAGGAACGTGGCGCCGATCATGGCCCAGGACAACTGCCCCCCACCGGTCGGGTCGACGAATCCCGGGTTCATCTCGGCGAACCGGGTGTTGATCTCAGTCAGCCCGCCCAGGTCCCCGACCATGTAGGCCAGGGTGATGATGATGGAGCCGACCATGATCACGCCCTGGAACAGATCCGTCCATGCGACGCTCACGAGCCCGCCGACCGCCGTATAGAGGATGAAGACGATGCCGAGGATCCAGACGATGTAGTGGTACGGCACTCCGGTGATGGCGGTGACCAGCAGGCCGGCGCCCACGAGCTGCATGACCAGGTACAGCCAGCCGCTCAGAAGCAGCACGCTGCCAGCCAGCGGCCGCGCGGCCTGCCTCCCCGTCACCCGCGCGACCAGGTCCGGGAACGTGAGCACGTTGAGCCGCCGGACGAGGCCAACGACGAAGTACAGCCCGCTCACGCCGAGCATCAGCCCCAGGATCGTGTGGGTCATGAGCGAGTAGCCGCTCGCGTAGACGGCGCCGGTGAACCCGATGACGCTGACGGAGCTGACGAAGTTCGCGATCAGGGACCAGGTGGCGAGGGTGGGCCCCATCTTCTGGCCGAACACCCAGAAGTCCATGACGGTCTTGGTCCGGCGGGCGGCCCAGACCGCGATCGCCATCAAGATGATGAGATAGATGACGAATGCGGTGAGGAAGTACGGATTCGCCCCGCTCATCGGCTGCCTCCCTCGGAGGGCTCTCCCGCAGGCCGGTCGCCGCGGATCGCGATCCCGGGCCGGGCGCCCGGAAGCTCGTCACCGAACGGCCTTCGCAGCAGGACGTGGACGATCAGGTAATGGATCAGGCCGAGGCTGCCGGCCAGGATCACGATCACGAAGACCAGGAACATCGGTAGGGGCAAGCCCAAGGGCTTCATAGCACCTCCTGCGAGTGCAGCCCGCTCGGGCGACTCGTTCTCCCACCGGCGCCGCCGTGCCGTGGCAACGCCGCGATCAGCCCCGGGGGGCGCGTCCCGCACTCACGGTATCGTGGCGAGGATTCCGGGCCTCAGGGTGCCGTCGGGGGCCGCGAAGTCCAGCGCGAGCAGCGCCGCGACGACCGGCGCGACGTCGGTCAGTCCCATACGCTCGATCACACCGCCGCCCTGCACCCCCGCTCCCCACGCCACGAACCCGGTGTGCACCTGTGGCACGTCGGGATGATAACCGTGCACGCCGCCGGATGCCGGGCGCACGGCCGGGCCCTTCAACTCGCCGCCGAACGCGTTGCCCGGCGTCGCCACCAGCGCGAGCGGGCTCGTCGGGTCGCCCCCCAGCGCCTTGAGCTCCGCGCCCTCGATGACCCGGAACCGCCCGCGCACGTCGTCCGGCAGCCGTGCGAGAATGCGGCGCACCTCCTCGAGGGTCGCCGCATCGTCCGGCGTCCGCAGGCGCAGGAACGCGCTGCCGCCCGCCGGGTGGAACGCGGCCCGCCATGCCCCGCGGTCCGGCCGGCCGCCATGGAGCCCGGCCTCGACGAGCCACACGTTGGGGTGGATCCGGGTGTCGACGTCCACGAAGCCGTGGTCGCCTGTGATGACGAACGCGGTGCGCTCCAGGATCCCCGCGCGGTCGGCCGCCTCCACCATCCGCGCGATCGCACGGTCGACGGCGGCGACCGCCAGCCGCACCTCGGGGTGCTCCCGGCCGTGTGCGTGCTGATGATAATCGGTCTGGTTCAGATGGACGAGCAGCAGGTTCGGCCGGTACCGCTCGATCAGGTAGCCGGCCATCGCCCCGACCGCATCCTCTCTCGAACGGTTCCTTCCCCAGTAGAAGTCCGGGAAGCGGCCCAGCGCCGCCGCCTCGATCTCCTCGAGCAGCCCTGGCGGCGTGACCCGGCTGCGCAACGCGGCCGCGTGCGCCGCCGCCCCGGTCAGCTCGCCTTCTCGCCCTCTGACGGACCAGAACTCGGGAACGTTCCAGTCGATCGGCGCACCGACCGTGACCGGCCACGAAATCGCGGCCGTGGTTCCTCCCGCCGCCCTCACCGCGTCCCACAGCGCCGGCACGCGGATCGAGTCGTGCTCCACGTACCATCGGCCGGTCTGGCCACCCGCCTCGAAGGGCTGGTTGTACAGGATGCCGTGTCGCGCGGGCACCGCTCCGGTGACGAGGGTGGTGTGCGAGGGGTACGTCACGGTCGGCATGACGCCGCGCACCGCCCGGGCGTGCGTCCCTTCCCGCGCCATCTGCTGGAGCATCGGCGCCGGCCAGCGCTCTTCCAGGTAGAACTCCGGCCGGAAGCCATCCACGGAGATGAGGACGACGTGGTCGGCCGCGCGCCCTCGGGCCCCGGCCTCGCCGGCCTGCTCGGCCTGGGCGGCGTGGAGGATGGGCGTCCTGCCCCACGCCACCGTCACCAGCGCGCACAGCGCCAGGACGCGCGCCCGGAGGGCCTGTCGCTGCGACGATCTCATGATGCCGCTCCCGCCGCCGGCATCAGCATTGCGCCGCGACACGCCGACACGCGCGCTCGAGCCTGTCCGCCGCCTCGTCCACCTCGGCCT
>ERZ777003.3480-NODE-3480-length-15234-cov-5.690493_pt1 | contig 15234 bp, 9 predicted proteins | sample MGYA00374956_ERZ777003 | MGnify/ENA primary metagenome ERZ777003 (study PRJEB29302, sample SAMN06268252) | bioreactor metagenome | isolation source: Joint BioEnergy Institute, California, USA | place: USA:Joint BioEnergy Institute, California, USA | collected... | reverse complement strand
ACTTCCCGGAGATGAAGATCGTCATGGCTCACCCGTCGTTCCCCTGGCAGGACGAGGCGATCTCCGTGGCTCTGCGCAAGCCCCAGGTCCGTCTCGACCTGTCGGGTTGGAGCCCGAAGCGGTTCCCGCCGCAGTTGATTTCCTATATGCGGGGCCCGCTCCGGAGGCAGGTGCTCTTCGGATCCGACTACCCGCTGATCACCCCCGATCGATGGCTCGACGAGTTCCACCGGCTCGGCCTGGGTGATGACGTGGAGAGGATGATCCTTCTCGACAATGCCAGCGCGCTCCTCGAGTTGACCTAGGGATGTCATGAGCAACAGCGACGGCAACACACGGCCCCGAACGAGTTATCTGGTCGCCCGCCTCGACCGGCTCATACGCTCCAAGCTGTCGGAGGTGCTCAAGCCGTTCGGCCTTTCGGTGCCGCAGTACACACTGATGAGCATCCTGGAACATCGGCCCGGCCTGTCGAACGCCCAGCTGGCTCGGCGTTCGTACATCACGGCCCAGGCCATGCATCAGGTAGTGAACTCTCTCGAGGAGCGCGGTCTGATCCTGCGGCGGGTGTCGCCCCACCACGGCCGCATCCAGTTGACCGAGCTCACGGACGAGGGTCTCGCCCTCCTCAAGGCGTGCGACGAGGAGGTGACACGGCTCGAAGAGCGCATATTCGGAGGACTCGGCGCGAGAGGAGAGGAGCAGTTGCGCGGGCTCCTACAGGCTGCGATCGATCACGACGCATCCGAGAAGTAGAGCCGCAGCCGTCAGTCGCCTGCTGGATCTCAGTAGTAGCGGAAGAAGTCGCGCACGACGGCCGAAGCATTCTCCTCGGCCTCGGGAGTCCAGCCGCCGGAGCGGGTGATCGTGACAGCGTTCGACATCACGTGCACCCGCTGGATGTCGCCGTCGGAGGCGAATAGCCGCTCGGCCAGGCGGGCGGGCCATGTGTCGAGCCCCGCTGTGGTCCCGGGCGTGTAGGCCTCTCCGTCCTGTCCGGCGAGGGTCCGGTCACAGATGACGACCAGGGAGTCGCCGACTCGGAAGGCGCGGTCTATCTCGATCGTCTGGCCATGCGGCGATGTTGGTGGGGCAAAGACCCCCCTCAGACGGACCTTAGGTACACTCATCCAGTGCTAGGCGATGTAGAGAAACCCGTCATCTCGGTGGCACTGGTGGATGGGACGGAGGGCCCATCCACTAGCAGAGGTCGAGGCGGTCGGCGGTGGTAGCGTGCTCGAGCATGCGGGCTGACACCCGGTCCGGTATGTGGAGACTGGCCGCTGGCACATCCAGGACATCAACGTGTCGAGAAGTACCATCACGCCGTGGTCCGTCGGAACTGACCCGGGCTGGTGACACAGAGTCGCGACCCTGATGGCAGAAGAGAACGTGGAGTCGACGGCGGCGGCTACAGCACAGGAGACCATCCGACTCGTCCTTGGAGTGGCGCGCCTCGGCGAGGTCGATCTTGCCGGATGGTGGGGTTCTCATGGCCTCGACCGGGTTGGCAGGTTCGTACTTTCCCGCTCGTTCCGTCGCACCTGGCGCTCGGTGGCATTGGAACTCGACATCGAAGCAGCGGCGCGCCGCCACAACACGGCCACCGGTGGCAGAAAGACGGCTCTGCACTTGTTCTCGGACCAGCTCCCATTCCGCAGGTGGGCAACAGCGTGGCTCGCCGAACAGAAGACAGCGCACGAGCCGGACCCCTTGTTCGACGAACTGATCGCGTGGGACCTACCACGTGCCCGGGAGACCTTGGAGGCATGGGCAGGCCACGCGCAAAGGACCGAGATCGTCGGCGAGGGGTTGCGCCTAGGCGTCCTGCATCGAACAGAGCTCGACGATCCGGCTGTTCTCACCGCGTCCGCCCGCCTGCTCACAGCCACCTACCTTGACATCGACGGGCATTTCCAAGTGCCCTACTACGACCTGCAAGGGTGAAGTGGGACGTGGTTCGCAAGATCACCTCGAATATGCAGAAGGGAGGTGCGCTCCTCGACGACTGCCGCCGAGTCGTCGAGGCCTGGGACCCGACTTTCACCCCGGAAGAAAACCTCGCCCGAATCGCTGACGAGAACCTCCTCGGCAAAGCGTCCCGATCCCGTACAGAAGATGTCCTAAGTCGGATCATCGTGCCCCGCCTCGTACAGCCGGGACCGCACGTCATCCCCGCTCTCAAGGCGTTGGTGCTGGAACCACGATCCTTCGTTGAGGCCTGTTATTACGAAGCGGCCCGAGACGACCATCTCCTCGCCCTCTTTGCCGAGGACCGTCTGTGGCACTGGTGGCAGGAAGGCCGCGTGGGCGTCTCTATCGGCGATGTCACTGAGTGGCTCGCGGCACTGGCCGAAGCCGGCTATGCCCCAGAGTGGTCGGACGCCGTACGCACCAAGACAGCACGAGGGCTTCTGGCCGCACTCCGGGACTTCGGCGTCCTGCGAGGAGGCGCCCACAAGGAGATAGCCCCGCCCAACATGACCCCCCGTGGATTCGCCTACGTAGCGTGGCGCGAGCACGAACAAGGAGCCTCCTCTCGGGCACTCGTGGCCAGTCGCGTCTGGCGGCGATGGCTTCTCGATTCCGACCGGGTACTCGACCTGTTCAGCCAGGCAGCCCGCTTGGGGATCCTGCAGTTCTCCTCGGCCGGCTCGGCTGTGCGCATCGATTGGTTGGTGACGTCGCTGCAAGAGGTGACGGGTGCCGCTGCGTGAGGAATTACTGGGGATCGGCGAGCGAATCGTCTCCTACTTTGATCGCGGAGGCGAGCCACCCTTCGTGATCTACCAGTACCCGCCGGACCAGGAATGGGCTGTCCGCCGCGACGTTGGCGAGCTCCGCAGGTGGCTGGAGGCGGAACCGCGTCGCGTCGGCTGCATATGGGTGTCTCTGGCCGACTTGTTCTGGGAAGCGCTAGAGGAATCGGGTTTCCGGGAGGAACTGTTCGCCCAAGAGCGTGAAGCCGCGGGCGACCCCGACACGCTACGTGAGGTCTACGACGCAGTGGGCGAGATTCTCCGCGAGCCACCGACCTTGCCAGATCGGGTCATCGCTGCTGTCGCCGACTGCGACGAGCGCACGGCGGTATTCCTGTTTCGAGCCGGTGCCCTGTATCCCGCCTACCGCACATCCACGTTGCTCGACGACCTGCGTGGCCGGCTTCCAAGGCCGGTCACACTGCTGTACCCCGGGCGCCTAGTCGGCGACTACGGGCTGAGTTTCATGGACCGCACCGAACCTGCCTACGGATACCGGGCGTTGATCGTGCCAAGGGAGGACTCAACATGAAGATCGCCGAGCTTTTTCGGCGCGACATCCATCGGACCATAGAGGAGGTCATCAAAGTCGACCTCGGCGACGAGGAGGTCATCCGCACCGAGCTAGACGAGTATGTGGCCACCGACCACATACTCGAAGAGTTCGAGAAAGTGCTCGACGCCTATCAGGAGTCGATCAACGTGCCGAATGAATCGTGCACGGTCTGGGTCTCGGGATTCTTCGGATCCGGCAAATCCTCCTGGGCGAAGGTCCTCGGCTACCTCCTCTGGAATCCCACGATCGTCGGTATGCCTGCCGCCGACCGGTTCTTCGAGCGCACCAATGCTCCTCGGTTGCGTGCGCTCCTGAACACGATCCACTCCCAAGCACCGACGCTCACGGTGCTGCTCAATCTGGCCACCGGCTCCAACGTGGTTGCGCAAGAGGGGGAAAGCATCGTGTTGCCCGTGTACCGGGCACTGCTCGAACGACTGGGTTACTCGCGCAATTTCCTCCTCGCCGAACTCGAGTTCACGCTCGAAGGTGATGGTCGGCTGCAAGAGTTCGAAGATTGTTTTGCCGCAGCCACCGGCAAGCAATGGGAGGAGCGGCGCTTCACCGCTTTGGCCAAGAACGAAGCCAGCCGGGCCCTCCATCTGTTGGACCCCGAAACATTTCCACAGCCCGATTCATGGGCCAAGAGTGCGACCCAACCGGAGATCGACGCCGATTGGCTCGTCGACCGTGCGCTCGAGCTACTCGAGCGCCGTGGTAGCGGAGCCACCCGCCTGATGTTCGTCGTCGACGAGGCCGGTCAATACGTCGCTCGCTCCGTTCAAAGAATGCTCGACCTTCAGGGTCTGGCCGAGGCATGTCAAAAGAAGATGGGCCGGATCTGGCTGGTCGTCACGTCACAGGAGCGCCTCAACGACGTCGTCGACAGCCTCGAGTCCAAACAAGTCGAACTCGCCCGAGCTCAGGCCCGGTTTCCCCATCGCGTCGACCTGCTGCCTTCCGACATCGACGAGGTAACTGGTAAGCGAGTGCTGGACAAGACGGACGCCGGCCAGAAGGCCGTACGCGACCTCGTCGCCGCCCATCGCAACAAGCTTGCGTCCAACACTCGTCTCGACTCACCTACAAGATCAGCGGACCCGGGACAGGACGAGATCGTTCGCCTATACCCGCTGCTGCCTTATCAGATTCAGTTGCTCATCGACGCGGTTTCAGTTCGGCGTACCCACGGTGGGGCATCACCGACGATTGGGGGCTCCAACCGAACGCTGATCAAGCACGCACAGCAGCTCATCACCCACCCACAGCACGGACTCGGGAACGCCGGCGTGGGAGCACTCGTCACGCTCGATCGGAGCTACGACCTGCTCGAGGAGCTCATCCCAACGTCGTGGCGCTCCGAGATCGAGCAAGTGGCCAACAAGTACGGCCTCGACAGCATGGAGACGAAGGTGATGAAGGTCGTCGCTCTGTGCACCGAAGTCCCGGCGCTTCCTCTCACCTCCTCCAATCTCGCTGTCCTGCTCCACCCAGCGATCGACGCCGAAAGCATCCGTGAGCAGGTGACGGGGGCGCTCGACCGCCTCGTCAGGGATGATCGCCTGCGTGAGTCCGATGACGGATTCAAACTGCAGTCCCCCGAACAGAAGGACTGGGAGCAAGCCCGACGGGCGATCGATCTCACCCAAGGCGCGTCGATGCGGCTACGCCGTATGCTCCTCAGGGATGCCCTCGGCGGGCTGTCGATCAATCGTGGCCGCACCTTCAAGGTCGAGGTAACCGTCGATGGCGAGACCATCGTCTCCGGCGACCTATCCCTCCATATCGACGAAGCCGACTCCGCCCGTCGGGATGACCTGCGAGCAATGTCTCGCGAGACGGTGCACGAGAACCGCATCACTTGGGTCTACGAACTGCAGTCCGACACCTGGGATGCGCTGATCGAGCTGCACCGCAGCCGCACCATGATCGAGCGACGAGACGTTCCAAGCAAGAGCCCGGCCGAAGTCGAGCTCTTGGGTGAGGAGCGCGAACGGGAGCGGCGCCACTGGCAGGTTGCCCTGCAACGCCTGACGCGAGACTTAGCAGCCGGACAGGTGATCTTCCGCGGACGCATCGATGACGTCGATGGCGGAAACGATCTTCGCTCGATTGCCCAATCATTGGTCGCCGATCGGGTCGAGGACGTCTATCCCCAGCTGGAGCAGTTCACCGCCAACCTGCACCGGGATGACGTGCTTCACCTGTTACGCACCTCTGATCTCGGCACCGTCAATGAGTCACTTCGTGACGGCGGTATCAACCTCGTACGGGTGTCACCGACCGGCTACGAGATCGTCACCGACGACGACCCACTAGCCGCACTCGTCACCTTGATCCGCTCCCGAGCCTCCTACGGGTACGAACCTACCGGTTCCTACTTGGAGGACCACTTCTCCAAACCTCCCTATGGAGCTTCCGTTGAAGTCGTACAAGCCCTGTGCGCGGCGGCATTGCGGGCTGGACTCGTCGAGCTCATCCACCAGGGTCAGGTCATTCGAAATCCAGCAGATGCCCGCCTCGACCAGGTCTTTGGCACGCTTCCGCGCTTTCGAGCGGCCGGATTCCGACCCCCAGCAGAAACCGACGTCGCCCTCGAGAAGCGGGTCGACCTAGCGGAGAAGCTCGAGCACCTCGGGCATCGGCCCCCCGGCCACTCCACCGAGGCACTTGCCAGCTCAGTTCGTGAGGCATTCCTCACTTCTCGAGAGGCGACCATCCGCGTGATCTCAGCCCTGACAGGTCTCGGCATCTCAGTACCAGCCTCAGTGACTCGGACGCTCGACATCCTCGAGCGGCTGACAAGTGGTGACGACGTCGAGGTCGTTACCACTGCGCACGACACGTGGGCTGACCTTGTCGCTGGTCGTGAGGTTGTGACCCGACTAGACGACCTGCTCGCCAACAACATCGACGACCTCCGAGTGGCACAACAAGAAGCACGGCAACCTGCTGATGATCTCCCGACCGAGCTGGCGACAGAGCATGCGGAATTGCAGGACTTGCTCTCGTCCGGTGATCTAGCCGAGAACGCCGCTCGAATCCTGGCCATCAGCGGTCGCATCGCCCAGGCACGACGAGAGGCGGTGAAGGCGGCTGCAGACGAGCTCGCCACGACGTTGGAAGAGTTGCGAACCCACCTGCGCGCCGAGTTCAGCGATGTCGACGAAGCTGCTCTCGCCGAGGCACTGCGGCCTCTCGACTCCCTGGCACCGCCGGCCGACCTCACCGAGGTCGATGCATCGACGCTCGAGACCAGGATCGACAGCGCCCACGCCCGTGCTCGTCAGGCCGAGCAGCAGCTTGCCGAGGTTCGCGCCGCCGGCCAGCTCGCCTGGGTCAGAGTAGGTGACCTCGTCACCGAAGTCATCACCAACGAATCCGAGATCGAGCCTGTACTCGAAAGGATCCGTGAAGCCATCGCCGAGGCACTCGCGGAGAACAAGCAGGTGAGGCTCCTGTGACCGCCGCGCTCGACTCCCATCAGCGCTCCATTCTCGAGCGCCTGGTATCGAGGGCCCGTCGGATTCTCGAAGAGGATCTCCGCGACCAAGCTTCTGGCCGCTTTGGGATCGACCCGGACGGCACCATCGCCGACGAAGACGCCCTTCGCCTGGACCCCACCGCCCTCGCACAGCGACACGAGATCGTCGCGGTCATCGAGCACCTACTCAGCGAAGGTGAAACTCCTGTCGACGCGATCAGCCGCCTCATCCGCGAGGCCACCTTCACGCATCTCAACCGTCTCGTTGCCATCCGGATCGCCGAGGCCCTCTCGCTTCTGCCCCCATCCCTCGCCAATGGGCGCAGTTCACAGGGCTTCCGGGACTTCCTGGAGCTCGTCCCGTCGATCGCCGACGATGAGACGGGCGGCTATTGGATCTATCTCTCTCTTTGCGGTGACGAGCTCGCCGCCGATGTTCCCGCCTTGTTCGATCCCCGAAACCCGCTCCTCGCACTCACCCCGAGCCCCAAGGCGTTGGACGACATCGTGGAGCTCATCGCTGCGCCCGACACCGCCGACTTGTGGCTCGCGTCGGACTGCCTCGGATGGGTGTACCAGTTCTTCAACACGACCGACGAACGTCGGGCGATGCGCGAGGAGTCACCCTCGCCTCGGGACTCGCGCGAATTGGCCGTGCGCAACCAATTCTTTACTCCTCGTTACGTCGTCGATTTCCTCGTTCAGAACAGCCTCGGGCGGCGCCTCATCGAGGCCGATCCCACCTCTCCGCTCCTCGATGACCTCCCGCTGCTCATCAATTCGCCAACCGAACCCGGCGAGCCCCTGGATCTGAGCGAAGTTTCGTTGCTCGACCCCGCATGTGGATCCGGCCACTTCCTACTCGCTGGCTACGACATCCTCGAGAGGGCGTGGCAACACGCGGGCGTAGATGCTGCGACGGCCGCCCCGGCCATCGTGCGGTCGCTCTGGGGGATCGACATCGATCCTCGCTGCGTTCAGGTGGCGGCTGCCGCCATAATCTTCCGAGCCCGCCGATCCTGTCCCGACGGGGATTTGCCCCGCCCCAACATCATTTGTGCCCGGGCTCTCCCCACCACAGCGCATGGCTTCGACGTCGTCCTCAACACACTGCCAGCGCACGCCCGGCAGCTCGTGGAGGCAATGGCCGATGCGATGTCGCAAGCCCCGGTTCTGGGATCCCTCCTGAAGATCGAAGAGCGTGTTGCGAGTGAGGTCCGTGCCGCGGCGTTCGGCGGTGGTTCCGGCCCACTGGTCGAAGCATTTCCCGCCGAGACCCTCCAGGAGATCGAGAATGACCTCCTCGCCGCCCTTCGTAAGATGGCTGATGCCGCCACCGCTTCTCCGGCGGAACGTCTGCTTGCCGCTGAGGCCGACGACGCCATCCGATTCGTCCAGGCGCTCCAACGACGTTACGACGCCGTTTGCATGAATCCACCGTTCGGTGAGCCGGTGCCTTCCACCAAGGGATACCTGAAGGCGGCATACCCGTGGATTCCGACGAGGGATTACAACCTCCTCGCCGCCTTCGTCGGTCGAGGTCTCGAGCTGTGCAAACCGGGCGGGTATGTCGGTGCCATCACCTCCCGGGCGGGCCTATTCCTCAAGACCTTCGAGGATTGGCGCAAGGAGGTACTTCTCGCTCACCGTCTGGTCGCGCTGGCCGACCTCGGGTACGGCGTGATGGAACAAGCGCTCGTAGAAGCTGCTGCCTACGTCGTTGGGGCCGGAAAGCCCGGAGCAGACCACAGTGTTGCTTTCGTCCGACTCTTGAAGGACGTCGACCGTCCGAGAGGGCTGAACGACGCTGTTTCCGCTTCTCGTCGAGGCGAAGATGATCGGCGTGTCTACATGGTCGATATCGACGAGTTCGACGCGATTCCCGGGTCGCCTCTCGGCTACTGGATGGGTTCCGGCCTCAGGCGCCTGTTTGTCGACCATCCTCAGCTTGAGGGCCACGGCGGCGAGGTACGGCAAGGACTTCAGACCTCCGACGACTTCCGATTCGTCCGCGCCTTCTGGGAGGTCGACCCTCGACGTATCGCCCGCAGCCGGGAAGAAACACGACGAGGCAAGAAGTGGGTACCGTTCGCAAAGGGTGGCGAGTATTCCCCGTACTGGGCCGATGTCCATCTTCTCGTCAATTACGGAAACGACGGCCAGGAGCTCCGAAGCTTCTCCGGGTCCGTCATTCGTAACCCACAATATTATTTCCGGGCTGGGTTGACCTGGCCGCCTCGAACGAATAGCGCATTTGGTATTCGAGTGCTGCCAGGTGGGTGCGTGTTCGGCCACAAGGGTCCTGCTGCATTCACGTCTGGTGCTAATCGCTACGTCTCCCTCGTTTGGCTCAATAGCCGCATAGTCAGGGCTTCCATCGACGCGATGGTCGCCGCCGGTGAAGAGGTGTCTTCCGGGGGGGCATCGCGCAGCTATGAGGTTGGTCTCGTCCAGAGGCTGCCCTGGGTGCCCGCTCTCAGCGATTCGGTTCGATTGCGCGAGCTGGCGTTCGAGATCATCGAGTCCCGTCGGCTGGAAGACACTTCGGACGAGACGACTCGCTCGTTCGTCAGATCGGCCGTCCTTCCCCACCTGGTGAAGGACAACAGCTTCATCGATGCCGTGGAGGCGACCATCCGAGAGCGAAACACGCGGTGGAACTCAATCCTGAACGCGACCCTCGAAGCTGAAAACGAGATACACCGCATCGTCGAGATCGATGAGGACACGCTCGCCTACCTTGACGAAGAAGTCGGGCCACACCCTGCCACCTACCCTGCTGGAGAGATCGACGAGGAGAGGTTCGCCCGCCTGTACCAGATGCCTATCGACGACGTCATCGACGAGGTGATCGGCGAGAAGGGAGGCTCCCGCGCCATCGCAAACCTCACCTTTTTCGCCGATCGACGGCTCGAAGTGCTCGCCCATGCGCTCGAACGGCCGGTCGACCAACTCATCGCGCTACGCGACAAGTTGGGTCTTCTTCCTCCCGAAGAACCGGCGCGAAGTGCTGCAGATCTTCTCTCCTACTTGGTCGGGGTCGCCTTTGGCCGCTGGGATCCCCGGATCGGTGCTGGAAAGGCCGCCCCACCAGAGCTTCCGGGACCATTCGACCCCTTCCCGGTGTACCCGCCTGGTGCGCTCGTCGATCCAGACCCGGGATTCGAGCTGCCTCCCGACGGTATCTTGTTGGATCAACCCGGCCATCGCTGGGACATCGAAGCCCGGGCGATCGCCGCCACGGAGGCGATTCTCGGCGCATCTGCTGACGCAGTGCTGTCGGATGTACTCCGGTGCCTCGGCCGACGGAACCTCCGCGAGTACTTGCGCAAGGCCTTCTTCAAGGACCACCTATCTAGGTATTCGAAGTCCCGTCGAAAGGCCCCCATCTACTGGCCGCTCTACGTGCCGTCGGGGACTTGGGGAATCTGGGTCTACGCACCTGCCCTTAGCCGAGAGACTCTGTTCGCCATCGCTCGCTATGCCGGAGAGCGACTCGACCAGGCTGAAGCGGAGATCCGCCGGCTAACCCGAGAACGAGAAGGTGGCGGTGCCGGTCGCTCTGCGCGCGGCATCTCCAAAATGCTCGAGACCGAAACCTCCCTCGCCGAAGAGCTACGAAAGTTCCGCGATGAAGCCGAACGGATCGCTGGCCTCGGCTGGGAACCTGACCTGGACGACGGCATCATCCTTTGCGCGGCGCCTCTCGTCGATCTCTTCCCCGCATGGAAGGACGCCGCCAAGGCTCGCAAGGAATTGAAGGCGGGCAAGTACACCTGGGCCACCGTCGCCAGATGGGCAGATCGGCTGTGAGCAGGCTACGCGACCATCTCGCCGCCGAACTCGCGAAGAAGGTGCAGGCCCACGGCCTCGTCATCTGGGACGACCCGGCCGGCGAGTACGAAGGTGTCGCCGCAAACCTCGTCCCAGGGGAGGTGCGCTTCGAGGCCTTTCAGGGAAGCTGGTATGAGCTGCGTCAGCGTGTCGAGAGTGCCCTAGATGGGGAGCACCCACCACGCCTGGTGGTCTACGGGCCTGGCGCTCCACCGGACGACCCACTCGCAGAATTGCGAGCTCTCGGTGCCAGGTTCACCCTGAAGCTGGCGACGCTCATCAAACAGGCGCTCAGGGGACAGCTCACTGAGAACCGGATCAAGGAGATCGGTCGGCGAGTGAGCACCCTTGCTGAAGCAGAAGCGGCGATAGCCAGCGGTGGGGAAACCGACGTCCGGCTCATCTCGCTCTTCGGCACCGCCGATCCGATCCGGATGCTCACGATGGTCCTCACAGGGGAGGCACACAGCAGAATCGACGGCGCCGACGCGTGGCCCTCTGTCATTGATCTCTGCCTGGACGCCGTGGGAGCCTCCATCGATTCTGAACCGGGTTCACCTGCCGACGCCCTCTTTCGCCATCTGCTCTTGACCGAGGTCGCGGCAGCGACTGGCGGCTCGCTTCCCGACACCCTGCGACGTTCGTGGACCGAGCCCACAAGCGCCCAGCAAGATGCCGCCATTGCAGTGCTCGACCGCCTCCGCTCAACCCCCTTCGGTATGACCAGATACCGGGAGTTCGCGACCCGCGCGGACGACCAACTTGCCCTGGCAGAAGTCCTGTCGTGGGAACCCGGCCTCGAGCGCGTCATCGGCACCGAGGAAATCGAACAAGTCCTGTTTCGGCACTCTGTCCACTTGCTCGACTCCGGCGACTGGAGTGCCGCGCAGGCGATCGCCAACACCCGGATCGAGGTCAGCCCTTGGGCCAGAGATCCAGCCGGGCCTTGGGGGCCACGTTGGCGTGTGGTCGACGCCATCGCCAGTCTCCAACAGCGACTCGAAGAGGCTCCCGTTCCTTCGAACGGGCCAGTGGATCTCACCTGGTACGCGCATCGGGGGTGGAAGGTCGATCGCGCCCATCGGCGCCTGGAACTCGCACGTACCGAGCTCCGCGTATTCGGTGAACTCGAAGAAGCGCTCACCAAGGCGCGGTCAGCGTACGACGCCTGGCTCGACAAAGTGCTCAACCGCTTCACTGACGCCTTGAGCGACCGTGCGCTTGACCCAGGCGAGATTGTCCGCCAAGGGGAGATCCACGATCGGTTCGTCGCCGACGGCACCGGCCGCAAGACTGCCTACATCTGGGTCGATGCACTCCGCTACGAACTCGGTGTCGAGTTGGCGGAATCAGTCGACCCCGTTGCCGAGAAGGTCCATATCGAGCCGGCAGTAGCAGCGGCGCCGACTATCACCTCCGTCGGGATGGCGAATCTCCTGCCCGAGGCCAACTCGACCCTGCGTGTCGGGCTCGACGGAGACCAAATCGTCGTCACCGTCGGGAACACGATTGTGAAGGACGTGGCAACGCGACGTGACATCCTGCGTGCACGTCACGGTATGGTTGCCGACCTCGACCTGAACGACGCCGCGCAGAAGGGAGAGAAGGCGCTGTCCAACGCCATCGCAGGCGCCGATCTGGTCCTGCTCCGATCGCAGGAGGTGGACGCTGCCGGCGAGTCTGGATTTCTCTCCGTAGCGTGGTCGTACTTCGAAACCGTCGTCAATCTCCTCGCCAGCGTCATCGCGCGTCTCGCCCAAGCCGGCGTCGAGAGGGTTGTCATCACGGCAGACCACGGCTTCATCGCCCTCGGACAGGACCTCGGCCCGAACCGGGTCGTCGATGCCCCTGCCGGCGCCATCGGCACCACGAAACGGCGGGTATTCGTCGGTCGAGGCGGTGTGCCGAACCCCGCCACCGTGAGGGTGCCCCTAGCCGCATGTGGCGTGGCCAGCGACCTCGATATCGTCGTTCCCCGAGGCCTCGCCGTATTCAAGGCAGGCGGCGGACGCCAGTTCTTCCACGGCGGTCTCTCGCCGCAAGAGCTCGTCGTCCCGGTCATCGTGGCCGAGCTCGCCAAGGCACCCGAACCTGAGAAGCTCCAACTCACTATTCAGGTCGCCGGGGATCGCATCACTACAGGCGTCTTCGCAGCAACTATCACCATGGCCGACAACCGCCTCTTCGGCGAGCTTGTCGTGCGGATAGTCGTGACGGGTGCAGCAGGAAAACCCGTTGCTCGGGTCGTGTCCGGCGATGGACTCGACCCCGACACCGGCACCGTGACCGTCACGAGCGGCGACCCGAGCGTCCTCACCTTCCAGGTGACGGCCAATCTCGCCGCCGGCTCCGAAGTCGCGCTCGAACTGCTCGACGCCCGCACTGGCAGGAAGGTCGCCGGTACTGCCGTGCCGGTGACAGCTCCCGTAAACGTGGAGGACAGCCTTGACTGAGCCGATCATGGATGACCTCGACCGGATCGCCAACGAGCTCTTCGCCGGTCGCGTCGTGCGCAAGGACCTCGTCCGTCAGGTGAAGGTCGGCTCAAACGTGCCCGTGTACGTGCTGGAATTCCTCCTCGGCAAGTACTGCGCTTCCGACGACCCGACCGCCATCGCAGCCGGCTTGGAGGTCGTCAACCAAATACTGCAGGAGAACTTCATCCGTCCCGACGAGGCTGAGCTGGCCAAGGCCCGGGTCAAACAGCGCAGCCAGTACCGGCTCATCGACAAGGTCGACGTCCGCCTCGTCGCCAGCGAGGACAAGTTCTGGGCCCATCTGCAGAACTTCAACGACAGATACGTTCATATCCCCGAAGACCTGGTCTACAAGTACGATCGCCTGCTCCAGGGTGGCGCTTGGTGCCAGATCGACCTGCTCTACAACGTCGCCGACGACGAAAACCAGAAGCGGCCCTTCTACATCAGGGCTCTCAAACCCATCCAAGTCGCGGCCTTCGATATCGACGAGTACATCCAGGGTCGCCGCCATCTCAGCAGGGACGCTTGGCTCGATCTCGTAATGCGCACGATCGGCCTGGAACCCAGCGAGTACGACCTACGAGGCAAGCTCCTGGCGGTTCTGCGTCTCGTGCCGATGGCGGAGCGCAACTACAACCTGATCGAGCTCGGCCCGTGGGGCACCGGCAAGAGCTTCGTCTACCGGGAAACGAACCCCAACGCCATCCTGATCTCCGGCGGGAAGGTGACCGTCGCCCAGCTCTTCGTGAACATGTCCACCGGGCGCATCGGGCTCCTTGGTACCTGGGACGTGGTCACTTTCGACGAAGTGGCCGGGCTTCAGATGTCGGAATCAGCCGTCGTCAACATGCTGAAGGACTACATGGAGTCCGGCTCCTTCGCGCGAGGTAAGGAGGAGGTTCCCGCCGAGGCATCGATCGTCTTGGTCGGCAACACCAGCAAGCCACACACCGAACTGGTGCGCACCGCCCACCTGTTCGCCGACCTGCCGCCGGCCATGATCGACCCCGCCTTTCTCGACCGAATTCACTACTACCTGCCCGGCTGGGAAGCGCCAAAGCTCGAGACTCGGCTGTTCACCGACCACTTCGGATTCGTATCCGACTACTTCGCCGAGGCGCTGCGCCAACTCCGCAAACAGAGCTTTGTTCGTGCCATCGACGACGAGTTCGCCCTGGGCTCACACCTGTCGGCGCGCGATGAAAAGGCCGTACGCAAGACGGTGTCGGGCCTGCTGAAAATCCTCCATCCCCACGGTGAGTGGACCAGAAGCGAGATGCGGGAATACCTCGAATTCGCGATGGAAGGCCGCCGGCGAGTGAAGGAGCAACTCAAGAAGCTCGCCGCCCACGACTACGCCAAGACCGCCTTCAGCTACATCGAGCGAGATACCGAGCGCGAGTACTGGGTCGAGTTACCAGAGCAACCCGATGATTTGGACGCGGTACTCGAGGCCGAGGAATCCGACGTCGAGTCGCCGCCCAGTCTGGCAGGCGCCTCCACCGCTGAACTTCTATCTGCCGGCGAGAGCAAGCACGTCGAGTTCAAGCAGACCGCCAGGGTCAACGTTCACACCCTACAGCGGGACCCGGTGATCGAGCAGATGATCGTCAAGTCCGTCGCCGGCTTCATGAACGCCGAGGGTGGCACCCTACTCATCGGAGTCACCGACGCCGGCGAGATCTCCGGCATCGAGATCGACTACAAGACGCTCGGCAAGAAGCAAGACCAGGACGGCTTCGCGCTCTGGCTCAACCAGCTCCTCGACAACAAGCTCGGCCCGACAGCGGCAGCGAACGTACGACTCTCGTTCGAGGAGCACCCCAACGGAACCATCTGCCGCGTCGACGTCGCCCCGAGCACCGGTCCGGTTTTTGTGCGCGGGGGCAAGGGCGAAGCCGACCTGTACGTGCGTCTCAACAACGCCACCCGGCTTCTGAACACCTCCGAAGCGCTCGAGTACGTCCGTAGTCGTTGGAGATAGCCGGGCGTTACGCGAGGGGCGGCGAATCCGTTGCCCTGACCGCGGGCTGCGGACGTGCCGATACTCGAGGGCCACGACCTCCGGGTGAGTCCCATCTCGTGGTGTAGGACGGCCTGATCGTCGCAGGGTCCTGTGAT
>ERZ777003.3479-NODE-3479-length-15237-cov-8.409498_pt1 | contig 15237 bp, 27 predicted proteins | sample MGYA00374956_ERZ777003 | MGnify/ENA primary metagenome ERZ777003 (study PRJEB29302, sample SAMN06268252) | bioreactor metagenome | isolation source: Joint BioEnergy Institute, California, USA | place: USA:Joint BioEnergy Institute, California, USA | collected... | reverse complement strand
GTGGAGGACGGTGCCGTGGTCGCGGGCGATGCGGTGTGCGTGGACGCACCATCGGAGCATGGCGGTTTCGCGGCCGCGTCCGGCGACGGCGACGGCGCCGCCGAGCATGACGTAGCGGTGGTTGCGGCAGAGGCGTTCGAGTTCGGTCCAGGGGCTGCCGACGTGGAAGACGGGGACGATGGTGATGCGGCCGTTGGTGCGGTGGGTGAGTTCGTCGGTGTTGCGTGCGGTGGTGGTGGGGTCGCCGATGACGTCGAGGGTGGCGGCGGCGTTGATGACGGTGGCGTGGTCGAGGAGCCAGGCGGCGTAGTCGGCGAGTTTCACTTCGGCTCCGCTGTTGTAGGCGGAGAACGCGCCGGAGTCGGCGAGGAAGTCGATGCCGGGGTGTTGGGCGAGGATTTCGGTGAGGTTTTGGCGTCGGAAGTACCAGTACGACCCGAGGATGTTGATTTGGTTGGTCATTCGGGTAGCTCGGCCGGGTCGATGTTGAGGAGGGCGGCGAAGGCGTGGATTTCGTCGCCGTGGTGGGTGTCGAGGTGGGATTTCCAGGCGGCCATGAGGATGGGTGGGATTTTGAGCCGTAGGACGGGGTAGAGGTCGTCGGTGTTGCCGTCGCTGAGTTCGTCGGCGAGGGTGTCGAGGTCGTCGACGTCGGTTGTGTCGTTGAGGATCGCTTCGAGTGCGTCGATGTCGCCGGGGTCGTAGCCGGTGCCGTCGAGGTTGGGGAGGTCGGTGAGGAGTTCGAGGAGGAGCCGGTCGTCGTAGCTGCCGAGGTCGCTGGTGCGGTTGTCGGCGGCGACGATGCGGGCGGCTTGGTCGTCGTCGACGTCGATGGTGACGGCGGCGATGGTGTCCCAGCCGAGGTCGCGGGCGGCTTTGAGGGTGTGGTTGCCGGCGAGGACTTCGTTGGGTCGGCCGGTGTGGGTGCCGCGGTTGACGACGACGGGTTTGTATTGGCCGTTGATGCGGAGGCTGTCGGCGATGCGGCTGGTGTTGCCGATGCGGGGGTTGCGGTGGTAGAGGCGCAGGTCGACGGTTGGGTAGTAGGTGACCTGCAGGTTGTTGGGGTTGGTCATGCGGCCACCGCCTTGGTTCGGTGGGCGCGGCGTAGGTGTGCGCCGCCGCAGTGGGGGCAGGGGTAGGCCTCGACGGGGTGGCGGGGGCTGCCGGAGAGGACGGCGCGGGCGCGGCGGGTGACGGCGGCGGTTTTCGCGGCGTCGAGGGTGGGGAACCGTTCGGCGGGGCAGCGGTGGTGGGTCACGGGGTCGTAGGGGCACCTCGCAGACGTGGTCGGCGTGGTGGTGGTGGGCATTCCGGGGTGTGGTTCCTCCGGGGGTGTGGCGGCGTGGTGGGGAGCGGCCGCGCGGGTTGCTTGTTTCTCGCGAGAGACTAGCGAATCTTGGCGTGCGGGTGGTATCGGCCGCTCCCTGTTGGTGTGGGGGTGACCCCGGCGTGGGGGTGTGGTTGGTCGCCGATGCGGGCGTAGTGGGGCAGCCAGGGTAGGTAGACGGATCCGGTTTGGCCTTGCCGCTGTTTGGCGATGATGATCTCGATTTCGTAGCGGCGGTTTTCGTCGTCGGGTGTGCGGTGGAGCAGCCACACGTTGTCGGCGTCTTGTTCGATGGCGCCGGATTCGCGCAGGTCGGCGAGGCTGGGGCGGCGGTCGGTGCGTTGTTCGGGGTTGCGGTTGAGTTGGTGGAGGGCGACGACGGGTACGTGGAGTTCTTTGGCGAGGAGTTTGAGGCCGCGGCTGATGGCGGCGACTTGTTCTTGGCGGGTGGTGTTGCGGGTTTCGGCGGGTTTGATCAGTCCGAGGTAGTCGATCACGAGTAGGCCGAGGCCGAGGGGGTTGCGGGCGTGGTCGCGGGCGTGGGCGCGGATTTGGGCGACGCTGAGGTAGGGGTCGTCGCATACGGCGAGGGGGAGTTCGCGGAGGTGGTTGGCGGCGCGGTGGACGGCGTCCCAGTCGTGGTGGTTGAGGCGGCGGCGGAGGAGTCGGGTGAGTTCGACGCCGGCGAGGTTGGCGAGGATGCGGTCGGTGAGTTCGGCTTGGGTCATTTCGAGGCTGACCATGAGTGCGTGGTGGCCGGCGAGGGCGGCGGCGAGTAGGAGGTTGCAGGCGACGACGCTTTTGCCGGTGGCGGGGCGGGCGCCGACGATGGTGACGGTGCCGGGGCGGAGGCCGCCGGTCATCATGCGGTCGAGTTCGGGCCAGCCGGTGGGTAGGGCGGGTTCTTCGTCGCTGGCGTAGCGCTGTAGGGCGAGGTCGGCGAGTTGGATGGCGTCGAGGGCGGTGTTGCCGGTGCGGGCGTGTTGGGCGACTTCGTCGAGGGTTTGGCGGGCGCGTTCGACGATGTCGGCGGGGTCGCTGTCGGGGTCGGTGTAGGCGAGTTGTTGGGTGCGTTGGCCGGCGGCGAGGAGGCGGCGGCGGATGGCTTTGTCGGCGACGATTTCGGCGTAGTAGCCGGCGTTGGCGGCGACGGGGGTGTTGTGGAGGAGGTCGGCGAGCCATGCGGCGCCGGTGAGGCCGTTGTGGCCGAGTTTGGGGAGGCGGTCGCCGAGGTGGCGGGCGACGGTGACGGGGTCGACTTCGGTGCCGTTGTCGCGCATGCGGAGCATGGCGGCGTAGAGCTCGGCGTGGGCGGGTCGGTAGAAGTCGTCGGGGTTGAGGTGTTCGGCGGCGGTGTCGAGGGCGGTGGGGCTGGCGAGGCAGGCGCCGAGGAGGGCTTCTTCGGCGGTGAGGTCGTGGGGTGGTTGGAGTTGGTTGGGGTGTGGGGTGGCGGTCACCGGGTGGCTCCGTTTCGGCTCTGATTCGCTCTGTGACGGCCGCTTCGGCGGGGGTAGCGCCATTCACCCGCGGGTGACGGGTTGGGCGCGTCTACGGCGAAGCTAGGCTGGTTTTTGGGGGGTGCTTGGGTGGGGCGCCTCTCGCCGCTCGCGAGCGACGGGCAACGCGGCGGCGGGGCCGCCCCACCCGAAAGGGGCCGACCCCCGGGGGGGGGTCAGGTGGCCACGACGCGCGCCGCAGCGCGCTTCCGCAGCACCGCCACCGCCCGAGCGTGCCGGTCGGCGTGCCAGCGGCCGGACTCCTCCGCCCACCACTCCCGGATCGCGTCCAACCCACCGGCGGCCACCTCGGCAGGCGGCGGCGGAGGCTCTTCCAGCCCCAGCAGGTCGTCGATCTGCTCGCGGGTCAGCTGCACCTGCTCGTCCGGGGTGTCCGGCCCCACCTCCGGCAGCGACGAGGGCGCCGGATCAGGCACGGCGCGCAGCGGGCGGCGGGGCTGGGTGTCGAGCAGCCACAGCTCGAAAGCCGCGTCGGGGTCGGCGATCACGCGGCCCTTGGCCTTGGCGTAGGCGCGGAAGCGACGTGCTTCGCGGTCGGCGTCGAGGCCCCGCTGGGTTGCCAACTGACGGTGACGGTCCGTGGGGAGCCAGTCGCTCGGTATGTATGTGTTGTCCGAACTTGCCCCGCGCGCGACTGAAGCTTCCTTCGGAACTGACACACATACTCCCTTCCCTTCCCTTCCTTTCCTTTCCCGCAGTGAGTCGCTCCGTGAGTCGCTCACTGAGTCGCTCACTGAGGAATTGTCACGCTCCGTAAAGCGATTTTGAGGGGTTGTCACGCTCTGCTGAACTTCGCTCAGTGAGTCGCTCCGTGAGTCACTCACTGACCCACTCACTGAGTCGCTCACGGAACCACTCAGTGAGTCACTCACTGACTCACTCACGCCGTACGCCAAACGGGCGACAGCAGTGGCCACCGACGCCGGCTGCCGGAACTCCTCCACCGCCCGCCCACGACGCGCCAACGAACACGCAGCGTGAGCAACAGCGACGTTCGTCGGGTAATCACTCCCCTTGCTCGACCGCGGCACGATCCGATCCACAACCAAGTTCAGGTGCTCCAACGGCACCCCATCCACCACACCCTCCAACGGCTCCCGCGGAATCTCCTCCCCACACAAGTGACACAGCCAACCGTCCCGCTCGGCATACATCCGCACCACCGCCGGATCACCCAACGGCGGCGGCGTCAACCGACCCGGCGTCGGCCGATTGATCCGCTGATGCCGCCGAAACCGCACGATGTAGCCGATCAACTGCCGCGCCACCCCAGCCCGGTACACGAACACCAACCCCAGCTGCTGCAGCTGGTCCATCAACCCGGACACATCCTCAACGCTGATGTCGTCGTCGTAGGCGAACGCGATCGACTTCAAATGCTCCGGCGACCACCGCACCAACCCCTCGTCGTCGGCCGCGCTCCACGTGGCCAAGAACAACAACCGCGCGAACGGGTGCAACGCCCCGATCTTCTCGTCGTGCCAGAACTCAGGCTTGAACGTACGGATCCTCATCGCGCACCGACCTTCCCGGTCGAGCGGGTGACAAGTCGGGGAGCGTGTGTCACTGCTCGGCCTCCTTCTCGATGGCCTTAAGTTGTGAGATGCGGGGACATAGGGATGTGCGGGCCCACAGCTCACGCGGGCCCGCACCGACGGTCAGGGCAGATCAGAACGGCGGATCGTCATAGCCGGCAGGCGCCGCCGACGACGCGCCCCACGGGCCATCAGCGCTGCCGCCGGACCGACCCGCACCGCCGCTGCTACCGGCGGCCTTGGCAACCGTGGCGGTGGCGTACCGCAAGCTGGGGCCCACCTCGTCAACCTCCAGCTCCACGACGGTGCGCTTCTCCCCCTCGCGGGTCTCGAAGGACCGCTGCCGCAGCCGCCCGGTCACGATCACACGCATGCCCTTGGTCAGGCTCTCAGCGACATGCTCGGCAGGCTGCCGCCAAATGTTGCAGCGCATGAACAACGGGTCGCCGTCCCGCCACTCCCCCGTCTCGCGGTCGAGAGTGCGCGGGGTGGACGCGACGGTGAAACTCGCGACAGCAGCACCAGTGGTGGTGAACCGCAGCTCCGGGTCGGCCGTCAGGTTGCCGACGATGGTGACCTGAGGCTCCCCAGCCATCACGCGGCCCTCCGCGCGTAGATCCGCTCGGTGACGATGGGGCCACCGGCTCGCTGCCGGGCACGCCCGTTCACCAGGTCGCTGACGTAACCGAGGGAGATGTTGTAGCGAGCGGCGATGTCAGCGAGCGCCTTACCAGCGGCGCGCATCTCACGGATGGCGCGCACGTCGGCGTCGTCGAGGCGGCGCCTCGGATGCGGGTGGCGGGTGAGGGTCATGCAGCTCTCCTACGGTGGTCGTTGTTGCTGGTGTCGGCGGCGTTGACCTCGTCGATGAGGTGCCGCCACTTCCGGTTGGGGCGGTTGTGCTCGGGCAGGAAGAAACAGGGGGCGCACCGGTCGAACCCCGGGGTTGCGCGCCGCCACCAGCAGTGGCGACAGATCCGGCCGGCCGGGGTGCGGGGTTGCGTGTCGCTCATGACGCGACCCCCTGCTGATCGCGGGGGCGCACGGTCCAGCTGAGGCCGTCACGGGTGGTCAGCCGCCATCCGCCGTCGACGGTGGGCTGCATGATCACGCCGCCGATCTCGACGACGTCCCGGTGCACGGTGGCGTCGACGGGCACGTAGGCGGGCCACCGCGCACCAGCCTTGATGAAGATCGCGGCATAAGTCTGGGCGCGCTCGACCGGGTCCATCAGGCCACCTCCAGCAGTCGGTCCGGGATCTGCAGCTGGTGGCGGTTGCGGTACAGGTAGGTGCGCAGCGACGGGGCCTGCACGCCGAGGTGCTGGGCGACCCGCTCGACGGTCATGCCGTAGCCGAGCAGGTGCCGCAGATCCTCCTCGATGATCTTGGCGTGGGGGTGTGGGTCGGGGGCGTCGCGGTGCGGCTGCACCTCGGGGTTGTCGATGTCGAGGTCTTCCCACATCAGCGGCGCGACCCAGCCGTGCCGGGCGGCGTACTCGCGGACGCGCCGGGACGGGCCGGGGGTGCCGGACAGCTTCTCGTACACCTCGGCGATGCGGGCAGCGCTCGCGCGGCTGATCTGGCGGTGGCGGCCCGACTGCCACGCCCCGACCCTTGCCGGTGACATCCCGGCCCGGTCGGCGATGGCGGAGGTGGTCCAGCCGATACGGGCGAGCGCGCGCAGCCGCCGCTGCGTGCCGATCGCGGGCACGAAGCTGCGACGCTGCTCTGGCCGGAAGGGGCATTTGTGGGACGCGAGCCAGTGGTCGTAGAGAGCGTCCCGGCAGCGGCATCCGGCGTGCCGGTAGGCGGTGCTGTCGCCGTGACGCTCGGCGGGGCAGCCGGAGCGGTCGGTGACCTGGGGTGGCTGCTTGGGGCGGGTGAGGGTCCAGGTGGCGGGGAAAGGCAGCTGGACCCGCTTGACCCAACCGGTGATGTGGATGTTGGCCCAGCGGCGGCGGTAGCTGACCTGGCTGATGGTGATCGCGTTGCCGTGCTCGTCGGCCCACAGGTCACCGGTGTGCGGGTGGGCGTGGCGGGTGCTCATCGCGGGCCTCCGGCGGCGATCGCGGTGTCGTGCGCGGCCATCAGCGCCGTGGAGGTGGCGGCGAATCGGGCGGGGTCGAGGCGGGGCATGGCGGTAGGGATCTCCGGGGTGGTGGATAGGGGGTGGCGGTTGATCAGTGGGGGCGGTTGCGGCGCCGGTGCCAGGTGAGCCATTGGCGGCGGGACTGGCTGCTGAGGTGCCACAGCCAGCACGCGGGGCAGCGGTACACCTGCCGCGGGTACTTGCGGAAGCGGCGCTCGCGGGCCAGCTCCTGGAAGTAGCGCAGCTTGGCCTCGGCCAGCTCCCTGCTCGGGTAGGCGACCTTGCCGTAGACGTTGCAGTACATCTGTCTCTGCGCGGGCGCGTGCACGGGCACGGCGGTCATGACGCGGCCCTCCGCTGCGGGTGCGCGGTGGCGCGGTCGATCAGGTGCCGCAGCTCGCCGATGAGCGCAGCGGGGGCGCGGCCGTGCCAGCGCTTCACGATCAGGTGCAGGTCGATCGGGTCGATGCGAGCGCTGGCGGCACCGGCGGGCCAGCGGGGCGGCTGCGCGTCCAGGTCACGCTCGCTGGTGAGCAGCAGCCCGAGGTGGCGGGCGGTGTTGATCGCGGGCAGGCGGCGGCGCACCCCGAGCTTGCGGTAGGCGGAGCGCAGCAGGTCCTTGGTGGTGTCGAAGCCAAGATGGAGCCGGTCGGCGATCTCGCGGGTGGTGAGGCCGCGGGCGGCAATGGTGAGCACCTGCCGCTCGCGCAGGGTGAGCTGTGGCGGTGTGGTCATTCGTCGCCCTCCTCCCCGGTCCAGTCGGGCTCGTCGACGACTTCGCCGTCCACAAAGTCCTCACCGACCACGGGCAGGTCGGACACGTCGATGGGCGGGGCGAACCCGGCGGGCACACCGTTGCCGCTGAGTTCAGGCTCGTGCTGGCCGGCCTCGCGCTCGGCGCGGGCGACCACGTTGCGGTACTCCGCGGAGGTGGGCACCCATTTCGCCAGCTGCCGCACCGCGGACTTCAGCCACATCGCCTCCGGGTGGGTGTTCCACGGCGAGTACTCGCTGTCGGCGCCCTGCGCGGTCTTCTTGATCCGGGCGATGTGGTTGCGGTTGAGCACGACCACCTTGCTGGTCGCACCGTCCTTCATGATCGCGTACGCGTAGACCAGGCGCAGGTCGCCGCGGTGCTCGGCGTCCCAGTCGATCTCGTGGATGGGGCGCTCGTCGACGCCGGGCCGGTACTGGAAGTTGTCGCCGCTGTACACGACCTCGGCGACCACGGACGCGATCGCGCCGGCCCGGTACATCAGCTCGATGATTCCCTGGTAGCCGACGATGCCCAGGATCTCCAGCTGGCCGCCGCGGCCCTTGCGCGGGGTGAGGTAGTACTGCTCGGTGCCCGGTTCCAGCCCGAGCCGGGCGGCGTCGAGCAGGGTGGCGAGGAACTGGGCGGGGTTGTTCTGCGCGGCCACTTCCAGCTCGGTCTTGCCGGTGCGGCCGTACATGCGGCCCTTCTTCAGAGCGCCCTGGGTGACCCGCACCCAGGAGTCGGCGTTGATGTGGGACGGCAGGACGGCGGCGAAATCGGACCGGTACTGAGCGACCAGGGCGCGTGGCCCGCCGCTGTCGCGTTGGGCGACGGCCTTGCTGTGCGCGTCGGTCACGCTCTGTGCGGTCATGCTGCAGTTCCTTTCGGGGTGGCGCTGAATCGGTCGACGACGCCGCGCGCGGCGACGAGGTACGGCACGGCGCCGTCGTGTGACTTGGCTTGGCGGCGAGCGATCAACTGCCCGGCGTAGAAGGCGTCGCGGGCGCGGCCCATGGCGTCGAGCACCAAGGCGGTGCAGCGGCGCCGCTCGGCTTCTGCGTCGCGGTGCGCGGCGAGCGCCTGCAGGTACGGCTCGGCGATGTGGTCGGGCAGCTCGACCTGCACGGGGTCGATGTCCGGGTGTAGCTCCCGCACGGTCTGGTAGGTGGCCTCGTGGCCGTCGATCGGGGGCCGGATCCCCGCCTCGACGCTGTCCAGGAATTCGCGGGCCTTGGCCCGCATGAACGCGACCTCGTCGGGGCTGGCCTCGATCAGGTATTCGCGGTAGTCGTAGCCGGCGATCAGGGCGACGACGTGGCAGCGCTGGAACCCGAAGACGTCCAGGTACCACAGCACCTGCGCCCGGTAGTGCACGGGGATCTCGTCGGTGCCGTCCGGGCCCCACGCGTCACCGCGCACGGCGAACTTGATCTCCAGGATCTCGTCGCCGTCGATGCCGTCCGGGCCGCCGCCCTGCCAGGTGCGCTGGTGGTGGCGGAACAGCCCGAGTGGCCGGAACTGGCGGTTGTGGCGGCGGTTGAACTCCTCCCGGATGGTGGCCTCGTGCAGGCTGCCCCAGTACATCTCCGGGGTCTGCTCGATGTCGCCGACCAGCCCGACCTTGCGGTGCCACAGCGAGAAGGGCGACTCGTAGGGGCTGATCCCGAGGATCGGCGCGACCTCGCTGCCGTTGATCGTGGTGCGGCGGGCCTCGTGCCACTCGGGTGTGCCGGCGGGCCAGGTGCCGACGTAGACGGCGTCACCGACACGGTCACCGGGCCGCAGCTCGACGTCGCGGGTCATGCGACACCTCGCAGCGGCCAGCCGTCGGCGTGGGCGTCGATGGTGTCGGCGCGGTCGAGGACCTGCTGCCGCTCGGTGTCGTCGTCGATACCGGGGACGATCTTGTCGCGCAGGAACTGGGCGAACGAGCGCTGCTGCTCGGCGTACCACCGCGCCTGCGCGTTGTGCAGCTGCTGCAGCGTCATCTGCCCGATCTCCGGGTAGGTGCGGGCGATGCGCCACATCACGCGGGCCGCGCCGAGCGCGTCAGCGGCAGCGTCGTGGGCGTCGCCGCCGAGCTGGACGCGGTAGTGGCGGGCGACGTCGACGAGCTTGCGGGAGCCGCGGCGGTAGCGGTCGACGTGTTTGTCCAGGATCAGCGGGTCGATCACGGGGCCGAGCACCTGCAAGGGGCGGCGCAGGTGGCGGCGCATCTCGTTGTCGGTGATGTCCAGGTCGAAAGTGCCGTTGTAGGCGATCAGTGGCACGGTGCGAGTCCACGCTCGCTCGAGCGCGTCGGCGATCTCGGCGATCACCTCGCGGGCGGGGCGGCCGTGGGTGCGGGCGTGCTCGGTGGTGATGTGGTGCACCGCGGTGGCCTCTTCGGGGATCTCCACGCCGGGGTCGGCAAGCCATTCGGTCACGGCGAGCTGCTGGCCGGGGGTGTAGCGGATCAGGGTGGCGGTGACGATGCGGTCGGTGGCGACCTCCACGCCGGTGGTCTCGGTGTCGTAGGCCACCCACGGGCCCTCGTACCAGCGGGTGTGGCCGTCGTCGTCGCGGCAGTCGCACACGGCCGGGTCGTCGCTGTCCCAGCTGGCGCAGCGGGCGTCGTGGTCGAGCCGCGGTTGCTCGTCGGTGGCGGTCACTGGGTGTCTCCTCGTGCGGCGGCTTCCTTGTGGGCGCGCAGCGCCTCTTGCAGGAAGGCGATGAGTGGCGGCAGGTCGTCGGCGGTGTAGCCGGCACCGGCGACGTAGACGATGTGGCCGAGCTGGTCGGGTGTGGCGCGGTAGATCGCGCCGAGGTCTTCAGCGACGCGGTAGTCGGCGGTCACTCGCCCACCAGCTGATCGCTCGCGGGGATGTCCTGCTCTCCTGCTGCTCGTCGGTGCGGCAGCGGCGGTAGCTCGACGTGGATCGCTCCGGCGGTGGCGCGAGCGCAGCGGTGGGCGGTGGTGACCAGGCAGTGAGCGCAGGACGCGATTCGGCGGCCGTTGAGGTCGCAGCGGATGGCCGCGACGGCGGCCGGTGGTGCGTCGTGGTGGGCGTGCAGGTCGCCACGGCAGGTGCCGAGCTGCAGCCCGTCGACCTCGCGCACGGGGATGGACGGGTGCAGCCCGGCGAGTACGCGCCGAGCACGGCGGGCCTGGTCGCGGCGCGGCAGCGTGGGCGTGGTCATGCGGCCTCACCACCCGGGCGGCGGGAGTCCTCGGCGGCCCAGATGCGCCACTGCGGGAACTCACGGTCGGCGCGGGCGCGCCACTCGGCGAGGTCGATCGGCGGGTTGGTGACCGGCGGCGCGTCGAAGAAAGCGGTGACCTCATCGGGCTCGGGCTCGTACATGGGGTGGTCAGACCTCCGTGGTTGAACCGGTGAACTCGCTGGTCAGGTCGGGGCACGTGGCGGCGTAGGCGGCGCCGAGCAGTTCGGCCTCGTCGCGGGTGGTGCAGTGGTGCAGCAGGGTCTGGCCGCCGGTGGGGCTGGACCAGATCACGTCGGCACCGCCGCCGAGGTAGGCGCGGCGCACGAGCACGGCGGCGCCGCCGTCGAGGTAGTAGGTGGTCTGGAGGCGGTGCCGGATGACGGTGCCGGCCGCGGGGGTGGTGTTCATGCGGTCACCGCCGGCAGGGGCAGGTCGACGCAGAGGGTGGCGGTGTCGGTGTCGGGGCGGGTGTGCAGCTTGCGCACCTCGATGAGCAGGCATCCGCGGCACACGGGGAGCTGGTAGGTGCGGCGGCTTTCGTGGGTGCGCCAGTGGATGAGGTATTCGGCGTCGAGCGGTTCGTCGGGGGTGCAGGTGTCGCCCTCGCAAGGGGCGGGGTCGTCGTCGGTGGTGACGATGTGGGTGGCGACGGTGTAGGGCAGGTCGCGGAGGGCGTCGAAGACGTCCAGGTCGACGCCGGTGAGGTCGACGACGGTTGCTCGTGTCTCGCGGGCGACTGGAAACCCGGGTGCCGTCGTGGTGGTGTCGTACGCTGTTGTCATCGGCCGTCCTAGGTGTCTCAGGGGTGGCGGTCGAGTGGCCGGGGGTGGTGGCTCACCCCCGGCCAACCTGTCCCCAGGGTATCCGAAGTTGTCCGTTTCTGTCTAGCGTGCCTGTCCGCCGCTGGCCCCTGTTCTACCACCGGCCACCCCGCCCACCACGCCTCGACACCCGCACACACACACCACGGCCCCGCTACCCTGCTCGCGGGCAGCGGGGCCGACAGCGCAACAGCCAGGAACCGACAGCTCACATCGGCAGCTCCTGATCCGGGCAAGTGCCGAGCACACGAGCGATCGCGTCCCGCTCCGGCGGTGTCACCCACAACCGGTAGCGGGTCTTCACCGCGACCTGCCGCGCCACATAACCGCAGCGCGCAGCCTGCAGCGGCGGCAGCCACGTCGCGGCGTCGCCGTCACCCTTGGACCGGTTGACCTCACCCTCGACGGCGACCAGGTTGAGCGGGTCGTTGGCCAGCTGCTCTCGCTCCGCCGGCGACAGCTGCTGCGCCCCGGTCTGCCACGCGTTGGACAGCGCCACCACGTGGTCGATCTGCACATCGTCGCTGGTGTCAGGGCCGCGGCGGAACTCCACGATCCGGCCGGTGTACGGCGACCGCAGCAGACCAGCCACCACGGTGCAGCGGCCGCGCAGCACCGTCCGGTCCAAGTCACGGCGCAGGACATCGTTGCGCTGGTCGCAGCCGTTGCGGTCGACGTCGGCCCAGCGGGCCCCGAACTGGGCTCGGCTGTACCCGGTCTTCGGGGCGCGGCCCTTGACCGGCAGCGCTGCCAGCGCGGCAGCAGCGGTCGTGCCGGTCGACGTGGACGCAGCGACCGGCGCCTCCAGCGCCACGGGAGCCGCACCGCACCCCGCGAGCGCCACCACGGCGGCGGCGAGCAGCACAACGCGGCGCATCACCCGGCCTCCCTCATCTCCGCGATGAGCGCCGGCGGCACCGCAGTGAACCGCTGGTGCACCCGCGACAGCACCGGCCCGCGCGGCTGGTGCTGGTAATGCGACCCCACCTCGGCCGACCCATACGGCGCTGCTGCGGGCGCCGACATCTGCTGCAGCGACAACTGAGCGATCCGCATCCCGGGCCACAGCCGCCACGGCCGCGGCGACACATTGACCAACTCCAGGGTGATGTGGCCGCTGAACCCCGGGTCGATGAAACCGGCGGTCGCGTGCACCAGCAGGAACAGGCGGCCAAGGCTGGACTTGCCCTCCACACGGCCCACCACGTCATCCGCCAGCTCGACCCGCTCCAGAGTGGACGCCAACAGGCATTCCCCGGGCTGCATCACGTGGCACGACCCAGCCTGCACCTGGAAGGTGCGGAACACGCCCACGTTGTCGCAGGCAGGGTCAATCGCGTCCGCGCCGCCGCGTAGCTGCGCGAACCGGTCGTCCAGGCGCAGATCGATGCTGGCGGGCTGGACCTGGTCGGGCTCCACCGGGTCGACGACGACCCGGCGGCTACGTAGGGCGTCGAGGATGTGCCAGTCAGCGAGCATCGGTCCTCCCCCGGCGCTGCCAGAGCCACCACCCGGCGAGCGCGGCCAGCCACACCGCGAGGCACGGCACAGTGACCGGCCAAAACGTGGCCGCGGCGGCGGCGAAGCCCACGCCGATGAACGTCAACGTGGCGGCCTCGGCGGGACCGCGCGCGCCGAGCCACCTCATCAGGGCGGCGGTGAACGCGGGAGCGAGCACCACGAACGTGATACCCGCTCCCCAGATGTACATGTGCTCGGTGATCACAGCTGTCCTTCGGTGACGATCACGGGGATGCCGGCGCGGCGGGCCAGCTCGATGCAGCCGCGAGTGCCGGGGCTGCGACCGCGTGGGAAAGCCAGACACAGGTCGGCACCGAGAGCGACCATCGACGCGTTGCGGCGGTGCCCCGCCGACGGGCCGTAGCGGCGCCAGTCGGCGGGGTGCGGATCGACCGGCCACCCCTGTCGCGCCCACCAGCGGGCGGCGATGGTGTCGACGCCGCGGGCGGCGCCGTGCACGAGGGTGACCGGCTGGTCGGGGTCGCGCTGCAGGTCCGTCACGGCCTTCTGCAGCACCGACAGGATGATGTGGGCCTGGTGCCACGGCCAATAGCGGCTACCGGTGACCAGGATCCTCGGATTGGTCACGACACCTGCGCCTGCTGCTCGCGGAGCAGGCGCCGCTGCTCCCGCTGCCGGGCGGCACGCTCGCGGCGCAGCAGCTCGGACGCGGTCGACCCGGTGGACGGGTTGAATACCGTCTCGACCTTCTCGTACGGGGCGAGCCCGAGCGCCTGCAGCACGGTCAACACGTCCTCGAGGCTGGTGTCGCCAGGGCGGCGCTGCAGCCGCCACGCCAGGTTCAACGCGGCACGACGCTGGATGGCCTCGTCCAGCGGTTCAGCGTGCATCAGGGGCGCGTCCACAGGCTCGATGAATTCGCCCATGACAGGGTCCTCCAAGATCAAACCTTCAGGTGTGGTTGGCACCGGCGGGGTCCGGCGTCGGGATCTCCTCGCGCTGGTCGTCCCCGTCGTCCCACCGCGGGCAGTACGGGCACCACGGGCGGTGGCGGTGGTGGAACCACAACGCGGAACCGGCCGCGAGCAGGTAGACGTCGATGACCAGATCAGCCCATTCGCCAGCACCGGCCGCCAACTCCTCCGGCGTGTACAAGTGCTGGCGCAGCAGCGCCAAAGCCAGCAGGATCAGCAGCCACACGAGCAGCGCCCGAAGCCGGAAGGCCTCGTGGTGGAACCTCAGCGCCCACCGGAACCGCTCCGCACGCACCGGCGCGTCAGCGGGCACCTCGCGCATGCAGCGCACGCACAACCTGGCCAGGTGCACGTGCAAGCCCGCGACGAACCAGCACAAGAACATCGCCGCGCTTGCGGCCACGAGCAGGATGCGAGGCACCAGCCACGGCACCACCATGCGGGCGAAGTCGACTGCGGCCAGCGCGATGGTGGCCGGCATCATCGCGTGCGCGATCAGCGCCAACCAACCGGCGCCGCGGTTCGCGTCGGGGTCACCGAAGTGCTCGAACAGCCGGCTCACGACGCCAGCTCCACACCAGCGGGGAAGTCCGGCCACGACACCTTGTCCAGCTGCTGCCGATGCCGGGCCAGCTCGCACGGGATCATCCCGAGGTGCTGCGCACCCATCGACGCGAGCGCCAGCCCGTCCCATTCGTCGTCGGAAACACCCGGGTCGACCTGCGGCCACATCCGCGACATGTGCACCGCGATCGGTGACTTCGACGACGAACCCGAGCCGGTCGCCCACAGCGCGCGCGTCGCAGGCTGCACGATCGCCACCGACACGCCGTTACCGATCATGCGCTCCACGACCGCGCCCCACAGCCACGCCCGATCCCACGCCTGACCACCGAAAGACCCGTAGGACGGGCCCTCGATCACGGCGAGGTCGAGCCCGGGCAACACGCACTCGGCGATCTCGCTCACCACTCTGGCGATGCGGTCGCGCCGCTGCCGGATCGTGGGCTTGGCGCCGCGCGGCAGCTTCGGGGCCACACTGATGACCCGGTGAGTGGTGACGATCATCTGGTCCAGCCCGCTCGTGCTGCGCGGACGGTCCCGGATGACCGCGATACCGGTCGAGGTGAGGCTGAGGTCAAGGCCGGCGACCTTCACGCAGCCACCCCCTCGCGGGCGAAATGGTGGGACAGCTCGTACGCGTCCCACGACTGCGCCTGCTGCCGCCGACGCGGCTTGGTGCGGTCGATCACCAGCCAGTAGCCGGGGTGGATCACCACGTCCTCGCGGCGCTGCCGATCCACCACGATCACGACCTTGCCCCGCTCGCGCTCGGCTGCGAACCCGAGCGCGCGAGCCCACTGCACCATCGCAGCCCTGCACGTGCTGCCGCCGTCGTAGTACATGGCCTGCACGCGGTGCTCGGGGTCGGTCTTGCAGCTGAGCACGACAGGTCGACTCATCTCAGGGTCTCCTCGGGGAGCGGAGGGATCTTCGGGGAGCGCAGCCACGGCCACAGGTGCCGC
>ERZ777003.3477-NODE-3477-length-15249-cov-5.881795_pt1 | contig 15249 bp, 8 predicted proteins | sample MGYA00374956_ERZ777003 | MGnify/ENA primary metagenome ERZ777003 (study PRJEB29302, sample SAMN06268252) | bioreactor metagenome | isolation source: Joint BioEnergy Institute, California, USA | place: USA:Joint BioEnergy Institute, California, USA | collected... | reverse complement strand
CCGAGCGCTACACTATTCACCCGCCCAGCGCTGCACTATTCGGCTGCCGTTTACATGGCTGTTGCCTGTGTGTCTCCCCGGAATCCGAGGTCGAAGGTCTATGTGTCGCCGGACGAGTTTCCTGGCTTTCGTCCCCATGAAGCTATTCTACGCAGCCGGATTGACACGCTTTGTGAGAAGTACAACTTGACCATTCCTGATGAGCAGATCGCAAATCTAACTGCGGACAACCGAAGCAATACACTTGGGATCACTGTTCGGCCGTATGGAATTCGCACTTTTGGTGACCTATTTAACGCTCGCCAATTGGCAACCATGCTCGCGTTTACCGGCACGATTCGATGCGCCGAAGCTGCAATGTCGATCTACGATGCCGAGACGCGCAAAGCAGTCGTGACTGTGTTGTCTTGCTTTCTTGATCGCTTGGCAGACTTTTCCTCGACCGCATGCGTATGGAATTCACTTGAGGGGGAAAGGACAGCACATACCTTTGGACGACACGCAATCTCAATGACGTGGGACTATGCGGAAGCTGACCCATTCAACCCTGCTAATGCAGGCTGGCCGACGGCGATTAGTCGCATTGTTCCCGCAATTGAGAGTGTTGATTTTCAGAATTGTGGAACCGTCCTGCGAGGGTCAGCGACTTCGATTTCGCTCAACGATGACTTCCTTGATGCCATCGTCACAGACCCACCGTACTATGACAATGTGCCTTACGCTGACATTGCAGACTTCTTCTACGTCTGGCTACGTCGGTCGATTGGTCACCTCTACCCTGATCACTTCGCTACATCGTTAACGCCGAAAAAGGCTGAGGCAATCGCCGATGCCGACCGACACGGCGGATCATGGGACAATGCGAAATCTGCCTACGAGCAAATGATGGCGGAGTCGTTTCGAAGCGCACATCGCTGCTTGCGGCATAATGGGCAAATGGCCATCGTCTACGCCCACAAGACGACTCTTGGCTGGTCAACCTTGGTCGATGCCCTGAGAAGGGCTGGTTTTACAGTCGCTGAAGCGTGGCCGCTGGACACCGAAAAGCCCGGTAGGCTCCGGGCGCAAGATTCTGCTGCGCTCGCGTCGAGCATTTTTCTTGTCGCCCGCAAGCGCGAGTTAAATGCGGGCGTCGGCAACTATGAGGATGACGTTCAGCCCGAATTGCAGCAGATAGTGCGGGAGCGGGTCGAGACGCTGTGGGAAATGGGGATCGCCGGGGCGGACTTGGTGATCGCGTGTGTCGGGGCGGGACTGCGGGCGTTCACGAAGTACGAACGGGTTGAGTACGCGAACGGCGAAGATGTGCCCGCCGAGAAGTTCCTGGCCGAGGTTGAGGGGGTCGTGCTCGATACGATGATGGGCAAGCTGTTCGGCCAGGCCAGCGCGAAGGTCAGTGCGATCGACCCCGCCAGCCGCTTCTACATCCTCTGGCGGTTCGTCTACAAGGCGTCTGAAATTGACGCCGGCGAGGCGATCGTGTTCACCTACGCCCAACATGTCGAGTTGGACGGGCCGCTGGGACTTTCGACCGGTAAGACCGCGCTGGTCGAGAAGAAAAAGGCCAAGTACCGTGCCCGCGACTTCACCGAGCGGGGCGACAACGACAAGCTTGGCCTACCCAGCGACGCCGGCCAGCCCGCGCCCTTGATTGACGTGCTCCATCGCGTGCTCTGGTTGCTCGAAAACAGCCCTCGCAGGCTGGGCGAGTTCCTGATCGAGGCCGATCCGGACCGGGAACGCTTGCGGCTGCTGGCTCAGGCGCTCGCCGGCGCGGCGCTTTCAGGCAAGAGCGAGGAAGACGCAGAAAAGCTCGTCGGCACGACGGTGGCTGAACGCTCGGCCCTCGGCAAGCTGCTGGCGAATTGGAAAGCGCTCATCGAGAACGCTGTGATCTCGAAATCCCAGCAGGCGGATAAGAAGGCCGGCCAGCAACACTTGGGATTCTAATAGACACATCCACAAAGTCCGGTGGGCAACGCATGGCCACGAAAACCAAATCAATCCTGTCGCTCCTCAACCAGATCAGAAACGATCAGCAGTTGGTGCTGCCCGATCTACAGCGAGATTTCGTCTGGAGTCGCGACCAAATCCGATTGTTGCTGGATTCGGTGATGCGCGAGTACCCATTCGGATCGCTCCTAATGTGGCAAACTCGCTTCCTGGGAGTCCCCTACCGGGACTTCGTGCAGGATTATGTCCCTGGCGCGACATTCGTGCCCAAAGACAAGAAAGAGGGAGTGCCATTGCGGATGGTCCTTGATGGCCAGCAGCGGCTACAGTCGCTTTACATTGCGGTTTATGGAACGCACGGTCGAAGAAGGCTGTACCTCAACGTGACGAGCGGTCCCGGCGCGTCGGCTGCAGAAGACGACACGGACGACGGTGTTCCTGCGGCATACCGCTTTGAGTTTTGGCAGGAGAGCGACCCTAACCGCCCGAGGCGGCTTGTTCCTGTTTCAGAAATCGTCAGTTGGCCGGCGCGCTATGAAGATGCACAGATTGATAAGCTGATTGCGGAAATTGGGCTCAAAGAAGCAGAAGCCGCTCGGGCTCGGCGTAACATGCGACTCTTGCGTCAGGTGATGAGTCGGAGCGATCTGGTTCCGGTAGAAACGATCGACGACGAGGCCCCTGACGCCGCTTCCGCCCGCAACATCAATGAAATCTTAGATATCTTCGTCCGGGTCAACACGGGTGGGACGCGGCTTAGCCGATCGGACCTGATGTTCTCGTTCTTGAAGACCAAGTGGGGAGGCGTTCGAGTCGCGTTCGACGACTTGGTGCGTTCAATAGAGGTAAAGTCACCGCTGGGGATCGACAAGGATTTTGTGATCCGCGGTTTACTGATGGTTGCCGATGCGCCAGTCAGTTACGACGTGGACAATGTCCAGCGGCATTGGGAACAACTTGAACCGGCGTTTGAACAGTTCCAAAAAGCGCTTCACAGCACGGTTGACTTCATTCGCAGCCCAGATATTGGGATTCTGAGCCGCACGCTCGTTCAGCCGCTCTCAACTCTCTACCCGCTGGTGTATTACCTGTTTCAGTGCAAAAATGGCTCCGTTCCAGATGACCAGCGCTCCGCTCTGAAGTCAGCGCTGTACTTCTTGCTCTTTAATGGTTTCGTGCGCTCGGAGGCGCGGATTCGATACCTCCGAGATGAGATCAAGAAGCACAAGGGGGAGGCATTTCCGCTGGATGGCGTTCTGCGGGTCGTGGAGGCTCGGCAGAAGCACCACCATACACAGACCACAGCGGCAATGGTGGAGGACAACATTAAGCTCGCATTGAATCTGGTCCAACCTACGGTCTGCCGCGAGACTTTATCCTGGCAGGAGTCTCCGGAGGTCGACCATATCTTCCCGCAGTCGGTCTATCGCCCGAAATTCCCGAATCTGGTCGACGACATTGGCAATCTCGCGTTCTTGGGGAAATTAAGAAATATCCGAAAGAGTAATGGCATGCCGCTGGACTATTTCAAGGGTGAGTCGGACGACGTCCTACGAGACAACTTTGCGATTGCCGATCGAGCACTATTGCATCCCGATCGGTTCGAGGAATTCGTCATTACTCGCCGCGAGCTGCTTGTCTCCCGAATCAAGGCTGCACTAGGCCGCTGACTTGATCATTTTCGCTAGGCCGGGAGTCTCAAATTAATGTCCGTTCATGCACTCAAACCCTGGACCGAACTCGTCAAGCTGCATCCTGATGTTGAATCGGGCAGTTTGGCGGAAGCGGTCTTTGCGATCGACCTCGGCGCGATAGCCACGCGTGACAAGACGACGCCTAAGGTCTACTTGGACGCCGACGCCTTCTTCGCAGCGACCTACGTGACGACCGACCTCCACAAGGTTTTGGAAGAGGTTTTGGCGAGTCTGGCGGGCCAGGGTAGCTACAACCGGGTGCTCAAGCTTCGTAGCCCATTTGGAGGTGGCAAGTCGCACACCCTTGCTTCGCTGCTGCACGCCGCCAAGTCACGGAAAAGCCTAAACCAGATCGCCGAGTGCCGCTCGCTAGCCGATCCAGGCCCCGTGGATGTGGCCGTATTCGACGGCGAGAAATTCACGGCGGCTGGCGACAAAGAGGTTGGCGATGGCCAGACGGTCAATACCATGTGGGGGTGGCTTGGGTGGCAGCTTGGACCAAAGGCCTACGAGGTAGTGAGAAAACACGACCGGGATCGTGTTTCGCCATCCGGCGACGAAGTCAAGGCGATGCTGGAGGCGGGCGGCAAGCCGGTGCTGCTGTTGCTGGATGAGGTGCTCAAGTACATGGAGCGGGCTGCGGCGGTTGGGGTTCACGATTCAACCTTGCAGCGGCAGGCAAAGGATTTCATTCAGAACCTGACTGTGGAGGTCGCGGCTAGCAGCAACGCGGTGATGGTTTACTCGTTGCAGTGGAGCGCCCGCGAGGCGCTGGGGAATGTCGCCCTATTGGAAGAGCTGGACAAACTGACTAGTCGCAAGGACCAGGTCCGCGAACCGGTGACGGGCGATGAGGTGCTGGCGGTCGTCAAGCGGCGGCTCTTGAGCGGCGATCCGCCGGATGATGTCTGCTCGCAGGTTGCCACCGAGTACAGCGTCGTGGTCGGGAATTATTGGCGTGCCCACGCGGAGACATCCTCTGCCAAGCAGGATGCGGAAGAACATGCGCTGCAACTCAAAAGTCGGATGCAGGCGGCATATCCATTCCATCCGGCGCTGATTGACGTGATGAACAGCCGTTGGACTAGCGTGGATGGATTCCAGCGGACCCGGGGAGCGTTGCGTTTCTTGGCGTCTTGCCTACATGTTCTAAAGCAACGAGGCGGTGCGAAGCCATTGCTTGGGCCGGCAGACATCCCGCTGAACGACGCGGATGTCGTGCGGGCGATGCTCAAGGACCTCGATCCCCGGCAGGATTACTCGCCGGTGCTCAAGCACGATCTCGTTGGTCCAAGCGCCCGAGCTAAGCGAATCGACGACCGGCTGGCAAAGGAGACGCCTGCTTTGGCGAACGTTCGACCAGCCCAGCGTTTAGCGACGGCGATTCTGGCCTACAGCTTTGGTGGATTGAAACGGGAGGATGGCGCTGAGACGCTCCCGCCTGGTGTGACCGAGTCTGAATTGCTGGCGGCTTGTGTGGGGCCTGATCTGGACAGCATTACCGCCTCGGCGGTGCTGGGCGAACTGCGTAACGCCTGTCTGTACCTGCACTACGATGGCATTCGCTATTGCTTTAAGAAGGACGCCAACGTTACGAAGCTGATCGAGGATGCGGAGCAGGAGGTCGCTCGCGACGCGGACGGGGTGCGGGAGCGTTTGAAGCAATTGCTGGAGCAGCGGCTAGCCGGCAAGAACGACGCCATCGTCTGGCCAGCGACGTCGCAAGACCTGCCGGACAAGGAGCCATGCTTCCTGATCGGTTACATGCCGCTTGAGCTGGCCAGCAAGTCGGCCTCCCAGCAGGACGAGGCGGCTGTGGCCATGCTCTCCAAGTACGGCGACAAAGCCAGGCAGTACCGCAACGGCGTGGCGCTGGCGGTCCCCGACAAAAAGCCGATCGAGTCGTTGCGGCGGGCGGTGCGTTATCTGATGGCCGTCGAGCGGGTCGAGGGGAAGAAGAAACAGCATAAGCTGACCAAGGACCAAGAAGACCAGCTCAAGGAACGCCGCCGCACCGAAGAGGCCGCCATCGAAACGGCGTTTCGGCAGTTGTATCCCTCGGTGTGGCTGCCGCGCATCGGCAGCGGCGGGACGCTGGAACTGGAGAAGGTCGAGGTTGGGGGGCGGCCGCTCCAGGCGACCGGCGTTCATGAGCGGGTGATGGAATTGCTGACGACGGTCGGCACACCCAAGCTTCACGGAACGCTGCATCCCCGGAAGATCATCGAGCGCATGAAGCTCGGCGAGCCGCTCGCGGAAGGTGAACCGCCGCGTCTGGGCGTTTCGACCAAGGATGTGCGGGATGCGTTTTTTGGGTTCCCTGAGCCGCCCCGAATCAGCTCGGACGCGGTGCTGCGGAAGTCGGTCGCCCGCGGCGTGTCCGAGGGGATGTTCGGATACTGCAGCGGGAAGCCGTCCCTGGGTGCAGATGGTAAATTCGAAGTGGCTGTCTCGAAAGTCGCCATCAGCCGCACGATGGCGGACGATGAAATCGATCTCGACAACGGGTTCCTGATCGCGCCCGCCGCGGTTCCCGTGCCGCCATCGCCTCCCCCGGGCGGCGAAACGGGCGGCGGCGTAACGCCCCCGGCCGCCGGCAGCGAGATGCCCGTTGGCGTCGAGCAACCCACCGGTGGTGTGACTGGAGGCAGTGGCGGCGCTGGCCGAACGATCCGTACGGCCGTTCGGATTACGTTTCCGGCTTCGCGCGACGACGTCTTCAAGTCATTTCAGGCAATCGCCAATCTGGCGGACAAGTCTGATGGCGGCAAGATCAAGATCACCATCGATGGGCGCTCGGCTGGTGGATACGACCCAAACTGGTTGAGGAATGCTGTTGAGGAGCCTCTCGATGAGGCGAACATCGAGGGCTTGGAGTTCTCGGAAGGAAGTTGACCTATGTAAATGGCGAGGTTAACGCGATGTCCTCAGGGTATGAACCAAAGGACCATATCGAGCGTTTGGTGGTCGCACCTCGATCCGAAGGCATTCTTGAACAGCGCGAGATTACAATCCAGTCGTACCAAACCACGGTACAGTTCGACCATGCAGCCCTGCATTCACTTCTCGAGGGAGCATGGCTAACACCTCAGGTCCGCTTCGGAGTGTTCGCTCGCGTTGGTGCCGCTGGCGCGGATGCTATTACTGCTGTGCTAGGCCTCCAGGATGAACTGACTGTGCGGGCTTATGACTATGACGCGCGTCGTCCTCTTTGGTTCTCATGGCAGGATGTGATAGTCGATACGGTCAACGTCCACTATTTCAAGGGCGAAGACGGATTACTCCGCTTTACCACGACTGGTGGAGGCCGTCGGATCACGGATGAGCGCCTGCACGAATTCAACTCGGGCTTTCTAAAGATTCCGAAGGAGGCCGTCAGTAAACGGCATTTTGATCTCGATAAGCTAAGGCACCTCTGTTTTGACCGATTCGCAGATCGGCTGTATATGCTCCGATTTTCGGACCATTCCGGCAAGGAGTATCGGAGCATCGACCATGCCCTATTTCAGAGCCGCCAGTACATTGATCCCAAAGCAGAACGATTCAAGGAAGTTAGTTCGGACAAGCAAGCGAAGATTGAATCTTTCGACTCTGACATATCTATTGAAAGTGACGATCTGGTAAATGCCATCCAAGTACGGTTCTTCATCCGTGGGTTGAGCGGATCGCTGAGGCTTCGTTTTCCAAAGGTCGTTTATCGCGCTCAAGTGAATGCTCCAGAAGAGCAAGCGAAGGTATTTTATCGCCTCGTTGACACGACAGTGAGTGCAATTCTCGATGAAGATTACTACGTGCCCCAGCAACGTACTCTTGACGATGTGTGCATTGGCGAGGGGGTGCTGCCCGGTTTTGTAGATTTGGCTCCATTTCGAGCGATTCTCGTTAATGCCACGGCTCGTCGGAAGTTCCTTGTGAACATTGACCTCGGTGAAGGGTGGCGAGAATGGGGGCCACAGCTGCAGGCTATCGATGAATTGATGGAGGCAGAGGAAGTTGCCCAAGACGTTAATGAGGTACTTCGTGAACTGACAGCACGCGACCCGGCGATGGCCGTGCGATTGCTGGCAGTCTGCCAAGCTGATGACTGCAAGCGTCGCGTCGGACACATGCTTGCTGACGTCTTGAGCAGCAGGCTACAGGCGATTTCTTCGGAACTTCGCGGCCAGTCAGAAGAGCAACTATTGTCCTGGGCGATAGAAAGAGAAGCTGAATCGTGGGACCTGGATGTCGCGTCGGGCAAGTTTGGCGCAATTGGAATGAAGTGGCAAATTGAGGATGTTGCCTACGACGTTTTGCCTTGCATTATCTGGAAACTCTTGGGCGTATTCCATGACCGTTTGACCAAGGCGGTTGGCGACGTCGGAGCTCTGTTACGCAAATATGACTGGTGCATCACGGTCGCCAAGAACTTTCCGGCACATCATTCGAAGATTCCAGCGGCATTGCGACTGGTCGCTGAGGGGCGGATTCCGAGAACGGTCTCGGAGGCTGGTCGAGTGCTCAAGAATCAGGTTTCTAGTGTCTCCGCTCTCGACGAGGCCGTACTGAATCAGTTCGGCCTCCCGCTGTGGCCGCTGCTTACTGCGGTGCGACGCAATGGCAAGGTTGTACTAGCGAACGAAGGCATCGGCGCGGCGCTAAATGTAAAAATCCTATCCGAGAATGATGAACCTGACGGAAGGCCTACGACATTCGATCTCGGTTCCGGCGATTCCGTCTCGCTTCCATTGCCGAGCGAACATGCGGCCGCCGATGTGCAATTTGAGAAATTTAGCCGAACATATCGCGCTGCTGTGCCAATTGTCGGTGAGGAATCGTATACCGTAGTCTTGGACAATCACCGAAACCTTCCGGCGACCGTCAACCGCAAACGCCTTTCCGCGCAGCGTGAATATCGCAAGGCAATTGATCCGGAAGGAATCGTAGTTGGATCGAGTCCCGTGCTGCTCGAAATCTTCGAGCACATCCATCACGCGAACCAAATAGAAGGTCTGCCCGCGGTACTGTTGCTTGGCGAGCCAGGCGTTGGCAAGACGCATATTGCTAAGCTTCTCCACACATCGAGTACGCGCGCCTCGAAGCCGTTCGAAGTGGTCAATGCAGGCGGCGGTGGCGGCGACATCAATATTCAGCGGGGTGAATGGATTGGCTACGGCAAGAATCATGGAATCCAGTATATTGATAAGAATGGGCATCCGGGCCACCTCATGAAGGCGAAGGGCGGTTCCCTGTTCATCGATGAGTTCGCGTCGTTCTCCCATGACCTGCAGGTTGTCTTTCTCTCCGTTCTGGAAAAGCGCAGCATCCAGAAAGTCGGCGGCGAGAGTTTCGCCCCTGACGTGAGATGCATTTTTGCGACCAACGCGGATGTCGAGAAGGCCGTCGCAGATGGCACACTTCGTCAAGACCTGATCGACCGCATACCCATCAAGTGCCGCATCCCACCCCTGCGAGATCGTCGAGGTGACATTCTCTTGCTGGCGAGGCATTTTGCCGGCGAACATGAAGTTTCCGCTCCATGCCTAGTCGCGCTGCTTCGCTATTGTTGGCCCGGAAACATCCGTGAGCTTCAAAGTAAGTTGGCTGGTGCAGTTGCCAGAAAGAAGTCTGAAGAGGCAACATCAATAGATCTTCCACACGTCGATCTACCTTCGGACCTCATCGCCGACGTTGAGGGCATCGACGATGATGCCTGCCGCCGCGAGCTTTGGACCCTTGCCGATGAGATTGCTCGCGGAGAGGGATTTGAACATGGTACTGGGCTTCAACGCCGAGCTGGTGAGATCATGGGGGTTAAGCCATCCCAGGCTACGAAGATGTATCAAGCATACGATCTTGCGCGGGCAGCATCTGCTTGATTCTGACGGCGTCAAAAAGTATTGCCGTTTTTTAAAGTTCGGCGTGTTTCCTCAGGGGTCGCTGAAGTTTCCTTCGCAACGGTATCTATGAGGATCGAGCTTCCTCAGTCGCTCGGATTGTTTCCTCACGAGCAGACGGCGCTTCCTCTACTAGCCGGTAATTGCAGAAACACGGCATTTTCCGCGAAAACAGCCGCTGTTCGACGTGGCACGGCCCTTGCCTAAGTGTCGGGTGCGGAGCATCGAGTGCTCTGCGATGCACACCCGAAACCACGAAGGAATGCGAGGCCGTCATGCCAACAACTGCTCCCTCAATTCCCACGATCGGCGAGATCGCACGCCGGCTCGGGATACCTGTCCACCGCGTCGAGTACCTGATCCGCGCTCGGGGCATTCGCCCGTGCGGCTGGGCCGGCAATGCACGCGTGTTTTCGGAAGAAGACGTTCAGCGGATTGCCGCCGAGATCAGCCACATTCAGAAAGTGCGGCCGGCCCGCGACGCGTAGCCACACGTCCGCCGCTGGGCTCGTGGTGTGGTCGCCAGGACAGGATTCCTACCCTCGTCCCCTGGGTTCGATTCCCGGCGGGTCCACTAATGAATAAGGCCCGGTGAGTGATCACCGGGCACGCAAGCCAGAACAGGATTCCTACACCACAATTTTAGTCGGATTGCCGGCCAAGGACAACAGCGGGCAGTCATAGGAGACATTATGGCGACGATGCGGCGTCCAACCGGTATCAACAGCGAAACCGAAGGCGAGCTTGGCCCACTCCTACTTAGCGCTAAGCAGGCGGCTGCTATCTGCGGTAAGTCGCTGCGCACCTGGCGAACCTGGGATTCCGCCGGCTGGATTCCGCAGCCGGTACGGATTGGCCGGTCAACGCTTTGGCGGGCCGACGAACTTCGAGAATGGGTAGCCGCTGGCTGTCCGCGCCGAGCCGAATGGGAGGCGCGGTCATGCTGATCATCCCCGGCCGCGACGTAGAGCACGGCGTTACACTGGCCAGTCGGCTCGGCCTTGCGCTCGATAAGCGCGAAGGGCATGATCTCGCCGGGCCGTGCGTCGCCTGCAAATCGAGCGACGCCTTCCGCGTCCACATGCATTCCGGCGTCGCCCAATGCTATTCGTGCGGAGGCAAGTGGTCGCCATTCCAACTAGCCGAGACTGTTACTGGCGACCGCGAGCAGACGAAGGCTCTGCTGGTCGAGATCGGACTTTTCAAACCTGACCCCGAGAAGAATGGGAATTCAGCGCTTCCCGATCCGATCACGCTGATCGCTCGGCAAAAGGGCGTAACCCCCGATTCATTACGAGCGTTCGGCGCGAAGGCCCACTCTCCCACGGGAATCCACATCCCCTGTTATGGGCCCGATGGAAATAGCTGCACCACGTTCACACTCTCCTCGAAGTCTGGCAAAAAGTCTAGCAAAGGACTGTTCGCCAAAGGCAAGCCCGCCGGACTGTTTTTCCCGCACGCCGATGGTCAGGTTCGTCTGCCGCAGCCTGGTGAGGTCTGGCACCTGGTCGAAGGCGTCAAGGACGCGGCGGCTTTGCACGACTTGGAACTGCTGGCCTGTGGGTTAAACACCTGTCGGCTGGCAGCAAAATTCGCCCGACTATTCAGCGGTGTGGATGTTGTGCTGGTGCCAGATCGCGACCACGCTGGCGAGGAAGGATCGCAATTCTCGGCTCGCGTGCTGCGTGGAGTGGCAAAGTCCGTGCGAGTCGCTGCGCTGCCGGCCGAATTCAAGGAAAGCGATGGCGAGGACGTACGTGACGTGCTCCGTCGCCCCGGTGGGCGGGAACTGGTACTGCAGGCCATCGCCGATGCCAAGTCACCAGAGGGTTGGGAGAGCACGAATGGCGGCGGCCAGCGCGAAAGCCCAACGACAGCGTCCGCTGAGATTGAACTGCCCGAAGGCGAAAGGCTGAAGCTTGAAGTCTCACCTGCGGGCGGAAAACCCCAGCGGGTGGTCGTCGCAACGTGTGGGGCAGTCGAGCACCGGGACCGGATCAACACCGACAGCAGCATTTCACGCGACCGGTTCGTCAGGAAACTCGCCGGGAAACTGGGCATGGACCCGGCCGTGCTAGCGCCGCTGGTCGATCCCCAACTGACGAAGCTGGCTGGCGAAATCGACGAAACCGCCAGTTCGATGGGAGGCGGCGAAGAGGAACAGAGTCAGGCCACATTGGCTGCCAATATGGCGGTGGAATGGGATCTGTGGCACACACCCGGCAAGGAGGCCTATGCGACCATTCCCATCGACAACCACCAGGAAACCTGGCCTGTCCGGTCGCAGACATTCAAACGCTATCTCGCCATGCGGTTCTTCGACGAAGAGGGCAAGGCGATGAACTCGGATGCCTTGTCGGCTGCCATCAACCTCATCGAGGCGAAAGCGCTATTCGAGGGGGAAATGCACACCGTTCACGTGCGCGTTGCGAAGTGCGAAGGCAATATCTACCTGGACCTTTGCAACGAACTGTGGCAGGTGATCGAGATTACGCCCCATGGATGGCAGGTGCTTGATGAGTCGCCAGTGCATTTCCGCCGATCACGAGGAATGCTGCCTCTGCCGCAGCCGCAGCCGGGTGGCAACATCGAACAATTCCGTGGCTTCTTGAATGTCGATGAGGACACTTGGCGGCTCATCGTGGCATGGCTCGTGGCGACACTACGGCCACGGGGCCCCTATCCAGCGCTAGCGCTATTCGCCGAACAAGGCTCCGGTAAGAGCACCACGGGGCGGCTGTTGCGGGAATTGGTCGATCCAAACGCCGCACCGCTTCGGGCAGAACCTCACGATGGACGCGACCTGATGATCGCGGCCAACAATTCGTGGTGCCTCGCTTACGACAATCTTTCCCATGTTCCGCCCTGGCTTTCAGATGCATTGTGCCGGCTCAGCACCGGCGGCGGCTTCGCCACGCGCGAACTGTATACCGACCAGGACGAGATCATCTTTGATTCGCAGCGGCCGGTTCTGCTCACCAGCATCGAGGATGTGGCCACGCGTTCCGACTTGCTGGACCGTTGCCTGGTGGTGTGGCTGCCGGCAATTCCCGAGGACCGGCGGCGTCCCGAGGCCGAACTCTACGCGGCATTTGAGAAGGTGCGTCCGTTCATTCTCGGCGCTTTGCTCGATGGCGTCGTCACCGCCTTGCGGCAACTGCCAAGCACGAAATTGTCGAGCCTGCCTCGCATGGCTGACTTTGCGCTTTGGGTTACCGCCGCTGAATCGGCCTTTGGTTGGGAACAAGGCACATTCCTCACTGCCTACCAGGGGAACCGCCAATCGGCTAATGAGGTAGCCCTGGAGGCCTCGCCGATTGCCCGCCCTCTCTTGGAGCTACTGGAAGAATCCGAATCTTGGGCCGGCACTTCCAGCGAACTGCTCACTGCCCTGGAGGGGCGTGTCACCGACCAGATCAAGCGTCAGAACGTCTGGCCGAAGAATGGACGTTCCATGTCGGGACACCTGAAGCGTCTGGCTCCGAATCTCCGTGCCGGCGGTTGGCAGGTGGAATACCACCGCGAGGCCCGCCAGCGACTGGTGACGATCGAACGGGCGGTTGCGTCATCGCCAGCGATTGCGTCACTTGCAAATGACAATGCACCGATGCAGTTCGATGCAAGTCACAGTCATCCGTTACCAAATGACGATCGTGACGCAGATGACGCAGTTGCCGGTCCAGCCGATCCGCCCTGGGAACGGAACAAGGGATGGGAGGAGGGGGAACTGTGAATATTGCCGACTTCCTCCAAAACTTGGCCGACCGCAAGGTGGAGTTGTTCCTCGTTGAGGGCCGCCTGCGTTACCGGGCCCCCGAGGGAGCCTTGACGACGGAACTTCGCGGCGGCATCGCAGCACATCGGGCCGCGATTATCGAGCATTTGCAACGTGGCGATCCGCCTTTCCGTGCTTCGGGGCGCTGCAAACCTTGTGATCCTGCGCACTGGCTGGATAGCCCGCCCAAGGACGGTCGCATTCGCACGACCTGTGGAAAGTGTGGCCGGTTCATCGGGTATCGACCCGCGGAACCTCGTTTGCCTTGATGTTCACCCCGAAACGAGCAAACTGTGATTCGGTGCCGCCCAACCGGTGCGGCCGCATGTGGAGAACGATGGATGGCGAGTCTGTACAAGAAGCCGGTGACGATCACCGACACCAAGACTGGCAAACGGGTGAAGGGCAAGTCCAAGAAGTGGTGGGGGCGTTACCGCACTGCTGATGGACGCGAAAAGCGCGTTCCGCTCGCGGCGGACAAGACGGCGGCCCAGGCCATGCTTCACGAGCTCGTGCGGCAGGTCGAACGCGAGGCGGCCGGCATCGCCGATCCGTTCGAGAAGCATCGCAAACGCCCACTCAAAGACCACATCGCCGACTGGAGGGCGTATCTGCTCAACAAGGGGAACACCGAGAAACACGTCGGTGAGGTCGAATTCAAGGTGAAGCGTATCGCTGATGCTTGTGGATGGAAGATGATCGGCGATCTCTCCGCTGGCGCAGTGATACAATGTTTGGCAGACCTTCGTTCAGGAGGAATGGCGATCCAAACCAGCAACCATCACCTCCGAGCGATCAAGCAGTTCAGCCGCTGGCTGGTGCGCGACCGCCGCACGAACGATGATCCTCTAGCCCACTTGGCAATGCTGAACCCGAAGCTCGACCGCCGGCATGATCGACGAGCACTGCTGCCTGAGGAATTCACGCGACTGATTAATGCGGCCAAGGTGGGACCGCCGGTCGAAAGTATCCCTGGTGCAGATCGGGCGATGATGTATGTGCTGGCAGCCTGGACCGGATTCCGCAAGGGTGAGATTGGCAGCTTGACTAAGAACTCGTTTCGTCTGGAAGCTGATCCGCCAACCGCCACGGTCGCGGCGGCGTACAGCAAACGGCGGCGCGAAGACTCGCAAATTCTGCATCCCGAGGTCGCCCGGCAATTGAGAGAATGGCTAGCGTCCAAGGCGACAGGTCCGGATGAACTGCTCTTTCCAGTTTCGGGCAAGGTGCCGGGAGGCACGGAGCGGAAGACCCACCTGATGATGAAGAAGGATCTCGCCCGAGCCCGCGACGCCTGGATCAAGGAGGCGAAAGACGATCCGGCGGAAATCAAACGCCGGGAGGAAACCGACTTCCTGAAATACGAGAATAGCGCCGGGGAGTTCGCCGACTTCCACAGCAACCGGCACCTGTTCATCACCACTTTGGAGCGGGCCGGTCTATCGCCCAAGATGGCCCAGACGTTGGCCCGCCACAGCGACATCCGCCTGACGCTCGGCGTCTATACCCACGTGGGCGTCCACGACCAAACGGCGGCGATCGGTTCGCTACCTGCCCCACCGGGCGAAAGCGTCGGACCGGCAAACGAGGCAGCGGCCCTGGCCGCGACGGGTACGGATGGGCCGCAACATCCGGTGACGGACGACAAAACCGCGCCCCGCGGGGTGCCCACTATGGTGCCGAGAGGTGCCGAAAATGGTGCCGATCGCCTCGCATCGCCAGTGCTACGGATCGCACCATCTTGCACGGAAGAGGCCGGCGAGCGCAACGAAAACGGCGACCCGAAGATCGCCGTAAACCCAAACGTCGCTAGGACGTTCCGCACCGAACGAGGCCGGTCTGCATCGCGTTGCATCGGCCCAGCGGGTGGGAAAAAGGAAGTACACCCCAGAGGATTCGAACCTCTAACCTTCGGTTCCGTAGACCGATGCTCTATCCAATTGAGCTAGGG
>ERZ777003.3476-NODE-3476-length-15261-cov-6.417927_pt1 | contig 15261 bp, 11 predicted proteins | sample MGYA00374956_ERZ777003 | MGnify/ENA primary metagenome ERZ777003 (study PRJEB29302, sample SAMN06268252) | bioreactor metagenome | isolation source: Joint BioEnergy Institute, California, USA | place: USA:Joint BioEnergy Institute, California, USA | collected... | reverse complement strand
CGGCCGCCACTTCATCGAGCACTTCCGGGTACGGCTTTTGCGGCCCCCAACCGGGGATTTCGCAGATGCCCCACGTGATCGGGGCTGTGCCGGCCCGCATGCTCAGGCGACCTCCTGCCCGGCCTCGGCCTCGCCGACCGGCTCCGGTTTCCCGGAGCGCAATGACGCCGCTGCCGCCAGGGCGATCTCCAGCGACTTGACGCCGTCCTCTACGCCCACCGACGGATCGACGCCCCGGTGCAGGCAGTCGACGAAGTGCACCATCTCGGCCAAGTACGCGTCGCGGAAGCGTTCGAGGAAGTCCACCACCGTGTCGTGGCTGACTTGGCCGTTTTGCAGCACGACGACCGGGCGGCTCTGCAGGTAGCCCACCTGGATGCAGCCGTTGGTGCCCAATATCTCCGTGCGGATGTCGTAGCCAAATCCCGAGTGGCGGGAGTTTTCGTGCATGCCGATGCTGCCGCGGCGAAACTGGAGCGTGACGATGCCGGTGTCGATGTCGCCGGCCTCGGCGTATTCGTGGTAGACAAAGCGCCCGCCCAAAGCGTAGACGCTCGTGACCTCGTCGCCCATGAGCCAGCGGGCCAGGTCAAAGTCGTGGACCGAGGAGTCGACAAACAGGCCGCCGCTGGTGTGCACGTAGCTGACCGGGGGCCCTGAGGCGTCACGGCTCGTCAGGCGGATGAGGACCGGCTCTCCGATGCGCCCGGCCCGGATCTGCTCGTACGCGTGGGCGTAGCCGGGGTCGAAACGCCGCATGAAGCCGAGCTGGTACTTGACCTTCGCGCCCCGCAAAAGCTCCCGGATGCGCTGCGTCTGGGCCATGTCCGACGCGACGGGTTTCTCGGAGAAAATGTGCTTGCCCGCCGCGACGCACTCCCGCACGATGTCCTCCCGCACCTCGACGGGCGTCGCGATGACGATCGCGTCCACATCGTCCCGGTGGACCAGCTCGCGGTAATCGTCGTAGCCGTCGGCGACGCCCAGCTCCGCCTGGAGCCGCTCCCGGGCGGCCCGGTTAGGGTCCGCCAATCCGACGAGCCGCGCCCCCGGGATGCGCCCCGCCAAGTTGCGGGCATGGCAGCCGCCCATGCGCCCGACACCGATGACACCGACATGCAGTTGCTCCAACTTGCCTCCCATCGGCCTCGACACGCTCCTCACTTTCCTGCCGGCTTTTGGCTCATCTCGCCCGCGAGCCAGCGAAACTCGGGATCGATCCAAAACCGCCACTCCCGGGCGGGTCCTGCCATGACGTTGAGGTAGTACGAATCGTAGCCCGGCGGCGCCGCCACCGGGTGATACCCCCGGGGCACCAGCACCGCGTCGCCGTCACAGGCGGCGATGGTCACGTCCAGCTGCCGGTCGTCGGTGTACACCCGCTGCAGCACGAAGCCGCCCGCCGGCCGCACCCGGTGGTAATAAACCTCCTCCAGGTACGTCTCCTCCGGCGGCCGGTGCGTGTCGTGCTTGTGGGGCGGGTAGCTGGACCAGTTGCCGCCGGGCGTGAGCACCTCGACGAGGAGAAGCCGCTCCCCGGGCCGGTTGCCCATGAGGATGTTGTGGATGCGGCGCCGGGCGCTGCCGCTGCCCCGGTCCACGACTTCGACGTCGCCGGGGCCGATAAGCATGGCGTCCACGCCCCGCTCGGCCGGCGCCCCGCACCGGGCGTACTCAAGCTCCGTCTCGGCCGTGATCCGGTAACCGGTGCCGGGCGGCAAATACACCGTCCACGGCAAGCCCGAGAACACGTCCATCCGCTCGCCGATGCCGGTCCACGTGCCCCGGTCGCTGGCCACCGTCGCCCGCCCGGACAAAAGGACAAGACCGACCTCTTCGCCGCCCGTGTGCCCGTCATCGGTTTCCCCGGGCGCCAGCCGGTGCACGGAAAAGCTCACGTAGCGCCAGCCGGCGGTTTCCGGCGTGACGGCGACGGGCGTGCGCCCTAAAGACGGGCGGATATGGAGAGCGGTCATCGCAGCAGCACCTCCCTGTGCCCGGCGGCTGCACCGGCCAGCAGGCGCCCCGTCCCCTGCCGGGCGGGCTTGACCCTTCCCGGGTGCGCTTACCCTTTGACCGGTGCGCTTACCCCTTGACCGGTGCGCTTGACACGCAACGGAGTCGCTTAACCGTTGACGAGTTCGCTTACCAGTAATAGCGCTGGCGGCGCTTGGCCTGCTCGTACGCCGCCCGGGCCTGCCGGACGCCGTCTTGCCCGGTCACCTCGGCGATGGGCACATCCCACCATGTCTCGTAACCAGGCACTTTGACCGACGGGTCCACCGTCGCGTGAATGACCACGGTGCGGTCCGCCTGCCGGGCCTTGGCCAGCGCCTCCCGCAGCGACGCCTCGTCCCCGGCCCGGTAGACGATGGCGCCCAAGCTGGCCGCGTTGGCCGCATAGTCGATCTTGAGGTAGTCGCCGTCCAGCCGCCCGCTGGCTGTGCGGCGGTAGCGCAGCTCGTTGCCGAAGGAAGGCGTCCCCGACGACGTCTGCAGGCCGTGGATCGACTGGAAGCCGCCGTTTTCGACGACGACGATGATGAGCTTGTAGCCTTCCTGGATGGTCGTGATGATCTCGGTGTGCATCATGAGGTAGCTGCCGTCGCCCACGAGGACGAACACTTCCCGCTCCGGCGCGGCCATCTTGACGCCGAGCCCGCCGGCGATCTCGTACCCCATGGTCGAGTAGCCGTACTCGAGGTGATACCCCTTGGGATCCCTCGGCCGCCACAGTTTGAGCAGCTCGCCGGGCATGCTGCCGGCGGCATTGACCATCACGTCGTTAGGCCCGCACGCGTCGTTGACGATGCCGATGAGCTGCGGCTGGGTTAGGCCTCTCGGGGACGTCGCCGCCCGCTGCCGGTCGACCTCCGCGTCCCACTCGGCCTTGAGCCGGGCCACCTCTTCGCGGTAGTCCGCGCCGGTGCCGCCGCCGGCCTCAAGCCGTGCCAGAAGCGCCGCCAGGGTATCCCGGGCGTCGCCCACCAGCGGATGCGCGCCGTGCTTGTAGGCGTCAAAGGCCGCCACGTTGACGCCGATGAAGCGCACGTCCGGGTGCTGGAAGGCGGTCTTGGAGGCCGTCGTAAAGTCGGACAGCCGCGTCCCGACGCAGATGACCAGGTCCGCCTGCGCCGCCAGCCGGTTTGCGGCAAGGCCCCCGCTGACGCCCACGGGGCCCACGTTGAAGGGGTGATCCCACGGCAGGCTTCCCTTGCCCGCCTGCGTTTCGCAGACCGGAATGCCGAGGGCCGTCGCGAAGCGGTCCAGCGCCTCCGTGGCCTCGGAGTAGATGACCCCGCCCCCGGCGATGATGAGCGGCCGCTTCGCCCGCCGGATCATCTCGACCGCGACGGCGAGCTCGCTCTCGGGCGGAACGGGCCGCGGGATGCGCCACACCCGCTTTTCGAAGAAGTGCGCGGGGAAGTCGTACGCCTCCGTCTGCACGTCCTCGGGCAGCGCCAGCGTCACGGCGCCGGTTTCAGCCTGATCCGTGAGCACCCGCATGGCGTCGGGCAAGGCCCGCAACAGCTGCTCGGGCCGGTAGATCCGGTCCCAGTAGCGGGAAACCGGCCGGAACGCGTCGTTGACGCTCACGTCGTGGCTGCCCCAGTGCTCGAGCTGCTGCAGCACCGGGTGGGGCATGCGGTTGGCGAAGATGTCTCCGGGCAAAAGCAGCACCGGGATGCGGTTGATGGTCGCCGCGGCGGCGCCGGTGATCATGTTGGTCGCGCCCGGGCCCACCGACGACGTGCAGGCGAAAATCTGCAGCCGGTTCTTCATGCGGGCGTAGGCAGCGGCCCAGTGCACCGCCGCCTGCTCGTTGCGGGGCTGGTAGTAAGTGAGGTCGCCCAGCTCCTCGAGGCCTTGGCCGAGCCCCGTCACGTTGCCGTGGCCAAAGATGCCGAGCACCCCGGCGACGAAGGGCTGCTCCTTGCCGTCCCGGGACACGTACTGGCGCGCCAGAAACCGCACGATGGCCTGGCCCACCGTCATCCGCACCGTCTGCATCCCCGTCTCCCACCTTCCGTAAGACCGTCGCGGGCTCGCCCCCGCCAGTATCGAACAAGGATCGAAAGCGCTTACAACCAGCTTACCGCTTGATTCCATGCATGCCGGCGGATTCCTCTTGCCCCGCGCAAAGAAGCATCAAGGCGCGCGGGAACCCGGGGCCGCCCTACGCGCCCTTGGGGCGCTCCGCCCGGGCCAGCTCCTGCAGCTCCTCCGAAAGCTCCTCCAGCTCCCGGCCGCCCGCCATCATGGACAAGAGCTCCTCGCGGCTGATCTCGTCCTTGGCGAACGTGCCGTAGCTCGTGCCCCGGTTGAGCACCGTGAACCGGTCGCCCACGGCGACGGCGTGGTGGGCGTTGTGGGTGATGAAGATGACCGCGAGCCCCGCCGCCCGGGCCTGGGCGATGTAGCGAAGGACGACGCCGGCCTCCTTGACCCCGAGGGCGCTGGTCGGCTCATCGAGGATAAGCACCTTGGCGCCGAAGTACACCGCCCGGGCGATGGCCACCGACTGGCGCTCGCCGCCCGACAACGTGCCCACCGCCTGGTTCACGTCCCGCAGGTCGATGCCGATCTTCTTGAGCTCCTCCCGGGTTACCCGTTCGGCGAAACCGATGTCCACCCGCCGGAACGGCCCCCACCCTTTGACGGGTTCGCGGCCGAGGAAAAAGTTGCGGGCGATGCTCATGAGCGGGATCATGCCGAGGTCTTGGTGCACCGTCGCGATCCCGAGCTCGATCGCGTCCCGGGGCGAGTGCAGGCGCACTTCCCGGCCTTCAAACAGGAGCTGTCCACGGGTCGGCTCGTGGACACCCGAGAAGATCTTGATCAGCGTCGACTTGCCCGCGCCGTTGTCGCCGAGAAGGCAATGGACCTCCCCGGGGTAAGCCGCCATCGAAATTCCTTTCAGCGCGATCACGGGCCCAAAGTACTTGTCGATGTTGCGGGCCTCGATGGTCGGCGTCTTGGTTCCCGGCGCTTTAGCCGTTGTCGCAGCCTGCGTCGTCATCGGCTCGTCATCGCTTTCTTGCGCAGGTAGTTGTTGAACAGCACGGCGATGAGCAGCATCGCCCCGAGAAACACCTGGAACCAGTCGGTGTGCACGCCGGTGAAGAAGAACCCTTGGCGCACCATGCCAAAGATGAGCGCCCCCAAGGACGCCCCCAGCACCGACCCGTAGCCGCCCGTGAGCAGGTTTCCGCCGATGACCGCCGTGATGATGGCCTCAAACTCTTTTTGCTGCCCCCGCAATACGTCCGCGGAACCTGCCGTCAGTACCGTCAGCGCCGCCACCAGGGTACTGGACGCCGCCGTGGCGATGAACAGAATCGTCTTGACCCGGCCCACCGGGACGCCGGCGTTGCGGGCCGCCTGGGCGTTGCCGCCGGTCCCGAAAATCCAGTTGCCAAACTGGGTGCGGTAGAGCACCCACGAAGCGAACGCCGTCAGCCCCACCCACCAATAGATGGAAACCGGCAGACCAAAGGGGCTTGACGCGAACACCGGGTACAACCAGTCGCCCTCCACGACCCGCCGCACGCCGGACACGATGGTCCGCCCGGTGATCCAGCGGGTAACGCCGATGGTGAGCCCCCGCAGGATAAACAACGACGCCAGCGTCACGATGAAGGAAGGCAGTCCCGTGCGCAGCACCAGCGTCGCGTTGAACCAGCCGACAAGCACCGCAAAGGCAAAGGCAAAAACAATGGCCAGCCAGAGGGGCCAACCCAGCTCTGCCACCAAGATGGCGATGGCCATGCCCGCGGCGCCGATCATGGAACCGACCGACAGGTCAAACTCGCCTGCGATCATCAGCAGCGACACCGCCACCGAGTTGATCCCGAGCAGCGCCGCGACTTCAAGGTAGTTGACTGTGCCCCGGACTGACAAAAATCCCTGGTCGCCCGCCACCACGGCAAACACGGCGTAGACCAGCACCACGCCGCCAATGGCGCCGAAGTCCGGCCGGTTGAGCAGCCGCTGGAACGGGTTTAGGGGTTTGAGACGTTCGTCGGCCCGCACGGCCGCGTCCGCACGCGCCATCGTCCCTCACCGGAGGGCGGCGCAGGGACGCGCGGTCCCTGCGCTCGCCGTGTTCATCCGGCTCCGGCTCACCGGATGCCAGCCTCGCTCAAAGCCTGGACAGCGGCGGCGTTGTCCGGGGTGACGAAACCGGGGCCCGTGTACACCTGGACGGCCGGCATGACGCCGTAAAGGGCGTGCTGGGTGAGCAGCACGATGGGCAAGTAGCCCTGCAAGTACTGCTGCTGGTCGATCGCGAAGCTCATCCGGCCGGCGTCGAGCGCCTCCAGGATGGCCGGAGACAAGTCAAACGTTCCGAACTGCACCTGGCCCACCCGGCCCACGGACTCCAGGGCGGCCAAGGTGGGGTCCGCGCCCACGGGGCCGAGCGTCAGGATGCCCTGGACGCCGGTGTTGCGGCGCAGGTAGATCTCGACGGCGTTGCGAATCTCGGTGAAGTCGCCGTGCACGCCCAGCACTTCCACGTTGCCGCCCAGGCCGTCGGCAAAGCCCTGGCAGCGCTGGTCAAGGGCGAGGTTGCCCACCTCATGGTTGATGCAGACCGCGCTGGTCACGCCCGCAGCCCGCATGCGCTCGCCGGCGCCGACGCCCGCCAAGTACTCCTCCTGGCCCACGTGCAGCAAGGCGCCGAAGTCCTTGCTCACGTCAGAGCCCGAGTTGATGGAGATCACCGGGATGCCGGCCGCGACCGCAGCGCGGATGGAGGCTTCCAAGGCGTCCGGATCGGGGATCGACACCACAAGACCGTGCGGGCGGGCCGCCACGGCGGCGTCGATCAGCTGGGCCATCTGGATCATGTCAAACGTTTCCGGCGCCCGGTACTCCACCCGGACGCCCATGTCCCGGGCCGCCTCGTCCACGCCCCGGGCCACGACGGACCAGAACGGGTCCGCGGCCGTGCCGTGAGTGACCACGATGATGCGGATGTCGCCGCGGCTTGTCGCCGACTGGGCAAAGGCCGAGACGGCCAATCCCAGCGCCAACGCCGCCACCAGCAAAACGGACAAAAACCTCTTCACGCTTCCAGCCTCCTTTGCATGGAAATGCCGTTATTCCAGCGGCTCCCGCTTCCCCCGCCGGCGTCCTTGGCCGGCTCCTCTTGCGCCTGCTCAAAGAGACGTCCGTGTCTTTGCCGCCGCATCCCCCCCTTAATCCATGGGCGCTTGAACCAAAGCCGCCAGCTTGCGGCTACGGCTCGACGATGACCTTGATAGCCTCCCGGCGCCGGAGGGCGCCCAAGGCCGCGGGCAGTTCCTTGACGGAAACCCGGTGGGTGATGAGCTTTTCCAGCGGCAGCACGCCGGCTTCGATGAGCCGGATGGCCGCCGGAAAAGTCCCGTCGGCGATGTACGTGCCGCGCACCTCGATCTCGTTGCGGGTAATGTCCACCTGCCGCACGGGAGCTTGCGCCGTGGCGTCCATGCCAAAGAGAAGCACCTGTCCTTGTCGGCGCACCAGCGGCAAGGCCGCGGCGAACTGGGACCCAACCGCGTCGATGACCACGTCGGCCCCGCCCTTGGTGACGGCCATGACGGCCTGCACCAGATCTTCCGCCGCCGGGTTGACGACCAAGTCCGCGCCGCACTCCCGGGCGAAACGCTGGCGGTAAGGGCTGACCTCCGCCACCACGACCCTTGCTCCGGCGGCACGGGCCATCTGGGTGAATAGAAGCCCCGCCGGGCCCGCACCCAGGATGACGACCGTGTCGCCCGGACCCATTCTCACTTTACGCGCCCCGTTGACGACGCAGGACAAGATCTCGGCGAACGCGGCCAGGTGCGGGGGAACGCTTGGGTCGATGGGATGCAGGGCCGCCGCGGGCGCAACGTTGTAGGGGGCAAAACCGCCGTCGAGGTAAATGCCGAGGGTCGTCATGTTGGCGCACATGTGGGCGCGCCCGCAACGGCAGGCAAGGCAATGGCCGCATTTGAGGTTCGCGTCCACCACGACGCGGTCGCCGGGCCTAAGGTGCGTGACGGCCGGGCCGACCTCCACCACTTCGCCCGTGTACTCATGGCCCAGCACGACGCCGGGCGTCGCCGGGTGGCCCGGCGGTACCGAAAGGATGTGCAGGTCGGTGCCGCACACGCCGCACGCTAGCACCCGCAAGAGCACGTCGTCGTCCCGGCGTATCCGCGGAACGGGCACGGTTTCGATGGAGAGCCGCCCGTCCCCCCGGAAAACGGCCGCCTCCATGGTGTCCGCCGCCATGCCGCCTTCACCACGCATGTAAGCGTTTACAATTTGCTGCATTCGGCGCCGGCGGTGAGACTCCTGCCGCTGATTTCAATTTGTTTGATGCATTTCGAGACTAGACCGGTCAGGCGCTCGGACCTTGAGGAGCGTCCTCAGGCAAGAAAAAGCGGCGAATCACGTGGGCGACGGCCCCCTCGTCGCAGGCCGGCGCGACATAATCGGCCGCGGCCAGCACGTCCGGGTGGGCGTTGGCGACCGCGACGCCAAGGCCCGCTGCCTCGATCATGTCGATGTCGTTGGGGGCGTCCCCCACCGCCACCACCTGCTCCAGCGGGACGCCCAGCAGGCGGCACAGCCACCGCAAGCCTTCTCCCTTGGACGCTCCGGCGGGCAGCATTTCGAGGTAAATGGGATCGGAACTCACGAGGTGTACGGGCATGGGATCGCCCAGCCTGCGCTCGAGTTCCCGGGCGAAGGCCTCAAAGGCCGGCTCCTCCCCGATGATGAGCAGTTTGGTGACGGGGCCGGGGCAGCCGTTGCGGAAGAAGGCGAGCAAATCCCCCACCTCGCGGGCAGCCACCTTGTCCTTGTTGAGGTGGTCCTGCACCCGCGGCGTGACGGCCTCCACGTACAGGCGACCCTCCGAATACAGGTTCACGTCCACTGGCAGCTCCCGCAGGATGCCGAGCGCGGTTTCCACGGAATCAGGGGGCAAGTGGGCCTGCCACAGGCACTCTCCGGTCGTAGGGTCCACGACGCGGGCACCGTTGTACAGGATGAGGGGCGTCTTGAGTCCCAATGCCTCCACAAACGGGCGCACGGCCAGCTCGATGCGGCCGGTGGCTAGCGTAAAGAGGATACCGCTTCCCTTTAGTGCGCGGATGGCCGCAACGTTTTCGGCGGGCAACTGGTGTCGGCGGTCGAGCAGCGTTCCGTCCACGTCGGTCACGAGCAATCGATACCCGGCCATGGGACAACCCCTTTCCGATTTGTAGCCTACCACGGCGGAGTGCATGGCGCCAGTCCGCCTGAGCGTCACAACACGGCGAAAGTGGGGCCCGTACGCTTACTGGCAACACCGGGTGGCCCCGGATGGTTCGCCCTTTTTGGGAGGGCGGCGCCTTTTTCCGCGCCCAACCGTCACGCCCACCGTTTCTGCAATGGACCACAAGAGGGATTTCTTGCCAAGCTGTTGAATGTATCTTGTACTCAGAGTTTCAGAAAAAGCTGGTGGCGTCACTTAATCACCTGGCCCCGCGGGCCGACGGCCGCGGGGTTTGTGCGGCGCAAGGTGTAAGCGCTTACGATTGGCTCGTTCCCGGGGCCCCGGGTGATAGAGCGCAATAGGCTAAATGTGAGGAGGGCGAGGCGATTGACAAAGACGGCAAGGATGTTGTGGCTGGCGATGAGCTGCCTGGTGGTCGCCGGGATTGTGCTCGCGCCCGCCGCGGGCGCGCAAGGGACCGTCACGGTGCTCTGCAGCCCCAACGTGGTCTGGTGCGACGTAATCAAGGAGGAGTTCCCCAAGGCGACCGGCATTAATCTCGAATACATCCGCTTGAGCAGCGGCGAAGGCTTGGCCCGCCTGCGCGCCGAGCGCGCCAACCCGACCTTTGACGTGTGGTTCGGCGGTACGGGTGACCCGCACCTCGTCGCCTTCACCGAGGGCCTCACGGAGTTTTACCGGCCGTCGTCGTGGGATGACCTGGTCCCCGCGTTCCGGCAAGTGACGGGCGAGACGTACCTGCCCCTGTACGCCGGCATCCTTGGCTGGGCGGTCAACGACCAGCTGCTGGCCAGCATGGGGCTGCCCGTCCCGCTTACGTGGAAAGATTTGACGAACCCCATCTACCGGAACCTGGTGGCCATGCCCAACCCCAACACGTCGGGCACGGGTTACACGATGCTCGCCACCATCCTGCAGATCTACGGCGAGGACGAAGGCTGGCGAATCCTGCGGGATCTGCACTTCAACATCGCCCAGTACACCCGGGCGGGTGCCGAGCCTGGCCTGCTGGCCGGCCGCGGCGAGGTGGCCATCGGCGTCACGTTCATGCACGACGCCCTCAACCAGGCAATCCAGGGATTCCCGGTGAGCGTGCGGGCGCCTGCCGACGGCACCGGCTTTGAGATCGGCGGCTTGAGCCTCGTGCGCAACGGCCCCAACCGGGAAGGCGCCATCCGGTTTATCGAGTGGGCGCTGTCGCCCGAGGCCCAGGTGCTGGCGGCGCAGCGGGGCGACTCGTACCAGCTGCCCACGAACGTCAACACGCCTTTGCATGAGCAGGCGCCCCGGTTTGACGAGGTGCGCGTCATCCCGTACGACTTCGCGCACTGGGGCGATCCGGAGGTGCGGGACGCTGTCGTCTCGCGGTGGACGAGCGAGATTTATCCGCTTCCCAAGCCGCGCAACTGACGGCCCCGTTTATGAAAAGCTGGTGATTCGCTGGCGGGAAGGGCGCCGGTGCGCCCTTCCCGCCGCCTTCGGCGGAGGTTGATGGCTTGTCCGTTCGCCCTGTTGCCCAGCTTTCCGAGTACGGCGCCGCGGCCCAAGGCCGCGCCGGCAGCGCCTTTTGGTGGGGGCTCATCATCCTGGCCGGCGGGCTGCTGTTGCCCTGGTCTCGCCAAGGCGTCAACGTGCTGGCGTACGACGCCGCCCGCACCGGGTTGCGCCTCGCATTTGAAGCTTGGCCCATCGCCGCGGCGTTGGCGCTCGCGGGCGTCCTGGTGGTCTTGGGCCGGCCGGCTTTCCCGACCCGGGCCGCGGGCCGGGCCATGCTGGCGGTCTCGGCTGCCGGAGCGGCGGTAACCATCGGGCACCTTTTGACCCGCAACGAACCGTTTGGCCTGGGAGCGGTCGTCGTCTTTCTGGGTTTCCTCAGCGTCGCGGGGATGTCGCTGTCCTACGGCGGCCTCTTGCGGGTGGAGCCGTTCGCGGGCGCGGCCATTTTGTGGCTGGCGGCTTTCATCGCGGTCTTTATCCTGTATCCCCTTTGGGCCATGCTCGTGACAAGCGTCTGGGTGCGGGACCGGTTCACGTTGGACGTCTTCCGGCAGACGCTGCGGTCTCCAACCTTCTTTCTCTTTGAAAACCCGTGGACGGAGCTGAGCGAGCGGCGCCTGGCCCTTTGGGTCGGCTTGGCGTCGGGTCTCGTGGCCCTTGCCTGGCAGGTTGTCCTTCACCGGACCGAGCTTGGGCAAAACTGGCGGCGCATTGCCCTGTGGACAGTGACCGGTGCCGCGTCCGGCTACTGCCTGTCGGCGCTGTACACCGGCTTTGGCGCCTTGCGCAACAGCGTGCTGCTGGCATTGAGCGTGGGGCTCGTCTCGACGGCGCTGGGGCTCTCCTTCGCGTTGCTCGCGCAGCGCAGCCGGTTTCCCATCCGTTCCTTGATGGGGCCGATCTCGACCCTGTCCATGATCACGCCGCCCTTTGTGCTGGGCTTGTCCATGATCTACATGTTCGGGCGGCAAGGCTTCATCACGAACCAGATCCTGGGCCTCTCGACCAACGCGTTTTACGGGCCGCTGGGTGTAGGCGTCGCCCAGGTGCTGGCCTTTACTCCCCTGGCGTATCTGGTCCTAACCGGCGTCGTCCGCTCTTTGGACCCGGCTATGGAAGAGGCCGCGCAAACGCTGCGGGCGTCCCGCTGGCGCCTGTTCCACACGGTCACCTGGCCGCTGCTGCGCCCCGGCGTGGCCAACGCGTTTTTGTTGTGCGTGATCGAGAGCCTCGCCGACTTCGGCAACCCGCTCATCCTGGGCGGGGGCGTGCCGTTCTTGCCTACCGAGGTGTTTTTCGCCATCGAGGGCCGGTTCAACCAAAACGAGGCGGCGGTGTACGGCGTCATCCTGCTGTTTATGACGGTGGGCGTGTTCGCCCTGCAGCACTATTGGATCGGGCGGGCGTCGTACGTGACCGTCACCGGAAAGCCCACGGGCGGAAACCCAAGCCCCCTGCCGGGCGTCCTGGAGTATCCGATGACGGCCGCGTTCGTTCTGTGGACGCTGCTTGGGTTCATGCTTTACGCTTCGGTGTTCTTCGGAAGCTTCGTCAAGCTGTGGGGCTTCAACAACACGTTCACGCTGGAGCATTACGAGGCGCTGCGCACCAGCGGCATCGGCGTCTTTCTCGACACGGCACGCCTTGCGGCCATCGCGTCGGTACCGTCCGCCCTGGTCGGCTTCCTTCTCGCGTACGTGGTCGGGCGGCTCCGCTTTCCGGGCCGGTCGCTCCTGGAGTTCACGTCGATGCTGTCCTTCGCGGTGCCCGGAACCGTCATGGGCATCGGCTACGTGCTCGCGTTTAACAGCGGCGCGCTGCGGCTGACGGGGACGGAGCTCATCATCGTCTTGGCCTTCGTCTTCCGCAACATGCCCGTGGGCATCCGCAGCGGCCTCGCGGCCTTGCAGCAGATCGACCGTTCCCTGGAGGAGGCGTCAACGACGCTGCGGGCGTCCAACGTGACGACGCTGCGGCGCATCCTGTTCCCGCTCCTTGTCCCCGCGGTCATTTCCGGGCTCATGTTCTCCTTTGTGCGGGCGATGACCGCGATAAGCCAAGTCATCTTTCTGGTGACGCCCAGCACCAACCTGGCCACGGTGCTTATCTTGTCGTGGGTCGGCCACGGCAGCATCGGCCGGGGAGCGGCCTTGTCGTGCGTGCTCATCGCGGCCATGGCCGTGGTGGTGCTGGTGCTCAACGTCGTACTCCACCGGACCGGCCGGCGCGCGGGGCCGGCCGCGACGCTCTGACGCCGCCAAGGCGTCCGGGAATGAAGGTTTCCGGGAAAGGTGGACCATCCATGACGAAATCGACGCCAGCGGGCATGGGAGCGCCCGTGCGGCTTGAGAAGGTCACCAAACGGTTCGGCCCGGTGGTGGCGGTAAACGACGTCTCCCTCGAGATTCCGGGGCAAAAGATGGTAACGCTCCTCGGCCCGTCGGGCTGCGGCAAAACGACAACCCTGCGCATCATCGCGGGACTCGAAACCGTCAGCTCCGGCCGCCTTTTCATCGGGGACCAGGACGTGACCCACCAGCCGGCCAGCCAGCGGCCGATCACCATGGTGTTTCAATCGTACGCCCTATTCCCCCACCTCAACGTGTTTGAGAACGTGGCGTACGGCCTGCGCAACCTGCGGGTGCCCCCAGCGGACATCCGCAAGGCGGTCGGGGAGGCGCTGGCGCTGGTGGGTCTCGCGGGGCTGGAAACCCGCGCGCCGTCACAGCTTTCCGGCGGCCAGCAGCAGCGGGTCGCCCTGGCGCGGGCCCTCGTCATGCGGCCGAAGGTACTGCTGTTGGACGAACCCTTGTCCAACCTCGACGCCAAGCTGCGCAAGCAGGTGCGGCACGAATTGCGTTCGCTGCAGCAGCAACTGGGGATCACGAGCATTTACGTGACCCACGACCAGTCGGAGGCGCTCGCCTTGTCGGACGTCATCGTCGTGATGAAGGACGGTGTCATCCAGCAGATCGGCCCGCCGGAGGAGCTGTACCAGCGGCCGGCCAACGCCTTTGTGGCCAAGTTCATCGGCGACGCGAATCTGCTGGAGGCGGAAGTCCGCGGCGGGCAAGTATGGGTGGGCAACTACCGGGTGCCCGAGCCGCCTGGACACCTGATTGACGGCCGGCGGCTGCTCATGGTCCGGCCCGAGGCCATCGTCATGGAGCCGGCCGGGCCTGCGGAAACGGCCGGGCCATCGGGAGCGGCTCAGCCTGCCGGGGCAGCTGGCGCGCCGGGCGCGGGCAGTGCGGCCGGCGACGCAAGCACGCCCGCCGAAGGCGGCCTGCCCGGCCGGGTCGTAGACGCCTTTTACCAGGGCATGAGCGCTGAGTACATGGTCGAAACCGCTGCCGGTGATCTCATGGTGCTCGACACCAACCTGGCGGGGCCGATGCTGCCGCCGGGCACGCCGGTGCGGCTGCGGTTTTCGCCGCGAGGCATGTACGTACTGCCAGGAGAGGCCGGAGCCCAGGCCGTCGCCGCCGCCTCGTAGAGGGCGCGGCCGCATCGCCGCGCCCATTCGCGCCCTATGGCGCCGCCCGCCGGGTGTCGGGGCGGCGCTAGGGAACCGGCCGGGCATGGGCGAAGTATAGAGGCTATGTCCATCACCATCTACGATGTCGCCCGGGAAGCCGGGGTCTCGCTGGCCACCGTCTCCCGCGTGATCAACAACAGCCCATACGTCAAGGAATCCACCCGCCGGCGGGTGCAGGAGGCCATGAACCGGCTGGGCTATGAGCCCAACCTGGTGGCATCGGCCCTCATGACCAAGCGGACGCGGCTCCTGGCGCTGCTGGTGCCCGACATCAGCAACCCCTTCTTCGCGGAAGTCGCCTGGGGCGTCGAAGATGCGGCCGCGAACCAAAACTACAACTGCGTCATCTGCAACGTCGGCGACGACACGCGCAAGCAAGCCGGCTACGTCAGCGTCCTGCGCCGCAAGGGCATCGACGGCATCATCTTTGCCACGGCCGCGCACGACGACCGCCTCGTCCTCAGCTTAAGCAAAGGCCGCTACCCCATCACCCTGATGGCCCGCGACGTGCCGTCCGCCCAAGTCAACCGGGTGCTGACCAACGACCGGGCCGGAGCCGGCCTGGCCGCCCGGCACCTTCTGGATCTGGGCCACCGCCGCCTGGCTATGGTCAGCGAGCCGGCCCATATCCACTCCAGCGCGGAGCGCCAGCGGGGCTTTGCCGAAGCCTTGCAGGAGACGGGCGTCGCGCCGATGGTCATCGAGGCCGACGGCTCCGGCATCCATGCCGGCATGCGGGCGAGCCAGGCGCTTCTTGGGATGAGCCCGCGCCCGACGGCCGTGTTTTGCGCCAACGACATGCTGGCCATCGGTGTCCTGCAGGCGGCCGCGGCGGCAGGCGTGAAGGTGCCGGCGGAGCTGTCGGTGGTGGGCTTTGACGGGACGCCCCTGGCGGAGATCGCGAGCCCTCCGCTCACCACCGTCGTGCAGCCCATGCGGGAGATGGGCCGCGTCGCCGTGCAGCTCCTCA
>ERZ777003.3475-NODE-3475-length-15270-cov-5.505554_pt1 | contig 15270 bp, 15 predicted proteins | sample MGYA00374956_ERZ777003 | MGnify/ENA primary metagenome ERZ777003 (study PRJEB29302, sample SAMN06268252) | bioreactor metagenome | isolation source: Joint BioEnergy Institute, California, USA | place: USA:Joint BioEnergy Institute, California, USA | collected... | reverse complement strand
TCCACGGCGGTCGAGGTCTTCAACCGCGTTGCTCCGGGCGCGCAGGTCTATGTCGCCCAGGCTGATCTGGCCAACACCGGCTCGGTCACCTTCAAGGGCCCGGAAGTCGCCGATGTCACGCAGGTGCTCGATGAAACCTTCACCATCTCCTTCGACGACACGTCGGGCAGCTGGGAGGTGGTCATCAACTACGGTGCCAACGAGATCCGGCTGCCCTACGAATCGGGCAGAAACATCGAGTTTGCGGGGCTGCGCCTCACGCTCGAAGGCGAGCCCGCGGCCGGTGACACCATCACGATCAGTCCTGCGGAAGTGAACCTCTTCCCCGATCTCGATCGCCTGATCGAGGTGCTTGAAGCGCCCACCGCGGGTGATCCGGGCGCCATGGCGCGGCTGCGCAACGAGCTGGCCACCGCCAACCGGAAGATCAACCTGGTTCTCGACAACGTGCTGACCGTGCGTGCTTCGATCGGGGCGCGCATGAACGAGCTGGATGCCCTTGATGAGGAAGGCAGCTACCGCGACCTCATCTACGCCTCGCAGCTGTCCCAGCTGGAAGACCTCGATTACCGCCAGGCGAGCAGCGATCTCGCCGTGCGATCCATGGCGTTGCAGGCTGCCGAGCTGGCCTACATGAAGGTCCAGAACCTGGGGTTGTTCTCGCGCCGCTAGTTTCTCTCGACGTCTGGGCGGGCCAACGCCCGCCAGGTATTTATTGAATGAAGGCACCACGGCAAGCTTGCGGTGGTGCCTTTGCTTTCTGGGATGACACGGCGCGGCACTTCCATGGCGCGGTGCCTGGTGCGTTCAAGGACGCAGCTGCAGTGCGACCTCGCTGAACGCATCCAGAGCCATCGAGATGAGTCGCTCGAGAAACGGTGTGGTATTGGGTACCACGATGATCAGCATCACCAGCCCGGCAAGCAGGGCCAGCGGAAAACCGACAGCGAAGACCGAAAGCTGGGGCGCCGTGCGGTTCAGGATGCCCATGGCCAGGTTCATGGTGAGCAGCGCCGTGACCAGTGGCAACGAAAGCACCAGCCCGAGCTGGATGATTTGCGCGCTCCATTCGAGAAACGCGCCCACGCCGTTGATGCTGAACGGCGTAGCGCTGACCGGCACGACCTCGAAGCTGTGCACCAGACCGGCTAGCATCAGCAGATGGGCGTCAAGCGCGATGAGGACCATGAGGGTGACCCAGTGGAACAGCCGCCCCAGCACGGCCGTGTTGCTTTGCGTGCCGGGATCGAAGAACGTTGCGAACGACAGACCCATCTGCAGGCCGATGAATTCTCCTGTGGTGCGTACGATTGCGAACACTACCTGCATGGTCAGGCCAAGCAGCACCCCGATGAGGACCTGTTGCACGAGGATCCAGAGGCCCTCGTAGGAAGCCGGGTTGACCGTGGGAAGCGGTCCCAGGGCGGGCGAGATGACCAGGGTGAGCAGGATGCCCACGCCCAGCCGGATCCGTTGGGGCACGCCCGATTCCGAGAACATCGGCGCCGTGCCCAGCAGCGCCAGGACGCGCGCCAGGGGCCAGATGAAGCCGGCGATCCAGGCGTAGAGCTGTTCGCTGGTTATGCTGACCATGATACGCGGGAAACAGGCATGCCGGTGGGAACGGAAAGCCGGAACACGGGGAAGGGAAGGGGATCGGCTGCGCTCAGTTCACCAGCCCGGGAATGGAGCTGAGGAGCTGACGGATGTAGTCCACCAGCATTCCGATCAGCCAGGGGCCGGCCAGTACCAGGGTGAGCGCCATGGCCAGCATCTTCGGAATGAATGACAGCGTCATTTCGTTGATCTGGGTGGCAGCCTGGAAGATGCTGATGACCAGACCGACAACCAGCACCACCAACAGCAGGGGCCCCGCGATGGCGAGCGCCACTTTCAATGCCTGGAAGGTCATCGACATCACGGTTTCGGGAGTCATGGAAATCTCCGCAGTTGGCAGGGCCGCGTAGCCGCATCCCGCTCGGGGTTACGGGCTGAAGCTGGCGGCGAGCGACCCCAGCAGCAGATGCCAGCCATCGGCCAGCACGAACAGCATCAGCTTGAACGGCAGCGAAATGGTCACGGGCGGCACCATCATCATCCCCAGTGACATCAGCACGCTCGCTACCACGAGGTCGATGATGAGGAACGGAATGAAAATGGTGAATCCGATCTGGAATGCGGTCTTCAGCTCGCTGGTAACGAAGGCAGGGATGAGGATGCGCATGGGCACGTCCGCCGGCGTCTGGATCTCGCCTACATTGGCGATTTCGGCGAACAGGCTCAGGTCGGTCTCGCGCGTGTGCCGCAGCATGAACTCGCGCATCGGCACCGCTCCACGCTCGAGCGCGACCTCGAGAGAAATCTGGCCATCGGCAAGCGGCTGGTAGGCCTCCTGGTACACCCGGTCGAACACCGGCCCCATCACGAAAAACGTCAGGAAAAGCGCGATGCCGATCAGGATCTGGTTGGGCGGCGCGGTGGTCGTACCCATGGCGTTGCGCAGCAGCCCCAGCACGATGATGATCCGGGTGAAGCTGGTCATCATCAGCAGGGCGGCGGGCAGCAGCGTGAGCAGGCTCAGCAGCACCAGCGTCTGCACGTTGAGCGACCAGGTCTGGGTGCCGTCCACGTTCGATTGCGTAATGAACGCGGGCATGTTCTGCGCCAAGGCAGGCAGCGGCGTTATGGTCAGCAGGGTCAGCGCGCCCAGGACCAGGGCAAGGACAGCAACGCCTGCCGCCGGTCGGCGCGGCTGCATCGCAATGCGCTGCAGTCGTCGTGCCGCGCGTGCCCGAAATGTGTCGCGCCGTTCGCAAATGGCCCGACAATCGCAGGCCGTGCCTGCGTTTCGCATGTGTTCTGGATGCGGGTTCACGAGTCGGAACCTACGTCACGGGTAAAAGAGGCAGAAGCGGATGTGCTGTTGTTGGCTTGGCTCGGCTTTTGCCGCCGCAGCAGCGAGCGCAGCGTAGCCTGGAATGCCGGATTGGGCACAGTGCCATGGTCGGCAGGCAAAGGCCGCGCGGGCAGGGCATGCAAGGTACGTACCCCTTGCGGGCCAACGCCGAGCACGAGCCATTGGTCGTCGACTTCAACCACCACGACGCGGTCGCGCGGAGAAATCGACAGGGTACCGATGATCTTGAGTGGCAGCTGGTTGCTGGCGCGGGTGGCGACACCACTGCGGCGCGCGAACCAGGCTGCAACGAAGATGAGTGCAATGATGAGCAGCAGGCCGCCCAGGATGCGCGAAACCGCAGCGGTCGTTGCCACGGAGGTGGCACTGCCGGCGGTTTCGGCCCAGGCCGTCGACATCGCCAGGTGGCCCAGGAAGAGGCTGCCTGCGATGTACCGGAACGTGCCTGCTGCCATGTCAGCCCCGGCTCAGCCGGCTGATGCGTTCCGAGGGTGTGATGATATCGGTAAGCCGAATACCATACTTGTCGTCAACTACCACGACTTCCCCCTGCGCGATGAGGTAGCCGTTCACGAAAATGTCCATCGGCTCGCCAGCCATGCTGTCGAGTTCCACCACCGAACCTTGCCCGAGCTGGAGCAGGTTCTTGATGGTGAGCTTCGTGCGGCCCAGCTCGACGGTGAGCTTAACCGGGACATCCATGATGAGCTGGATGTCGCTCAGGCTCCGGGCGTCGCCCGAGCCGTCGAGCGGCTGGAATATCGACGTGGCAGGGCGGGCGTTCGAGCCATCGCTGACGCCCTGGCCCGATGACAAGGAAGCAGGCGCTGCATCGCCGGAGCCGGCCTGACTGGCTGCTTGCTGCGTGGCGGCATGCTGTTCGGCGAGTGCACTGGCCCAAACGTCGTCGAGACTGGGAGACGGCGTATCCGTGGATTGATTCGGGTCGGTCATGTCCTGGTCCTGCTTCGGGTCAGTCATACATATCTCCGGCAGATTCAGGTTCGGAGTAAAGAGTACTCATGCGTTCGATGCGCAAGGCGTAACGTCCATCTGATGTGCCGTAGGTGCACTCCATGAGAGGCACGCCATTGACACGGCCTACGACTTTCTCGGGAAGGGTAATCGGCAGCATGTCGCCCGCGCGCAGCTTCATCAGGTCGCCAATGGTGGTGTGTATGGTAACGAATTCGGCGGAAAGTTCGACCACAGCGCCCCGCACCTGGCGGGAGATCTGCTGGGTCCACCGATCGTCTACCGCTTCGTAGCTGGTCTGCTGCAGCGGGCGGGTGAGAATGTCACGTACCGGTTCGATCATCGAGTAGGGCAGGCAGATGTTCAGGTCGCCGCCCTGAGCCCCGAACTCGATGTGGAAGGTGGTGGTGATCACTGCCTCGTTGGGGCCCGTGATGCTGGCGAACTTGGTGTGCATCTCGGACCGTATGTATTCGAACTCGACGTGGTGCACCGGCGCCCATGCCTTGGCGTAACAGTCAAGCGTGAGGCTGAGGATGCGCCGGATGATGCGCTGTTCGGTAAGGGTGAAGTCGCGCCCTTCGATGCGCATGTGCTGTTTGCCATCGCCCCCGAACAGGCTGTCGATGATATGAAACACCAGCGTGGGGTCGAAGGTTACCAGCGCCATGCCCCGCAGCGGTTTCATGTACACCAGGTTCAGGTTGCTGGGCACGGGCAAATTGCGCTCGAAGTCGGAGTACTTCTGGATGCGGATGCCGCCAACGGTAATGTCGGCACTGCGCCGCATGAAGTTCAGCAACGACGTGCGCATGCTGCGCGCGAAGCGCTCGTTGATGGCCTCCAGCGCATGCATGCGGCGCCGTACGATACGCTCGGGCGAGCTGAGGTCGTACCGGCGGATGCCGCCCTCGGACTGCTGGCTGGGGCGCTTGAGCTCTTCGCCCGCGACGCCGGCCAGTAGCGCGTCGACTTCCTGTTGGGAAAGAATGGCCTCGTAGGTGGCCATGTCTATTGCACCACAAAAGCGTGAAAGAGAACGTCCTCGACCTGACCCCGGGCAATGCCGGCGTTCAGGGCCTCGCGCACCCTGGCCGCCAGCTTCAGCTTGCCTTCAGCCGTCTGCAGTGCCTCGGGGCGCTGTTCGGACAGCAGCACCAGCAGGGCGCTGCGCACTTCGGGCAGATACTCGCGCAGGCGGTCGCGGGCGCGTACGTCTTCGAGTTTCAGCGTGAGCCCCACATACAGGATGCGATCGGTATGGGTGTCACGTACCGTCACCGTGAACGGGTCAAGCTCCATGAAGACGGGCTTGGGCGTCATGGGTACGGCCTGCGTGGCAGGAGGCTTATTTGCGGGGCGGGTGCGCATGACGATGGCGTAGGTGGTGCCGGCGACTGCCGCCACCAATACCAACAGCGCGAACACGAAGAGCAAGGCGCGCACGGCACCCCCGCGTTGGCCCGTTACATGCGGATGAAGACGACCGGCGCGCGTACGATGCAACTGCATGATTGGTAAATGCTGAGTGACTTGAGCGGCAAAGGGTAGGGGGACTTCGTCGACAGTACATTATGCTGCCGCCGCGAGAATTCGAAGCGGGCAAACAGACGCAGGAAGTCGTTCCACCTCCTGCGTTTGTGACTCTCGAAGAAACGGTACGACCATGATCTTAAGCAAAGGTATCGACCAGCCCTCTTGGCGTACGCTGGAGCGAAGCGTGCTCCAGGGCCGCGACGTCAGTGTCGGAGCCTGCCAGGGCCGTTTGCGATCCGGGCGCTCCCTCGGGGTTGGCATGCTCGGCGAAAGTTTGCCGGAACTGTTCGCCGACGCTGGTCTGGCCCAGGGAAATGCCGGCTTGCGCGAGGGCTTCCTGCAGCTGCGGAAGGGCAGCTTCGACCGCCTGCCGGACCTGCAGCTGGTGTGAGGCGAAATGCAGTTGCGCCTGGCCGTCGAACAACTGCAGATGAACCTGCAGGGGGCCCAGATGGGGCGGATCCAGGCGCAGCTCGATGCGGTGCATGCCATCGCGCAGCCCTTGGGCGATCGACTGGATACGAAGCCCCAGCGCGGAAGCCCATTGCGGTTGCCCAAAGGGCACTGGCACGGTGCTCTGGCCGATCTGCCCGGGCGTGGTCATGCTGGCCGGGCCCGAAGATCCGGGGGCCAACAGGCCCGCCGCAAAAGAGCTGCCATCCGCCAGCGCACCCGCCGTGCCAGCTCCTGCCGTAACGGCCGTAGAGGAAGCACCGGCCCGCACGCCGGATTCCTCGGCAGGAGCTGAAAGCGCGGCTTGCACCGCGAACGCGGATGCGGTGTCGGTACGCTGCTGCCCGGCAGTGGGTGTTGCATTGCTCTGATTTCTGCTGACGCCTTGCGCGGCGAGGCGGTCGGATACCCGGGATGGGGCCTCGGCCGCACCGTCGCCGTTGTCCGTGCGGGCTACATGCAGGCGTGCAGCCCCGGCCGCCTGAGCGCCCGGTGCCATGCTCGTACTGGTTGAAGTCGCCGCACCAGCTTCGTCGGTCACGGCATTGGCCGTCGGCAAGCCGGTCGACAAGCGTGTGGTGGAAGTGCCCTGGGTGCGGGCCGAGGCGACTGCCGGATGCAGGCCTTCGTTGGCCGCGTCGTTGGTGGAAAGGCCAGGCCCGCTGGCTGGCAGCGGCTGGGTACGGTTGAGCGCGTTCTCGGCCGATGTGGAAGGTCCGGGTACGCGCACTTCACCGTTTCTGGCCAGGGTAGCGTCCTTGCGGGGGCGGATATCTCCGGCAGCGGCTTCACCGCGTGGCGTGTGGCGTGCCCATGCAGTGTCCGACGGCATGTCTCGGTCGATCCGCAGCTGCCGTGCGGCGCCGGCTTCATTGCGCAGCCGGCCGGTTGCATGTTCGAGGCGCCGGTGTGCCAGAATGCTGGCTGCGAGTTCCCGGCTGCTGGCGGTGAGCATGCGTACATCGTGCTCCAGTCCGCGTGTGGAAGGCTGTGCGTCATCGACCGTACTGCGGTTTCCGGCAGAGGTCATGCTCTCGGCAACGGTAGCAGCCACGGCGAGCCGCGATTCGCCGCCGTCGGAATCCGGCATGCTGCTCGCGGGGGCATCCTGGTCGGCGACGGGGGCCTGTGCTTCGGGCGTGCCTGCCATGCCGGTAGATGCTGGCGACGTGGTCTCCTCCTCGCTGGCACGCCGGTTCTCCCGCAACAGGGTTCTGCGTTCTTCCAGCGCATCCACGAAACTGGTGGCCTCGGACGACCCGAGAGCCGGGTCCGCTTGACCATCGCGTGATGCGCCGGTCGACCTGCTCAACAGCATGATTTGATTGAGTATCGTCATGGCAGCGTCGAAGTTGTGTTGGCAGTTGAAGATTGACGCGCAGCACGTTGCAACCGCGCCTGGCGCGCGGCAAATTCGTCATTGAGCTTTTGCTCGCGCCTGGCAGCCCGTTGTTCGGATTCGTGCGCGCGCCGTTCGACCAGGGTATCGACAGACTTCAGGCGGCGCTGGCATTGCTGCCACGCCTGCCGGCCTGCTTCCACCTGATTTTCCCAATGCTGAAGCACATTGCGCTGCTCGTCGATGGCGCGCTCGAGCATCGCAATGAAACGCTGGTAATTGGCCCACGTCGCAGCGGAGAACCCGCCATGCTCGCAGCGTTGCTGCAGCCCCACTCGATAATCTTCCAGGTACTGCTCGAGTGCACGCAGCTGCTGTTGTGCCTGACTGGCCTGCTGCTGGCGCTCGGCCAGCGCGCGTGCGGCATCGTCGGCTTCCTTGCGCCGAAGGTCGACCAGAATCTGGAGTGCGTCGGGTCTATCCATGGGCGTACGTCGACTGGAAGAGTGCATTCAACTGCTCGACCGACTGCTCGTAGCTGACGTTGTCGGTGAGCCCCTGCTGAAGAAAGTGGGCCATGGCGGGATACATCTGTATGGCTTCGTCGACCGCGGGATCGGCTCCCGGTGTGTAGGCACCCACGGCGATGAGGTCGCGGTTGCGCATGTAGGAAGACAGGGTGTGGCGGAACCGGCTGACCAGTTTCAGCTGTTTCGGTTCGACCAGCGCGGTAAGCGCGCGCGAGATTGAGGCCTCGATATCGATGGCGGGGTAGTGCGCCGCATCGGCCAGCGCCCGCGACAGCACGATATGCCCATCGAGAATGGCACGGGCGGCGTCGGCGATGGGATCCTGCTGGTCGTCGCCTTCCGTCAGCACCGTATAGAAGGCCGTGATCGAGCCGTATCGCCCTTGAGCGTCCTCGGGCCCGTTGCCCGCGCGTTCGACCAGCGCCGGCAGGCGCGCGAACACCGACGGTGGGTAGCCTTTCGTGGCGGGCGGCTCGCCAATCGCGAGCGCGATCTCGCGCTGTGCCATGGCAAAGCGGGTGAGCGAGTCCATGATGAGCAGCACATCCAGTCCCTGGTCGCGGAAGTATTCGGCCAGGCGTGTGGCGTAAACGGCGCCCTGGATGCGCAGCAAGGGCGTGACATCCGCCGGCGCGGCCACCACCACCGAGCGCTCGAGCCCTTCGCTGCCGAGGATGTTGTCGATGAAGTCCTTGACCTCGCGGCCACGTTCACCGATGAGGCCCACGACGATGACGTCTGCTCGCGTGTGGCGCGCCATCATGCCCAGCAGGGTACTTTTGCCCACGCCCGAGCCGGCAAAGAGCCCCATGCGCTGGCCGCGACCGACCGTAAGCAACCCGTTGATCGCGCGCACGCCCACGTCGAGCACCTGCGTGATGGGGGCACGGTTCAGCGGGTTGATGGGCTGGGTACTCAGGGGGGCGGCAAGCGCGCCCCGGATGGGGCCGAGACTGTCGAGCGGCCGGCCCGCACCATCGACCACGCGCCCCAGGAGTGCTTCGCCCACGGGCACCACCCGGCCGCGATTCTCGCTGCTCGCGCCGGCCAGCCCCACCGGGGGCGCCTCGGCGACCACCCGCGCACCTGGAGGCAGACCGGAGATGTCATTTTGCGGCATGAGGTAGAGCGTGTCGCCCTCAAAGCCGACGACCTCCGCGTCAACCCAGGCTTCTGGCGACTGCCCCACCTGGATGCGGCAGGCGCCGCCTACGGGGATGCGCAGGCCGGTGGCTTCCAGAATGAGGCCGGTGGCCCGGGTAATGCGGCCTGACAGTGCACAGGGCTGGGTAAGCTGCACGCGCTGCGACGCAGCCTGCAGGTGCTGCCGCCAGCGCGGAATGCCGTGCACCGTGGTTGCGCTCATGGTTCGCTCCGGGTGCCGGCTGGCCTGAGCGCATCGAGTACGGATTGCCAGCGGGTCTGCAGGGTGGCGTCGACTTCGCCCAGCGAGGTCACCACCCGGCATCCGCCCCGCTCGATGGCAGCATCGGGCACGACGCGCCATTTCTCCGAGCCGATGTCGCCGTCAATTTGTGCGGACACCAGGCCGGCATCGGCCGGATTGAGGTAGACATTTACGTAGCCGCCGTTGACCGGAGCCGTGCGCAGCACCTGACGCACCAGCGGCACGACGATGTCTGGCCGCGTTTCGAGTTCGGTCTGTACGACCTGCCGCGCGATGCTGAGAGCAAGGTCGGTCAGCGCTTCGCAGATTTCGTTGTCGAGCGTGACCAGGTCATGGGCGGCGGTACGCACCGCCTGGCGCAGCCGCTCCACCTGTTCAGCGGCAGCCTGCAGGCCTTCCGACTTGCCGCTTTCAAACCCTTCCGCATGGCCCTGCGCATAGCCTTCCGCATGGCCTGCAGTATGCCCGTCGGCATGGCCCTGGGCATAGCCATCGCGGTAGCCGCGCTCACGGGCCTCCTGCTCGGCCTGCGCCAGGCGCTGTGCCTCCAGGGCAGCGGTGTCTTCATGCGCGACGACGGGGTGTTCCTCTTCGACCGGCGCAGCGGGTTCGGCCGGCGTGTCGAGTGACTGTGCTTGCCAGCGCCGCCAGCCGTGCAGGCGTTCACGAGGAACAAAGCTATGGGGCGCCGTCGAGGACGCAAGCACATCAGACATAGGTATCGTCGCCGCGGGTGGTCAGCACGATCTGGCCGGTTTCGGCCAGACGACGTGCAAGACTGAGGATCTTCTTCTGCTCGGCATCGACCTGCGACATGCGCACGGGCCCCATGTTCTCGAGGTCGTCGCGCAGGATTTCGGCGGCCCGCATCGACATGTTGCGCATGAACTTGTCGCGCAGGGCCTCGTCGGCGCCCTTGAGGGCCACCACCAGCGAGTTCGGGTCGATTTCCTTGAGCAGCAGCTGGATGGCGCGGTCTTCGAGATCGATGAGGTTCTCGAAGACGAACATCTCGTCGACCACCTTCTGTGCGAGATCGGGATCGCGTTCGCGCAGGGTTTCGATGATGGCGTCTTCGTGTGCGGAACTCATGAGGTTGATGATCTCGGCCGCGGTGCGTGGGCCACCCATGCGGCTGCGTTTCGCACCCTGGCCCGCGAAAATCTCGTTCAGTACTTCGGTGAGCTCGTGCAGTGCGGTAGGCTGCACCCCACCGAAGGTGGCGATGCGCAACACGACGTCGGAACGCAGGCGGTCTTCCAGCAGGGCCAGAACCTCCGCGGCGCGCTGGCGATCGAGGTGAACGAGGATGGTTGCAATGATTTGAGGGTGTTCCTCGCGTACAAGTTCCGCGACGGTGTGCGGTTCCAGCCAGTTCAGGGCATCGACGCCCGAAGTGCTCGTGCGTGACTCGAGAATGTCTTCGATGATGCTGGCGGCGCGCTCGCTGCCGAGAGCCTTGATGAGGACGGAGCGGATGTAGTCGGATGAGCCCAGCGTGACCGCCATGACCTGGTCGGCCTCTTCGCGGAACTCCTCCAGCACCTCGTTCACTTCTTCGCGGGTGATCTGCTTGAGGCCGGCCATGGCCGCACCGATCGCCTGGACTTCGCGCGCGGTGAGGTGCTTGAAGACTTCTGCAGCAGCGTCTTCGCCGAGCGTCATCATGAGGATGGCGCTACGCTGCAAACCGGCGTCATTTGCTCCTGTCATCTTGCTCTATCCAGTTGCGCAGAATCGAGGCCACGGCCAGCGGGTCTTTCTGGGCCAGCTCACGGGCAGTCTGCAGATTTTCTTCATAGCGCGACTGCCGGCGAGCGCGTGCTTCGGCCTGACGCCGCTCGATTTCCTGATCCATCTCTTCGAGGTCGGGTTCCTCGATGCGCGGCTCGGCCACGACGTTGGGCTGTTCGAGGTAACGGCGCAGCAGCGGACGCCCGACGGCGAACCACAGCCAGCCGATGATCATCAGGACGATGGTCCAGCCTGCGACCGTAAAGGCGCGATCGAGGAACTCGGGCGACAGCCACCACGGCGTTGTTGTAGCTTCTTCGGTAAAGAACTGGGCATTCATGAGACTGAGTGTGTCGCCTCGTTGGGCCGAATACCCCATCGCCTGCTTGACCAGCTCGTTGAGCTTGTCGAGTTCGTCCTGGGGCAGGGGTTGGGGTTCGCCGTTCTCGCCCTTGCGGTAGTTGACGATGACGGCCACCGAAAGGCGCGTCAGCGCGCCGACCGGGTACTGCAGGTGGATGATGTTGCGATCGACTTCGTAATTCGTGGTGGATTCGCGCCGGATGCTGCTTCCCGGCGGCAGTGCGCCGGCAGGCGTGGTGTTCGGTGCGGCAGCATTCGCGCCCTGGGGCGGATTGACCAGCGGTGCGACGGTTTCGGCGGGAGGCTGGTTGGTGAGCGCACCCGGCACGCCCTGGGCCAGACCTGAACCGAACTGGTCGACATTGTTGGTCTGCTGGCTGCGGATGGCAGCACGCCCCGGGGTGTCGTTGGGTGTGAAGATTTCACGCGTCTCTTCTTTGCGCGAGAAGTCGACGTCCGCGCTGACCTGGGCGCGTGCGTTGCCCGGGCCCAACAAGGGGGTGAGGATGGCCTCGATGCGTTGCGCGTAAAGCTGCTCGAGTTCCCGCACGTAACGCATCTGGCGATCGTCGAGTCCGCGGCTCTCGGCATTGGCCTGCGAGAGCAGAGTGCCGTACTGGTCGACGATGGAAATGTTGGCAACTGTGAGTTGCGGGACGCTGGACGATACCAGGTGGGCGATGGCGGCAATCTGGCCCTGGTCGAGCATGCGCCCAGGGTACAGCTGTACGAACACGGAGGCCGAGGGCGGCTGCCGGTCGCGCACGAAGAGCGACTGGCGCGGAATGGCCAGGTGCACGCGGGCACTCTGCACACCTTGCACCTCTTCGATGGTACGTGCAAGCTCGCCTTCGAGGGCGCGCTGATAATTCACCTGTTCGGCAAACTGGCTGGCGCCAAAGCGGGCGTTGTCGAGCAGTTCGAAGCCCACGCCACCGCCGCGGGGCAGGCCTTGGGCGGCGAGCTGCAGCCGTACTTCATGCACGCGGTCGGCCGGTACCATCAGGGTGCCGGTGCCTTCCGCGAACTTGTACGGTACGTTGGACTGCGTGAGCGCGGCGATGATCTCGCCGCCGTCGCGCTCGGTGAGATCAGAGTACAGGACCTTGTATTCGGGCGAGCGGTTCCATAGAACCACCGCTACAACCAGCGCCACGACCATGGCCGCAGCGATAATGATTGCAACCCGAGGTATGCGCCTCAGGCGCTCGAGCAACGTGGGTATTCCTGGAGGTAGAGTCGTTGTGCCAGCAGTGCTCATGGACGGCATTCAAAGGGACGTGCGTGGCCGCAACGAGGTTCAGCCTGTTTAGTCATGCCATTCGCCTCAAAGACGAAAAGGGGAACATGCGGCCTGACGCCGGTTCCCGATCAGCCTGCATTATGAACGCCGGGTACCGATTCACATGCGGGGAATAACGCCGCTTTTGCTTGGTAATTGTCTGCAATGAACTTGACGTTTCCGGGCTACGATTGGAACACGCGTGATACAGGCGGCTCGTGGGCATGCACCCGAGCCTGCGTGCGTTGAAGCATGATCGACGCAGATCGTTGGAGCCCTATGAACTCTGTCATACAACAATTGCATGCCGTGGCACAGCTGGCCGGCGGCAACATGGTGCAGCCCCAGCAAACGGCGGTGGGCGGGGCGTCGTTCGCCGAAGCGCTCCAGCGCTCGCTGGCGCGGGTCAGCGCCGTTCAGGAAAACGCGCATCTGAAGGCTCAGGCATTTGAGCTGGGCGAGCCGGGCGTGTCGCTCAACGACGTCATGATCGACATGCAAAAAGCCAACATCGCATTCCAGACCGCGGTGCAGGTACGTAACCGGCTGGTTGCCGCCTACCAGGAAATTGCCAGCATGCCGGTGTAAGGCGTGTAACGAATCACCAGCGCCCGGGTTGAGTGCGCTGCCCCCATTCAGGCTTTGCGCCGGGGATGCAGTGCCCATGAGCCGTCGGGGCTTGCGGTAACTCATTGATACATTTTAACCTACGGCCCACCTACGCATACGTCTGGCCGCAGGGCTAACACCAAATTTGCATGCATTTTCTGCCTGGCTCCCGCATCTGCACGCCAGAGCAAGACGAGTCTTACCGATGCGCAACAACCAGCCTGTATACGATATAGAGCAGGAAGTGCGTGAGGACCAGTACCTCATCTCACGCACCGATCTGAAAGGACGTATCGTCCACGCAAATCACGCGTTCGTGGAAGTCAGCGGTTTCACCCTCGACGAACTCATCGGTTCTCCGCACAACCTCGTACGGCACCCCGACATGCCGCCCGCGGCGTTTGGCGACCTCTGGGCCACCATCAAGGCGGGCAAGACGTGGCGCGGCGTCGTCAAGAACCGCTGCAAGGACGGGCGCTATTACTGGGTATATGCAACGGTTTCGCCCATCTTCAAGGATGGCGAGATCATCGGCTATGGTTCCGTGCGCGTGAAGGCCAGCCCCGAGCAGATCAAGCAGGCCGACGCCCTGTACCGCCGCATGAACGCCGGCAAGCTCAAGGGCTACAAGCTGGTCGGCGGGCAGCTCAAGCCGCTGGGCATGCGTGCGTGGTTCGAGCGCCTCAAGTTCTGGCGCGCCGATACGCTGCGTGCGCGGGTGGTCATGCTGCTCACGTCAGTGCTGTTCGGTTTCGTCATGGTTGGAGGCATGGGCATCTATGGTGCGCTTAGCGATGCCGCGGTCTCCTCATGGCTCGTGCCACTCATCGCCGCAGCCAGCGTGGTGGGGCTCATCTGGGTTACCGCAAGCGGTCTGTCGCTGGTGCGGTCCGTGGCCCAGCCACTGCAGGATGCCTTGGTATTCTCGCGGCAGGTGGGCGCGGGCAACCTCACGGTGCGGCCGGGCAGGCGCGGGCAGGCGGAAGCGGCAGAACTGGTCGACGCTATGGAAATCATGCGCAAGGCACTGGTCAGCATCGCCCACGACATCATCACCAGCGCCAAGGGTGTGGTCGTGGGGGCCGACCGCATCGCCGACGGCAGTACCGACCTGGCCAGCCGTACGCACCAACAGGCGGCTGCCCTCGAGGAAACCGCAGCCAGCATGGAGCAGTTCTCGTCCAGCATCGAGCAAAGTGCCGACAACGCGCGCATGGCCAGCGATCTCGCCCAGCAGGTCTCGCGCAAGGCCGGACAGGGTAACCGGGTGGTGCAGGACGCCGTCGCCCACATGCAGGCCATTTCCGAGAGCTCGCGCAAGATTACCGAAATCATCAGCGTCATCGACGGCATCGCCTTCCAGACCAACATCCTCGCGCTGAATGCCGCCGTCGAAGCGGCACGTGCCGGCGAACAGGGCCGTGGCTTTGCCGTGGTCGCGGGCGAAGTGCGCAGCCTGGCCCAGAAAAGCGCGCAGGCCGCCCAGGAAATCAAGATGCTGATCGAGAGCTCGGTCAATGAAATTGAGTCGGGTGCCAGCCTCGTGCGCCAGGCCGGCGACGTAATGACCGAGGTTGAAAGCGCGGTGCAGCGCGTGACCGCGCTCATGGGCGAGATCGCCATTGCCGCGCAGGAGCAGGCGACCGGCGTGGCACAGGTGAAACAGGCAATCCAGCAGATCGATATTGTCACCCAGCAGAACGCGGGGCTGGTCGAAGACGCTGCCGTTGCAGCCTCCATCCTGCGCGAACGCAGCAACTACCTCAACCAGGTTGCCTCGGTATTCATTCTGCCCGATTCAGGGCCAATGCTCGCGCCCGGCAGACGACGCGCAGCAAAACAGCCGCAACGTAGCCACGGTGCCGCGAACGCGCCTTCCGGGCCGGGCACGCTGGCAGCCCTCGGCGACGAGCGCGACGTCGCCTGACCCTCCTCATGACCGCGACCGTGCATGTCCTGCACGGTCGCCCCCCAACTGTCACCAGAAAGCAAGGTGCCGGGGTCGCCGACCTGCGACTCGCAGACAGGGCGGAACGAAACGGCTCCTTGACCCGGTGCGCGACAAGCCCCGCCGTTCAGGGCGGGGAAGGATAGCGCGGACGGCGCAGCCGTCCTTGTCTTTGG
>ERZ777003.3470-NODE-3470-length-15282-cov-4.647468_pt1 | contig 15282 bp, 15 predicted proteins | sample MGYA00374956_ERZ777003 | MGnify/ENA primary metagenome ERZ777003 (study PRJEB29302, sample SAMN06268252) | bioreactor metagenome | isolation source: Joint BioEnergy Institute, California, USA | place: USA:Joint BioEnergy Institute, California, USA | collected... | reverse complement strand
CACCACCTACTGCCGCGACGAATGCGGCTACTGCACGTTCGTGAAGCGGCCGGGCGAGGCCGGAGCGAAGGTGATGACCCCGGACGAGGTGCTGGCGGTCGCCCGCGCAGGCGCCGCGCTCGGTTGCAAGGAGGCGCTGTTCAGCCTCGGCGAGAAGCCGGAGCTGCGCTATCCGGAGGCGCGGGCGGCGCTCGCGGCCCTGGGTTACGGCCGGACGGTGGACTACCTCGCCGCCATGTGCCGGCTGGTGCGCGACGAGACCGGCCTGCTGCCCCACGCCAACGCCGGCACGCTCGACGAGGACGAGACCAGGCTGCTCAAGCCGGTCACCGGCAGCATGGGCATGATGCTGGAGTCGGTGAGCCGGCGGCTGACCCGGCCGGGCATGGCCCACCACCGCTGCCCCGACAAGGTGCCGGTGCAGCGGCTGCGCACGCTCGAGCGCGCCGGCCGGCTCGCGGTGCCGTTCACCACCGGCATCCTCATCGGCATCGGCGAGACCTGGGAGGAGCGGATCGACACGCTGCTCGCCATCCGCGACAGCCACCGCCGCCACGGCCACGTCCAGGAGGTGATCGTCCAGAACTTCCGGGCGAAGCCGGGGACGCCGATGGCCGGTCACCCGGAGCCGGACCACGACGACATGCTGCGCACGATTGCGGTGGCACGCCTGTTGCTGGACCCGGAGGTGAGCGTCCAGGCGCCACCCAACCTGAGCGCGCGCTACGGCGACTACATCGCCGCCGGCATCAACGACTGGGGCGGCGTGTCGCCGGTGACTATCGACCACATCAATCCGGAGCGGGCCTGGCCCCAGATCGGGGAGCTTGCCCGCGTCACCGAAGGAATGGGCTGCATCTTGCGGGAGAGACTGACGATCTACCCGGCCTACATCGGCTCCGCCGAGCGTCATCTCGACCCGGCGATGCGGCCTCACGTGGCCCGGCTGGCGGCGGTCGCATCGTGAGCGCGCTGCACCGCGAGCGGTCGCTCGACGCCTGGCTGGCCGCGGCGACGCCTGCGACCGCCCGCGTCCTCGTGCGGGCGCTGGAGGAGCGCGAGCTTTCGGTCGACGAGGGCGAGGCGCTGTTCCGGGCAGAGGGCGACGACCTGTCCGCGCTGCTGGCGACAGCCGACCGTGTGCGGCGCAACCGGGTCGGGGACGACGTCTCCTTCATCGTCAACCGGAACATCAACTTCACCAACGTCTGCTACATGGGTTGCAAGTTCTGCAACTTCGCCAAGCGCCGGGACGATCCGGAGGCGGAGGTGCTGAGCCTGGAGGAGATCCAGCGGCGGACGGTGGAGGCGCACGAGCGCGGCGCGACCGAGGTGTGCATCCAGGGCGGGCTCAACCCGAAACTGGATGCGGACATCTACCGGCAGATCGTGGTCGCGGTGCGGGAGGCGGTACCGGGGATGCACGTCCATGCCTTCTCGCCGTTCGAGATCTGGTACGGGTCGAAGAAGGCGGGCATGGCGGCTGCCGACTTCATCCGCATGCTGAAGGACGCCGGTCTCGGCTCGATGCCGGGCACGGCGGCCGAGATCCTCGACACCGAGATCCGCCAGCGGCTCACCCGCGACAAGCTGACGACGGCGCAGTGGGTGGAGATCATCCGCGCCGCCCACTCCGTGGGCATGCCGACGACCGCGACCATCATGTACGGCCATATCGACGGGCCCTCCCACTGGGCGCGGCACATCGACCTGATCCGCTCGATCCAGAAGGACACCGGCGGCTTCACCGAGTTCGTGCCGCTGGGCTTCATCCACTGGGATTCGCCGCTGTACCTGAAGGAGGAGGGCGTGCGCCCTGGTCCGACGACCGCGGAGCACCTGAAGATGCACGCGGTCGCCCGGCTGATGCTGGCCGGCTACATCGACAACATCCAGGCCTCGTGGGTGAAGCTCGGCCCGCAGCTCGCGCAGGCCATGCTCGACTGCGGCTGCAACGACTTCGGCGGCAGCCTGATGAACGAGAGCATCAGCCGCGCCGCCGGCGCGCCCCACGGCCAGGAAGTGACGCCGGCAGAGATGGTGGCGCTGATCCGCCAGATCGGGCGGCGGCCGGTGCGGCGCAGCACCCTCTATCAGGTGCTGGAGACCTACGACGACCACGACCCGGAAGAGTACGCGCCGCTGGTCGAGCGCGCGCCGGGCGTGGCGGTGGTGGCCCGTGGCTGACATCGTCGTCCTCGCCGGCGGGGTCGGCGGCGCCAAGTTCGTGGACGGGCTGGCACAGGCGGCAGGGCAGCCTGCGCTCACGGTCATCGGCAATACCGGCGACGATGCCGAGTTCCACGGACTGTGGGTGTCGCCGGACATGGACATCCTCACCTACACGCTGGCGGACGTGGTGGACCATGCGAAGGGCTGGGGCTATCGCGACGACAGCTTCGTGACCCAGGAACGTCTCGCGGCGCTGGGCAACGCGACGTGGATGAACCTCGGCGACCGCGACCTCGCCACGCACATCCTCCGGACGCAGCTCCGCCGCCAGGGGGAGCGGCCGACCGCCATCGCCGCCCGCATCGCGCGCCAGCTCGGCGTGACGGCAACCATGCTGCCGCCGACCGACGACGTCGTGCAGACGCTGATAGAAACGCCGGACAAAGTGCTGAACTTCCAGGAATTCTTCGTCCGTGACCGCTGCGGCCCGCCGATCCGCGGCGTGCGCTATGCCGGGGCCGGGGAAGCGAAGGCGACGCCGGAAGTGCTGGCCGCGTTCGCGTCCGCCCGGCTGATCCTGATCGCGCCCAGCAACCCGGTCGCCAGCATCGGCCCGATCCTCGCCGTCCCGGGCATCCGGGATGCGCTGGCCGCGGCGCCGGCGGTGCGGCTGGCAGTGAGTCCGATCGTGCGCGGCCGCTCGCTCAAGGGGCCGTCGGACCGGATGCTGCGGGCGAAGGGCCTGCCGAGCGACCCGACCGGGGTCGCCGCCTGCTACCGTGGCCTGATCGACGCGATGGTGATCGACAGCCGCGACCGCCGGCACGCGACCGCCCTCCGCGCGGCCGGGCTTGCGGTCGGCATCTTCGACACCATCATGCGCGACCGGCCGGACCGGGGGCGGCTGGCGCGGCAGGTGCTTGCCTTTGCCGAGCACCTCGCCGCCAGCCGGGACGCGCCGCGCCGTTCGGCATGAGCGAGCTCGTCTTCGTCGTCCCGATCAAGGACGTGAGCGGCGCGAAGCAGCGATTGGCTTCGCTGATGCCGCAGGCGCTGCGCAGCGAGCTGGCGCTCCGGCTGCTGCACCGCACGCTCGGCGACCTTGCCCGCTTCGCGCCGGAGGTGGACCGCCTCCTGGTCTCGGACTCGCCGGCGATGGCCGCGGTCGCCGAGGCGTACGGCGCGGCCTTCCTGCTGGAGCCGGAGGCCGCCGGCGAGACCGCGGCCGTGGAACGGGCGACCCGGTGGAGCATCGACCGGGGCTACCGGTCGCAGGCGGTGATCCCCGCGGACATGGCGGAGCTGAGCGAGGAGGACGTGCGGGCTCTGATCGCCGCCGTCCCGCCCGGGCCCGGGCCGTCGGTCGTGCTGTGCCCGGCGGTGGGCGACGACGGCACCAACGCCATCCTGGCGATGCCGCCGGACGCCATCCCCTACCGCTTCGGCGCGCGCTCGTTCGAGGGCTACCGCGCGGCGGCAGCGGCGCGGGGCGTGGAATGCCGGGTGCTGCGGCTTCCCAGCTTCGTGCTCGACCTCGACACGCCGGAGGACGTTCACGCCTTCATCGCCGCCTCGCCCCGCAACCCGGTCGCCCGATGGCTGAGCGAGCAGCTGCACCTCGCCGCGTCCTGATCGAGGCCGTCGGCGGCTTGCCGGAGGTGCAGCCGGGCGACGACCTCGCCGGGATGATCCTGGAGGCGCTGGCGGGGCAGGGACTGTCGCTCGCGCACGGCGACGTGCTGGCGGTGGCGCAGAAGGTCGTCTCCAAGGCCGAGGGTCGGATCGCGGCGCTGGCGTCGGTCCGGCCGGGGCCGGAGGCGCGCCGCATCGCCGCCGAGACGGGCAAGGACCCGGCCAAGGTGCAGCTCATCCTCGACGAGTCCTCGGCGGTGATCCGCACCGCGCCGCGGACCGCGACCCGCGAGGGCGTCCTCATCGTCCGCCACCGGCTCGGCTTCATCTGCGCAAACGCCGGCATCGACGAGTCCAATGCCGGGGCCGACGGCCGCGTCATCCTGCTGCCGCGCGACCCGGACGCCAGCGCGGCGCGGCTGCGCGACCGCATCGCCGCGGCCACGGGCGCCGCAGTCGGCGTGGTCATCACCGACACCTTCGGCCGGCCGTGGCGGCTGGGCCTCGTCAACGTCGCCATCGGGCTTGCCGGCCTCCCGGCGCTGACCGATCTGATTGGCACGGCTGATGCACATGGCCGCATCCTGTCCGCGACCATGCCGGCCTTCGCCGACGAGATCGCGGCAGCGTCCGGTCTTGTCGTCGGCAAGGCGAGCCAGACGCCCGTCTGCCTGTTCCGGGGCCTCGCCTGGGACGGGCCGGCCCAGCCCGCCGCCGCCCTCGTCCGACCAGCGAAAGAGGATCTGTTCCTATGACCGAAGATGCCATGACCGTCGCGATCCTGGGCGGCACGGGGCCGCAGGGGCAGGGGATTGCCCTCCGTCTGGCGCGGGCCGGCGTCCGGGTCGCGATCGGCTCGCGCAGCGTCGAGCGCGCGGAGCAGTGCGCGGCGGAGCTGAACAAGAAGCTGTCGATCGGGGGCGCGCCGATCTCCGGGCACGACAATGCGGGCGCGATTGCCACCGCCGGGCGGATCGTGATGCTCGCGGTGCCCTGGTCCGCCCACGACGCGACGCTCGCGGCGGTGAAGGACCAGCTGCGCGGGCGGATCCTGGTCGACATCGTGGTGCCGCTGAAGGAAGGCGATCCGAAGGCGGTGGCGATGCCGCCCGAGGGTTCGGCGACCGAGCGCGCCCAGGCACTGCTGGGGCCGGAGATTCCGGTCGTGGGAGCGCTGCACAACGTGTCGGCCGCGGTGCTGAACGACCTGGACCGGCCCATCAACTGCGATGTGCTGATCGCCGGCAACGACGTGGCGGCGAAGAGCGAGGTTCTGGAGCTGATCCAGAAGTTGGGCGTGCGGGCCTACAACTGCGGACCGGCGGAAAATGCCCGCTGCATTGAGGCTTTGACGGCAATCCTCATTCGGCTCAACATGTCGAAGACGACGCCGTTCAGGCACGCGGGCATCAGGATCTGGGCCCCCGAGCACTGAGCGACGGGGCAGGGGTCAGAGGGGGAGCAATGGAATTCGGCATCTGTTTCAAGGGGAACATCGATCCGCGGCGGACGGTGGCGCTGTGCATGCAGGCAGAGCAGGCCGGCTTCACCTACGGGTGGTTCTATGACTCGCACATCCTGTGGCGGCAGTGCTTCGTCACCATGGCGATGTGCATGGAGTACACCCAAACGATGAAGTTCGGACCGTGCGTCACCAACCCTGCGGTGCGCGACTGGTCCGAGGCGGCGTCGATCTTCCTCACCCTGGCGGTCCAGGGGCAGAACCGGGTGCTGGTCGGCGTCGGCCGCGGCGACAGCTCGCGGCGCGTCATGGGGCACAAGCCCGCGACCGTGGAGCGCATGGTCGAGTTCACCGAGAAGCTCAAGGCCATGGTGCGCGGCGAGGAGGTGACCTACGGCGAGAGCCCCAACCCGGTGCAGTTCACCTGGTCCAACGGCTACGACATCCCCGTCTGGATCGCAGCCTACGGCCCCAAGGCCCTGGATGCGGCGGGCCGCGCCGGTGACGGCCTGATCATCCAGCTCGCCGAGCCGTCGCTGTGCCAGTGGTTCGCCGGCGAGGCGATCGCGGCCGGCAAGAAGGCGGGCCGGGACATGTCGAAGTACGAGGTCATGTCGGCCGCGCCGGTCTGGGTGGGCGACATCGAGAAGGGCCGCGAGCAGACCCGCTGGTTCCCGGCGATGGTCGGCAACCACGTGGCCGACATCGTCGAGAAGTACGGTAAAGACACCAGCCTCGTGCCTGCGAGCCTCACCGGCTACATCGAGCGGCGCAAGGGCTACGACTACAAGAAGCACGCCGAGAAGGACGCGGACCATCTCGACTTCATCACCGACGACGTGGTGGACAGCTTCTCCATTCTCGGTCCGGCCGAGGCGCATGTGGAGAAGCTGAAGGAGCTGGAGAAGGCTGGCGTGACGCAGTTCAACATCTACCTGATGTGCGGCGAGGAGGAGCGGCAGATCGCGGAATACCGCGAGCACGTGATCCCGCACTTCCGGTAGGCGCCCTGTTCCGTCCCCGCGAGCCGATGCGATGGCGCGGCGCTTCGGGGCGCCGCGCTTCCGCCCCTCCGGGTGACGCCGTGAAGGCGGCAGCATGCGCCTGATCCTGCGCAGCCCGACCGCGGTGGCGGGCCTGATCGTCATCGGCGCGACGATCCTGGTGGCCGTGCTCGCGCCATGGCTCGCTCCCTATGACTACCGTGAGCAGCTGTTCGAGGGGCTGACCCTCGAAGGCGCCCCGCTGCCGCCGGGGGGCGACTTCGTCTTCGGCACCGACACGCTCGGCCGCGACCTTCTCAGCCGGATGATGTACGGCGCCCGCACCTCGCTGATCGTCGGCGTGGTGTCGAACGGCGCCGCGGTCCTGATCGGCACCCTGCTGGGCGCGATCGCGGGCTATGTCCGCGGCTGGCTGGGCACCGCGATCATGCGCTTCACGGACCTGATGATGGCCTTTCCGGCGCTGCTCCTGGCCATCGCGCTGGCGGCGATCATCGGGCCGAGCTTCTGGATCGTCGCCCTGGTGATCGCGCTGGTGAACTGGGTGCAGGTGGCGCGGGTGGTCTATACCGAGACCACCGCGCTCGCGGAGCGGGAGTATGTCGAGGCGGCGCGGGCGCTGGGCGCCCATCACCTGCGCATCGTCGGCGTCCATATCCTGCCGCACCTGGTTCCGACGATGCTGGTCTGGGCGACCCTGGGGATCAGCACCACGGTACTGCTGGAGGCGACGCTCTCCTTCCTCGGCATCGGCGTCCGCCCGCCGGAGCCGTCGTGGGGCAACATCATCTTCGAGAGCCAGAGCTACTTCACCAGCGCGCCCTGGCTGGTGTTCATCCCCGGGGTCGCGATCCTGCTGCTTGCGCTCTCGTTCAACCTCGTCGGCGATGCGCTCAGGGACGCGCTGGACCCGACGCAGCGGGGGCGGCGGTGATGGCGGCCTTTCTCGCCCGGCGGCTGGGACAGGCGGTGCTGATCGTGGCCGGCATCACGCTGATCACCTTCCTGCTGATGTACCTGATCCCGGCGGACCCGGCGCGGATGATCGCCGGCCGCAACGCGCCGCAGTCCACGGTGGAGTCGATCCGCCAGCAGCTCGGCCTCGACCGCCCGATCGTCGAGCAGTACCTGATCTACCTGTCGAACCTGCTCCAGGGCGATCTGGGGCGGTCCTACATGCAGCGGACGGAGGTCGGCGAGCTGCTGTGGAGCCGGCTGCCGGCGACTCTGGAGCTGATGGCGGGCGGCATCTTCTTCGAGCTCCTGATCGGCATCCCCGCCGGGCTCGCCGCCGCGGCCTACCGGGGGCGGCTGCCCGACCGGGTCATCATGGTGGCCGCCTTCGTCGGCGTGTCGGCGCCGCAGTTCCTCGTCGGCATCCTGCTGCTTTACGTATTCGCGGTGGAGCTGGACTGGCTGCCGCTCCGCGGCTACGGCGGCCTCGACAACCTCCTGCTGCCGGCGCTGACCCTCGGCATCCTCGGCGGCGGCTGGTATGCGCGGATGATGCGGTCGTCGATGGTCGACGTCCTCCGCCGCGACTACATCCGCACCGCCCGCGCCAAGGGGGCGGGTGCGGGGCGCATCCTGGTGGTGCACGGCCTGCGCAACGCGATTCTGCCCATCGTGGCGATGATCGGCCTCGACATCGGCATCTTCATGAGCGGCGTGGTGGTCGTGGAATCCGTGTTCGGCTGGCCGGGCATCGGCCAGCTCGCCTGGCAGGCCATCCAGCGGCTGGACATCCCGATCATCATGGGCGTAACCCTGATCGCCGCGCTCGCGATCGTCCTCGGCAACCTGCTCGCCGACATGGTCGCCCCGCTGATCGACCCGCGCATCCGGCTGCGCGCCTGACACGGCTGGCGGTGTTTCACCAGGCCGCGGCCGCCTGCAGATAGTTGACTCAGTCAACTGATTTGCGTTCACTGATCGGGCAGGGGATCCCGGGCATGATCATGAGCGCGACACCCGACTGCGCCAGCCGCGTCCGCCAGTTCAACCGCTTCTACACCCGCCGCATCGGCCTGCTGAACCAGCGGTTCCTGAAGAGCCGCCGTTCGCTGGCGGAGATGCGCGTGCTCTACGAGCTGGCGCACGCCGACGGACCCGCGACCGCGTCGGCCCTGATCGCCCGGCTCGGCCTCGACCGTGGCTATCTGAGCCGCATCCTGCGCCGGCTGGAGGTGGAAGGCCTGATCGCGCGCCGCCAGGATCTCGATGACCGGCGGCTCAACCTGCTGTGGCTGACCGAGGAGGGCCGGCGGGAGTTCGCTGCGCTCGACGCGCAGTCGCAGGCCGAGGCGGCGGCGATGGTGGAGCCGCTGGCACCGGCGGAGCAGGAACGGCTGGTTGCGGCCATGGCGACGATCGAGGAACTGCTGTCGGGGGCCAGGGCCGCGCAGATAATCCTGCGCCCGCACCGGCCGGGCGACATGGGCTGGATCACCTACCGCCACGCGGTGCTCTACCACGAGGCTCACGGCTGGAACGCGGACTTCGAGGTACTGGCCGGCAAGGTCACCACCCGCTTCCTCGAGAACTTCGATCCGGATCGGGAGCGTGCGTGGATTGCGGACCGGAACGGCGCGATCATCGGCGCGGTCATGCTGGTGAAGGAGAGCGACGAGACCGCCCGCCTTCGCGTCCTCTACGTCGAGCCGGCGGCGCGCGGCCTCGGGCTGGGGCGGCGGCTGGTCGAGGAATGCGTCGCCTTCGCCCGCCGCTGCGGCTATCGCCGAATCGTGCTCTCGACGTATGACATCCTCGTCGAGGCCCGGCAGCTCTATGCGTCGATCGGCTTCCGGCTGGTCGAGCAGCGCGCCGAGTGCAGCTATGGCCAGCAGCTCACGGCGGAAACGTGGGAGCTGGCGCTGCAGGAGGAGGGGCGGCTTTCGCCGCAGTGACCGCACCTTCTCGCCCCGCGCGGCACGCCCGGAGCGATCACGGTGCTGCGACTTCCGGACCGGCGCTCGGTGAAGTCTCTTGCGCCGGCTCGCCGGGCGGGAAAGACTGGCCGCAGGGATCTGGTCCTGGGGGAATGACGATGCACAAGATGCTGGCCGCGGGCGTGGCGGTGATGGCGCTGGCCGCGCCGATGATCGCGGCGGCGCAGGACGATGCGCCGACGGGCGGGTCGATGATCGTCACCTACAACGATGACGTTTCGACCCTCGACCCGGCGATCGGCTACGACTGGCAGAACTGGTCGATCATCAAGAGCATCTTCGACGGGCTCATGGACTACGAGCCCGGCACGACGGTGCTGGTGCCGGACCTGGCCGAGAGCTACGAGCTGTCCGACGACGGCCTCACCTACACCTTCCATCTGCGCGACGGCATAACCTTCCACAACGGCCGCCCGCTGACCTCGGCCGACATCAAGTACTCGATCGAGCGGGCGGTAAACCCGGACACGCTGAGCCCCGGTCAGGGCTTCTTCTGGATGATCGAGGGCTTCGATGCCGCCGCGGCCGGCGAGGCCGATGGCCTGTCCGGCATCGAGACGCCGGACGACCGCACGGTGGTGATCCGCCTGTCCACGCCGAACGCCACCTTCCTGCACGTGATGGCGCTGAACTTCTCCTTCGCAGTGCCGCGCGAGGTGGTGGAGGAACTGGGCCCTGATTTCGGCCGCAATCCCGTCGGCACCGGCGCCTTCAAGCTCACCGAATGGTCGCTCGGCCAGCATCTGATCCTCGACCGCAACGAGAACTACCACATCCCCGGGGTGCCGAAGCTCGACAGGATCGTGTTCGAGGTCGGCCAGGATCCGAGCGTCGCGCTGCTGCGGATGGAGAACGGCGAGGTGGACATCCTCGGCGACCCGATCCCGTCGGCGCGCTTCGTCGAGGTCATGGAGAACCCGGACTATGAGGGCCGGATCATCGAGGGCGGCCAGCTCCACACCGGCTATCTGACGATGAACGTGCAGATGGCGCCGTTCGACGACGTGCGGGTGCGCCGGGCGGTGAACATGGCGATCAACAAGGATCGCATCGTGCGCATCGTCAACGGCCGCGCCGTGCCGGCGAACCAGCCGCTGCCGCCGGCGATGCCGGGCTATGCCGAGGACTACGAGGGCTATCCCTACGATCCCGAGGCGGCGAAGGCCCTGCTGGCGGAAGCCGGCTACCCCGACGGCTTCGACACCCAGCTCTACGCGATGAACACCGACCCCAACCCGCGGATTGCCCAGGCGATCCAGCAGGACCTGGCGGCGGTCGGCATCCGCGCCGAGCTGCTGACGCTCGCCCAGTCCACGGTCATCGACGCAGGCGGCCAGCCGAACACGGCGCCGATGATCTGGTCCGGCGGCATGGGCTGGATCGCGGACTTCCCCGATCCGTCCAACTTCTACGGGCCCATCCTCGGGTGCGGCGGCGCCGTGCAGGGCGGTTGGAACTGGGCCTGGTACTGCAACGAGGAGCTGGACGCGAAGGCGGCCGAGGCGGACGCGATGACCGATCCCGCCCGCGGCGAGGAGCGGATCGCGCTGTGGCGTGACATCTACCTCCAGATCATGGAGGACGCCCCCTGGGCCCCGATCTTCAACGAACAGCGCTTCACTTTCCGCAGCGAGCGGATCGGCGGCGAGGATTCCTACTTCGTCGATCCCGTGCACATTCCGGTGAACTACGACCATGTCCATGCACTCGACGCCGGTCAGTAAGGCCGCGCATACCATCCACGCGCACGACCACCACTTCGGCTGGGACAACAGCTTCCCGCCGAAGCTGACGGTCGCGCCGGGCACCTCGATCACCTTCGAGACCGTCGATGCCTCCGGCGGCCAGCTCTCGCCGCAGAGCACGGTTGCCGACGTGCCGGGACTCGACTTCGCCTTCGTCAACCCGGTGACCGGCCCGGTCTATGTGGACGGCGCCGAGCCGGGCGACACGCTGAAGATCACGCTGGAGGGTTTCCAGCCCTCCGGCTGGGGATGGACCGCGAACATTCCGGGCTTCGGCCTGCTCGCCGACCAGTTCCCGGAGCCGGCGCTGCACATCTGGAAGTACGAGCCGGACCTGAAGACGCCCGCGCTGTTCGGGCCGGGTGGGCGCGTGCCGCTGCGCCCCTTCGCCGGGACCATCGGCGTCGCGCTCGCCGAGCCGGGGCACCACAGCGTGGTGCCGCCGCGCAACGTGGGCGGCAACGTCGACATCCGCGACCTCACCGAGGGGGCCGAGCTGTGGCTGCCGGTGGAGGTGAAGGGGGCGCTGTTCTCGATCGGCGACCTGCATGCTGCGCAGGGCGACGGCGAGGTCTGCGGCACCGCGATCGAGAGCCCGATGACAGTCACGGCGCGGCTGGACCTGATCAAGGGCGGTGCGCCGCGCGCACCCCGTTTCTCGACGCCGGGGCCCGTTTCCCGCCACCTGGACGAGAAGGGCTACGACGTTACCACCGGCGTCGGCCCCGACCTGATGACGAACGCCCGCAACGCGCTCAGCGACATGGTCGAGCTGCTGGCGAAACGGACGGGCATGGCGCCGGTTGACGCCTACATGCTGTGCAGCGTCTGCGCCGACCTGCGCATCAACTGCATCGTCGACGTGCCGAACTGGGTGGTGTCCGTCTACTTCCCGCGCGTGGTGCTGGAATAGGCGTGAGCCGGCTCTCCGTCGAGGAGCTGACGGTCGGCTTCAACACCGACCACGGGCCGGTCGACGTCGTCGAGGGAGTGAGCTTCGCGCTCGATTCGGGCGCGATGCTGGGGCTGGTCGGCGAGTCCGGCTGCGGCAAGAGCGTGACCGCGATGGCGGTGATGCGCCTGCTGGCGACGCCGCCCGCACGGATTGCGGGCGGCCGCGTGCTCCTCGACGGGGTCGACCTGCTGCGCCTGTCGGAGGCGCAGATGCGCCGCGTGCGCGGCGACCGCATCGGCATGATCTTCCAGGAGCCGATGACCAGCCTGAACCCGACCTACACCGTCGGCAGCCAGCTCGTGGAGGCGATCCGGCTGCATCGCCCGGTCGGGCGGCGCGAGGCGTGGGCGCAGGCGGGCGCGCTGCTGGAGCAGGTCGGCATCGGCGCCGTTCGCCGGCGGCTGGGTCAATATCCGCACGAGCTTTCCGGCGGGCTGCGCCAGCGGGTGATGATCGCCATGGCGATCGCCTGCAGCCCCGCGGTCGTCATCGCCGACGAGCCGACGACGGCGCTGGACGTGACCATCCAGGCGCAGATCATGGAGCTGCTCGACGCGCTGCGTCGCGAGAAGGGCATGGGGCTGCTGCTGATCACCCACGACCTCGGCCTCGTCGCCCGCTACTGCGACAGCGTCATCGTGATGTATGCGGGGCGGATCGTGGAGCGCGCGCCGGTGAAGACCCTGTTCGCGGCGCCGCGCCACCCCTACACCCACGGGCTGCTGGCCTCGATTCCGCGGCTCGGCCGGCAGCAGGAGCGGCTGCCGAGCATCCGCGGCATGGTGCCGAGCCCCGGCCTCCGCGGCGCGGGCTGCGCCTTCGCCGATCGCTGCGACCGCGCCGTTGCTGCCTGCCGGGCGGAGGTGCCGCCGCTGGGGCCGGCCGACAGCGACCACGGTTTCGCCTGCTGGAACCCGCTGCCGTGACGCCGCTGCTCGAGGTCATCGGCCTGGAACGGTCGTTCCCTACCAGGGAGGGTGGGCGCATCCGCGCGGTGGATGGCGTCGATTTCACCCTGTCCCGCGGCGAGACGCTGGGGGTGGTGGGCGAATCCGGCTGCGGCAAGTCCACGCTCGCCCGGCTGATCCTCCAGCTCGTGCCCCCGACGGCGGGCCAGGTGCTGTTCGAGGGCGAGGATCTGGCCCGGCTGCCGGCGGCAGCGCTGCGTCGGCGCCGGCGCGACCTCCAGATCGTGTTCCAGGACCCCTTCGCCTCGCTCGACCCACGGCTTCGCATCGAGTCCATCATCGCCGAGCCGCTGATCATCCATGGCATCGGCACCCGCGAGGAGCGCCGCCGGACGGTCGCGACGCTGCTGGAGCGGGTCGGGCTGCCGCCGGATGCCGGCCGGCGCTATCCGCACGAGTTTTCCGGCGGCCAGCGCCAGCGCGTCGGCATCGCCCGCGCCATCGCGCTCAGGCCGAAGCTCGTCATCGCCGACGAGCCGGTATCGGCGCTCGACGTCTCGATCCGCGCCCAGATCCTCAACCTGCTCGCCGACCTGAAGGCGGACCTCGGCCTCTCCTACATCTTCATCTCGCACGACCTGTCGGTGGTCGAACACGTCAGCGACCGCGTGGCGGTGATGTACCTGGGGCGCTTCGTCGAGCTGGCGGACGCGCAGACCCTCTACGCCCGGCCGGCGCATCCCTATACCCGCGCGCTGATCTCGGCGATCCCGCAGCCCGATCCGTCGGACCGGCGGGCAAGGCTGGTGCCGCCCGGCGAGCCGCCCAGCCCGGAGCATCCGCCACCGGGCTGCCGCTTCCATCCGCGCTGCCCCCACGCCCGGGATGTGTGCCGGGAGCAGACGCCGGCGCTGCGCCGGGTCGAAGGCGGGCAGGGGACGCACCTTGCCGCCTGCCATTTTGCCGAGGAGATTGCGGCGCTGCCGTCGCCGACGGGCTGAAGTGGGGCGCCGGCCAAGCAGTCAGTCGGGGGAGACGCCCGTCTCCTCCAGCGCCCGGATGGCCTCGCTGAAGCCGTCGAGCGGAAGCTCGAAGTTGATCGGCTCGCCGGTCTTCTGCGGCACGGTCACCAGCACCGTATGACCGGTGCCAAGCTCCTGCAGCAGGACATCGATCGGGTGGCCGGCGAGGCTGACCACATTGTCGCTGATGATCTGGTAGCTGACGGGCCAGATCAGCGGCTCGTTCTCGTCCACCTGGACGATCACCGGGCTCTCCGGATCGATCAGCACCGAATCGACGGAGATCCGGATCCTGCGGTCGACGCCGCCGTTGCGCAGTTCGAGCACGTAGCCGAGCGCGCGCGACCCGCTGGATTTCTGCACCGCACAGAAGCGGACGCCGGTGCTGTCGGTGCCGCAGCCGGCGGCCCAGTCGCTGGCCTGGTTGACGGCCATCAGGTCGACGGACTGGGCGTGGACGTGCCAGCCCGCGATCACGGCCGCAACCGCAGCCGCGGCCAGAGCGGCGTGCCGCATCCTCGCTGTGCCCTCCCGCCGTCCGTCCATCCGCGGCCCCTGCCGATGCTCCTGCTGGTTAATGAACGGAATGTAAGGCGCGCCTGTGCGCTGCACAATGAGCAACAGGTTAAATCTTCACCCTAATCGCTTCGGGATTATGGGGAATCCAACCCATCCGCTAGTTGAGCGGGATCATCCGGACGTAGGCGCCGTTCTCCATTCCGACGAAGACCTCGTCCACCGCCGGATGGGCGACCGGCCCGTTCTCCGCATCGTTGACCAGGTTCTGTTCGGACACGTAGGCCACATAGGGTCCTTCGCTGCCGACCGCGAGCAGGTGATAGAACGGCTGATCCTTGTGCGGGCGCACTTCCGAGGGAATCGACTGCCACCATTCCTCGGTGTTGGCGAACACCGGATCGACGTCGAACACGACGCCGCGGAACGGGAACACCCGGTGGCGCACGATGGCGCCGATCTGGAACTTCGCGGTACGCGGGCCGGCGGAGGCCGGGTCGGAGCTCATTGCAGGCAAGACCACTCTGTGCAGACGGGACTCGGGCCTGATGTTGTGGCCCGGTCATGCAACGGCAAGGCCGAAGCATGGCGATTGTGTGAGCGCATTCGTCACGAAGCTGCAATCGGGCCGAGTGCCGCACCATCGTTGCCCGCACCCGCGGATCGCGCTATTCAGGCGACACCTGCGCACGCGTCCCCGTAGCTCAGCAGGATAGAGCAACGGATTCCTAATCCGTAGGCCGTGGGTTCGAATCCCGCCGGGGACGCCATCGGGCCCACGCACCCGATCTAGCGCGGAAATCTCTGACGTTGGCGAAGGGCTCGTTGGTCGCTGTGCCCAACAGGCAAGTGGACCCAACCAATTGCCCGCACCGCCACGGGACCACCGCGCGAGAGGCGCTCCATCCTCGACGTGGA
>ERZ777003.3469-NODE-3469-length-15284-cov-11.804124_pt1 | contig 15284 bp, 12 predicted proteins | sample MGYA00374956_ERZ777003 | MGnify/ENA primary metagenome ERZ777003 (study PRJEB29302, sample SAMN06268252) | bioreactor metagenome | isolation source: Joint BioEnergy Institute, California, USA | place: USA:Joint BioEnergy Institute, California, USA | collected... | reverse complement strand
ATCGAAACAACCAAACACGAAACAACACAACACCAGACCGGGAATCTGAAATCTCGGTGATCCGCAATCCGCAATCGAACCAATCCAAAATCGAATCACTGCCTCTGCGCGGGAACATCAGCCGGCGACGGCTCGGTCACGGCGATGCGGACGTGGCGGGTGGCGCTGGCCAGGAAGATCACGACCATCAGCACGACCAGATTGATCCGCATCCAGCGGACGGGGTTGGACGGTGGCGTGCGGCCGGTGGTCAGGAGGAAGGCGATCAGGATCGCCAGCACGCCCGCGCCGGAATGCGCCAGCCACCACCAGCCCGGATGCGTCGCGGGGGACGACGGTTCCAGGACCGGCGGGCCGAAGGTCGGCTGCGTGACAGGCCCATACGCCGGCTGGGTTGTCGCGACCGGCCGCTGGAGGTACCGCTGGGCCACGACCTCCGGGCGGGTATAGGCTTCCCAATGTCGCACAGCCGAGATGCCGCCGGTGACGAGCACCATGATGGCTGCCGTCCAGACGATCCGCCGGAAGACCCACCGCGCCCGGGCGAAGATGGCTAGCTGCTGCTCGGGCTTGAGGTCGGCGATCGCGATCGGCACGACCATCTCATAAAACAGCGTGCCGCCGACCAGCAGCGTCGTACAGACAATATGCAGATACCGCGCCAACAGGTAGATCGTGTTGGCGACGATAACCGAGGTTTGGACCGGTTCGGCGGGGGCTTGTGCCAGCAGATTGATCATCAGCCACTCGGGTTGCGTTGCAGACAGGACAGTACCTGATTCTATCGTCGTCCGATCTGCCACGAAAGCATGTGCAAACCTTCCGCCCCAGTGCGATCCGAAGACCCGGCCGATGTCCCGATACCCCCGGATCGGCGCACGGGTGCGGGCCGGGAGGAGACTCCCGGCCCGCTGTGACCTCGTGTTTCTGATCAGACCGCTTTCGCGGCGATTAGATCAGCAACTGGAACTGGCTGCGAAGCACCCACTGGTCGTCGTCGCCGCTGTTCAGGTAACCGATACCCGTGGCTTCCGGCGAGCCTTCCGGCAGGTAGGTCAGATCGATCGTGAACTTCGCCGAGTGACCATGCATGTAGTAGTTCACGCCAGCGGTGATCTCGATGATCTCGTCGTCGGCATTGTCGAAGTCGATCCAGCCGAATCGGCCGAAGACTTCCCACTTGCTGTCGGGCAGCAGGTAAGAGATCTGAGCGACGGCGCCCCAGTCATAGAAGTCATCGTCGTCATCCTCACCCCACTGCGCCACGTAGGCCGCATAGAGGCCCAGGCCGGCGCTGTTCTCGAACTGGACGTCGACCGTGTGCGAGACGACGTCGAAGCTGCCGACTTCCGACCAGTCGACGCCGGCACCGATGACCAGCAGGTCTTCGGTCGTGCCCATCGCCGTGAAGTCGGAGTAGTTCTTCTTGTCACCGAACACCACGTACTCGACGCGGCCGGCGAAACCGAAGTGATCGGTCTCGACGAAGTTGGTGTTGGCGCTGGCGGCGCGGTCATGGTACACGACCGTCGCGAACAGCGGACCTTCCTCGTAGCTGATACCAATGCCCTGCACGCGGTCGACAAAGCCGCCGCCCAGAGCCTCGTTCACCAGCGAGCGGTCAGCCGCGAGCTGACGACGCGAGCTGACGAGCTCCTCATGATGCACCGGATCCTTGAACTGACCGGCGTAGACCGCCCAGGGCGTGCCCTCGAAGCTGTATTCGACAACCGCATCTTCCAGCGACAGCGTGCCACCGCTGCGGTCCGAGCCCCAGACGATGTTGTACCGGAGGTTCTTGCTGAAGACGTTGCCGGCAACGCCGAAACGCATGCGGCGGATCTCAAAGCCGTGCTCGGTCTCCCAGTCATCCTGGTCCGCGGCGTTCACGACGTGGCGGATCTGGAGCTGGAAGGTCGGGCTGAGCGAGAAGTTGCCGTCGGCGCTCTGGAGGACGAACTTGCCGTTGGTGTAACCGGCAGTGAAGCCCTCGACCTGGAGAAGCTGGCTGCGCCGGTTGGCGTCTTCCAGCACCCGAGCGATCGTCGCATCCACGTCAGCGGCGTTGAGCTGCTGCTGGGTCGACTTGAGCTGGGCAATCTCAGCCTTGAGGGCCTCGATCTGCTGCTGCATCTGCTCAACGGCAGGATCGGCCGCCAACGCCAGGGAAGCCCCGGTCCCAATGGCCGCCGCCACGATAGCCGGCAGTGTCCGGCGCTGCATGATGGTCATACCTTCTCCTTCTTTGGGTGGCACGCGGCCACACGCTATGGGTTACGGTTGCCAGGGAGATGACCATTCCACTGGCGAACCACGCTTACTCTTCCGCCTCTCGGCTAAACTTGTCGGTCCGGCGCCATCAGAATCTTCAGCCCGCTCGACGCCCGGCCTCGACGTCCGCAGACCCTTCTGACAGCAGCCGCAACAGCAGGTCAGCCGCGTTGACAACTATCGGAGCGCCCAAAGCAATTTCTTCGGTAAATCCGGTACCACCCGCACGTTAGCCGCCATAGCCCCTTCAGCAACGTCGCAGGGCAGAGATTATGAGACGTGGGGTTTAAGGAACGATTTATGAGAGAAGAATTCCTGGTTAGACCCCGATGCAGGAATCGCGAAACGACGCAGGACCGATAGTTCGCGGCGGCGCGAACCACCGCAGGACACCGAGGCTGAAACAGAGACGGAAAGACGAAGAGGCAGAGACGAAGTGTAGTGGTATCAAGCAGTTATCGCCCTTCGGCAACCCTGCCTGATCTGGACAAACCAAGAGACGGGAGAGCACAGACTCTCCCGTCTCGGTTGTTTTTCTCGATGTCCGGCGTGTGCTGGCGGTCAGTTTCCCGGCAGGACCGCGCTCGACACCTGGGCCGGGCGGGCGGTTTGCTCCACCGTCACGGCCCGCTCCGTGCGAGTGCTGAGAGCCTGCGTGGCTGGGAAGATGATGCCGAACACCAGCGTGCCGATCACGGACAGCACGATCGACGCCAGCACAGGCACCGGCAGCCTCTCAGCCGGCCGCGGCGCGGGAGCCTGGCCCTCTTCGACAGCCGGCTCGGTCCGCAGGAACATCGTCGCCACGATCCGCAGGTAGTACCCCGCGCTGATGGCAGCATTGATCACCAGCAGGATTACCAGACCCACCAGCTTCGCCTTCAACGCCGGCAGGATCAGATAGGCCTTGCCGAAGAAGCCGATCGTCAGCGGCAGGCCCGTCAGGCTGAAGCAGCAGATCGCCATCGCCAGCCCCAACCCCGGATGCCGCCGGCCGGTCCCGGCCAGGTCTTCAAACGTCTCAGCCGAGCTGCCACGGGCAGCTTCGCCCGAGATCGACGCATCGCGGCTGGGCAGCAGCATCAGCACGCCAAACGCGCCGGCATTCATCACGCCATACGCCGCCAGGTAGAACAGCACGCCCTGCAGGGCATCGATCTGCACCTGCCGAACGTCGTTCACGCCCGGCATCCACGCGGCGGCGATCAGCGCCGTCAAGCCGACCAGCATGTACCCGCTGTGTGCGATCGAGCTGTACGCCAGCACACGCTTGACGTTGTACTGCAGCAGGCCCAGCACGTTGCCGACGAACATCGTCAGCACCGCCAGCACCGACAGCAGGCTGACCAGCGTCTGCGACGCGACCCACACCCCACCGCCGGCCACGAACAGCACCTTGATGATCGCGACAAATCCAGCCGCCTTGGGCGTGAACGCTAGGAACGCCGTCACCGGCGTGGCAGCGCCCTGATAGACGTCGCCGGCGTAGAAGTGCATCGGGAAGGCGGCGATCTTGAACGCCAGCCCCACCAGCAGCACGATCACGCCGAACATCAGCCACGGATCAACAGCCGCGGCGACGCCGTTCTCATCCGGCACAAACCGCTGCTGAATCTGCTGCAGGTCGGTTGTGCCCGTCATGCCGTAGATGTAGCTGAAGCCGAACAGCATCACCGCCGCCGACATCGCGCCCAGGAAGAAGTACTTCACGCCCGCTTCCTGCGCCACAGCCGCCGGCCGCGAGATCGAAACCATCACGTACGTCGGCAGGCTGACCAGCTCCAGCGCCAGGAACAGCAGGATCATGTCGTTGGCTGACGCCGTCAGCAGCACGCCGCTGAGGCTCAGCAGCATCAGCGAGAAAAACTCCGCCGCTTCGGTGCCGAAGTGCAGCGACGGATTGCCGGTCGCATCGTCGTTGCTCGGCCAGGCCAACAGCACCAGCAACACACCCACCGCCGCCGTCAGCAGCTTGATGTACTGCCCAAACTCGTGCAGACGCACGACGTTGAACGGGTCAGCCATCGTGCCGGAGTAGCGCAGGTTGTCGGTCTGCATGTAGGCGGCGATGAACGCCGCGATCAGCGCAACCAGCGTCAGCACGGGCGCGGTGCGGCGGCTCGTCGCCGATTTGCTGATGCCCATCAGCATGAGCACCAGCGCCATACCGGCCAGGATGATCTCGGGCAGAAGCAGTCGGAAAACGTCAGTCATGTTGGTGTTCCACGGGCGCGTCGGCGATCACCGCAGACGCGATCGTTTCGATGTTTGCCTGGTTCTCGGCAACCGCGATGGCTGAATCGGCCGGAGCAGCCGGTTCGACGACAGCCACGCTGGTCAGCCGCTGCAGCGCCGGCTCCAGCGAGCGCATCAGCGGTGTCGGATACAACCCCAGGAAGAAGACAGCCAGCGCCAGCGGCACGAGAATCGCAATTTCGCGCCCGCCGATGTCGCCGGGCTGATCATGCGCATGATCATGATGGGCGTCATCGCCGGCAGCCGCCTTGGCCGGATCGCCATGGGCATGCGCATCGGGCACCTTCAGCGGGCCCCAGATCACGCGAGCGGCCATGTGCAGCATGTAGACCGCGCCCAGAATCACGCCCAGCGCTCCCACCGCACCAAACGCGATCCCCAGATTGTCGCTGGTGAACGCGCCCAGGATCGACAGGAACTCACTGACAAATCCATTGGTCCCCGGCAGGCCGATGCTGCTGAGCGTGAACAGGATGAAGAAGAACGCCAGGATCGGCATCCGCTTGGCCAGACCGCTGAGCTGATCGATGTCGCGCGTGTGATAGCGGTCATAGATCATGCCGATCACAAGGAACATCGCGCCGGTGCTGATGCCGTGGTTGATCATGTACAGCACCGAGCCCTGCATGCCGATCGTGTTCAGCGCCAGCAAGCCCAGCACGCAGAAGCCCAGGTGCGACACGGACGAGTACGCCACCAGCTTCTTGATGTCCTGCTGCACCCATGCGACCAGCGCGCCGTAGATGATCCCGATCACGCACAGCACGCCCAGGAACTTGATGAACCCGGGCACCGTGATATCCCAGCCGAACAGGTGGCCGACCACCTCCGGCGAATCGGAAACGCCCGCCAGACCCACCGGCAGTGCGATCGCCAGCAGCCCATACGTCCCCAGCTTCAGCAGCACGCCGGCGAGGATTACCGAACCGGCAGTCGGCGCTTCGGTGTGCGCCAGCGGCAGCCACGTATGCATCGGGAACAGCGGCACCTTCACCGCCAGCCCAGCCAGGAACGCCAGCAGCAGCCAGAACCGCTCATTGGCCGTCGCCTGCGTCTGGGCGTAGCGGAAGACGTCCGCGAACGCGAACGAATCGGCGTTCAGCCCCAGATACAGCACGCCCGCGAGCGTGAAGATCGATCCAGCGAAGGTGAACAGGAAGAACTTCGCGGCTGCATAACGCCGCTGCGAGCCGCCCCAGATCCCGATGATGAAGAACATCGGAATCAGCGTCAGTTCGAAGAAGATGTAGAACAGCAGCAGGTCGCGTGCGATGAACGCCCCCACCATCGCCGCCAGGAGCACCAGCATCCAGCCGTAGTACTCCTTTTCCCGGTCGGCGATGCTGCCCCAACTGAACCAGATCGCCAGCGGCGTCAGGGCGACGGTCAGCACCATCAGCCATAGCGAGATGGCGTCCAGGCCCAGCGACAGCGAAAAGCCGATCTCCGGCAGCGCGAACAGCGACCCCGGCTCGCCGCCGAAGGTGATCGCATCGCCGGCGTGGCCGTAGCTGAAGTTGCAGGCGAGGATGATCCCCAGCAGCAACGTCACGCCGCTGACGCCCAGCGCCCACGACCGCGCGCTGCGGCCGCTGAGCAGCGCCGTCAGCGCCGCCCCAACCAGCGGAACCGCGATCAGCAATACAAGCAGATATTCCATAGTTCTATTCTGGATTTTGGATTGCGGATTCTGGATTCAACCCGCATTCCAAATCACTTCACGCCTTGGACTCTCTATTCACCGCGGCGAGCACCGAGGTATCGCAGCGTTGTCGCAGAGGTTGTTCCACTTTCTTACCGCACGGGCGAGGCGCCCATGCCGCGAAATCTCCTCTGCAAAACCTCCGCGTCCTCCGCGGTGGAAATCGCTCCGCAGTGGACTGTTACCACAGACCAAAGATCAGCAGCAAGATCACCGCGATGCACAGCAGCATCGTCACGGCGTAGCCCTGCAGGTAGCCGCGCTGGGTGGTGTACTTCAGCACAAACGCCCCAAGCTGCGGGACGAACCCGACGATCCACACCAGCCCATCGATCACGAACCGGTCAAACACGAACGACGCCCGGCCGATCCAGCGCAGCGGCTCGACGATGTAGCCCTGGTAGATCTCATCAATCCAGTACTTGGCCTCCAGCAGCCGGCTGATCGGAGCCGCCTTCTGCGGCAGCGCTTCGCCGCGGCGGCGATCTTTCAGATGCAGCCAGTACGCCAGGGCAATGCCCACGATCGCGATCGCCGCGCTGATGCCCATGAAGGCGTAATGCGCCGCCGGATCCGTCGGCTCAGGCTCGCCGTAGAGCGAGTGCGCCAGCGCTTCGGTCTGCTGATACGACGGGCTCTGATCCAGGAAATGCCCCAGGGCATGCACCGGGAAGTTCAGATAGCCAGCCAGCACTGCGCCGATCGCCAGCACGACCAGCGGAACGATCATGATCGCCGGCTCGTGGTTGTGATGATGTGCGTCATGGCCGTGACCGTGGTCGTCGTGGCCATGGCCATGGGCGCTGTGCGCGTGATCGTCGGCTGGAGCGTGATGATCCTCAGCCGGCGTCGTCGGCACGAGCTGCGGACCCTCAAACACACGGAAGTACAAACGGAAGGTGTAGTAGGCTGTCAGGAATGCCGTGAACAGCAGCACCGCGCCCAGCGCCACATGCCGATGCCACGCGGCTGCCACGATCTCGTCCTTTGAGAAGAAGCCCGACAGCAGCGGCACACCCGCCAGCGCCAAGCAGCCGATCAGCATCAGCCACCGCGTCTTCGGCAGCACATGCTTCAGGCCCGACATCTTCCGCATGTCCAGGTGTCCCAGCATCGCGTGCATCACCACGCCGCTGCTGAGGAACAGCAGCGCCTTGAAGAACGCGTGCGTCACCAGGTGGAACACGCCCGCCACCGGCGCCAGCACGCCGACGGCTACGAACATGAACCCAAGCTGGCTGATCGTGGAGTAGGCGAAGACTTTCTTGAGGTCGAACTGCCGCAGGGCGATCGTCGCGCCCAGCAGGGCTGTGATCGCGCCGACCGTCGCCACGGTCGTCATCGCGGCTTCGTTGCCGACGAACAGCGTTCCGCAGCGGGCGATCATGTACACGCCAGCCGTCACCATCGTCGCCGCGTGGATCAGGGCCGACACAGGCGTCGGGCCTTCCATCGCGTCAGGCAGCCACACATGCAGCGGGAACTGCGCGCTCTTGCCGAACGCGCCCAGCATCAGCAGGAACGGAATCCACTGCAGTGCCGTGATCTGGAACGGCGTCAGCCCTTCGCGCGCCCCGCCGGCGATCTCCAGCAGGCCGGTGCCCGTGCCCACACCCTCGCCAAAGTAGCTGACCGTCCCGAACGCCAGGAAGCACAGCATGATCCCCAGCGCGAAACCAAAGTCGCCGACGCGGTTGACCAGGAACGCCTTCTTGGCGGCCTCACGCGCCGCCGGCTTCTCGTAGTAGTAGCCGATCAGCAGGTAGGAGCAGACGCCCACGCCTTCCCAGCCCAGGTAGAGCATGATCAGGTTCTCGCCCATGACCAGGTTGGTCATGGAGAAGATGAACAGCCCCAGGTAGGCGAAGAAACGGAAGTATCCGGCTTCGCCTTTCATGTAACCGGCGGCGAAGACGGTGATCAGGAAGCCGATCCCGCAGACGACGCACAGCATCACCGTCGTCAGCGGATCGAAGAAGTATCCCCAGCGGATGACAAAGTCCCCGGCGGCGAACCACGTCCAGTACGGCTCGACAAAACCGATGGCCTGGCCGTGGGCGGCGCTGGCGTGGCTGATCATGCCGTACAGCAGCAGCAGGCTGTGGACGGCGGCATAGCCCACGCCGATCCAGATCGGCCAATGCGCAGCCGGCTTCCGCTGCCCGGTCATGAGCAACCCGCTCACGATCGCCCCCACCAGCGGCAGCAGCGGAATCAGGATGGACCAGTCGAGGAGGAAAGTTTCCATTGCTTAGCTGTCAGTTGTCATTTGTCATTTGTCACTCGCCGCAACCGCCGGCTTGATAATCGCTCGCCCGGCGGAGCCATCTTTGGTCATCAGCCACCGGCGAGTGACCAGTGACCAATGACCAGTGACAAATCTCTATCCCTTCAACTCCCGCCACGCGTTCGCGTCCAGCGTGTTCTTATGGCGGAACAGCAGCACGACGAGGCCCAGCGCCAAACTCGCCTCGGCTGCCGCGATGACCAGGACCATGATCGTGAACACCTGCCCGCCCAGGTTGCCGTGATAAGCGCCGAAGGCGATCAGGTTCAGCGCGCATCCCTGGAACATCAGTTCCGTGCACAGGAACATCACGATCAGGTTGCGGCGCGTCATGAAGCCGATCAGCCCGATCACAAACAGGATGCCGCCTACCGCAAGGTAATGTTGTAGAACCAGTTCGTTCATTGCATCACGTCAATAGCTCGAGTCTCGCCAGCAGACGGGCCTCGGATCGCAACTGTCGTCCCCGCAACGTCCGCTTGCCGCTAGGCTTCCGGATACGCCTTCTGGCGGGGGTTGTCCGTGCCGTAGATCGGAATCGTGTGCGGGTTGTCGGCGACCTGCGGCGGCGGTTGCGTTTCACGCAGGCGATCCGCCTGCGACACCGGCACGCGGCGCCGTGCGATCGCAATCGCGCCGACCATCGCCAGCGTCAGGATGACGCCAGCCACCTCGACGCTCAGCAGATCGCGGCTGAACAGCGTCTCGCCCAGGGCCCGCGTGTCGAACGGACCGGTCGCGCTGGGCGGCAGCCCGCCGGGGCGATCGAAGATCACAAACAGCAGCACGCCCATCAGCGCAAACCCGACGGCGCATGCGGTGATCGGCTCGCGGCTGACCACGTCATACTCCGCCAGCCCCGCCAGCGGCTGATCGCCGGAGTTCTGCGACTGCTGAGCCAGCATGATCACAAAGACATAGGTGACGAGAATCGCGCCGGCGTAGATCAACACCAGCGCCGCAGCCATGAACTCGGCCGCCAGCAGGACGAACAGTCCCGCCGTCGAGAAGATCGTCAGCACAAAATAAAGGGCCGAGTACACCGGCCGGGGATGTGTCACGACGCGCAGCGCGCCGATCACCGTCACGGCGGCGAAGATCCAGAAATAGGGGTTCAGCTTCGGTGCATCCGGCGCTGAAGCGGCTGATCCAGCCGCCCATCGAAACAGCACCGCGCCCAGGACCAGCAGCGCCAAAAGCGCAATCGCGCCGCCGATCTTGCGTGTGGCCGGCTCGCGGCGCGACGGCAGCAGCAGAAACGTGCCGATGCCCGCGACAATGCACAGCACAAGAACCAGGACGGGATGAAGCACCGCCTGGGCCAGCAGCCCGCCACCAAAGAAACCTGGGTCCGAAAGAGGCATAAGTTTCTGTAACGATCCTCACTTCCGGCGTGCGGTAAGCGCGCGCCCGGCCGCGAAACGGGCCAGTTCTAAAGAAGCGATGAGCATAGGCAAGGGGGGTTGGCTTGGCAAGGGCGGCTGTGACGCTTTTCACGATGCATCCGTCGCCCCCACCGGCGGATGCAGCCGTCAGCCCGCCGCCCAAAAGACCACCGGGGTCGTCGCGCCAAGTTATCCACACGCGCCACCGGGCCCAACGAGCCTCCCGCACCCCGGCGCGGGCCGACAGGCGCGCGGATCAGCCGTCCGGCAGAAACCGCGTTTCTACGGGTACCACTACAAGTAGCAATCGGTTATCGGAACCCACCCAAGCTGTCGGCTGGGCGGATCAGGAAGGGGGTTTTCAGGCCGGCTTGGAAAGTTATCCACAACTTCTGCACACGCGGCGGTCGAGGGGGCGGAGAAGAAGACCACAGTCAATAAAGGCTGCTATTCAGCCCCAATGCAACGGTTCTCGTCTCTCTCCGCGCCCTCGAACGCCGCATGCGCCGTTGGGGTGCAGATGGCATCGAATTCATCGGCCAGGGAATCAAACGAGAATGAGGAAATCTCGCGGTGGGACAGGCACACAAGGCTGTGCGACGAGGCTGGGCATGCCTTCTATCCCCCTTCGTCGCTCCGTCGCTTCGTCGCTGGATCAACGGTCCGATCCCCCGCCACTGTCCGCCCGATCGAACCGCCGGATCTCCTCATTGCGAATCCGCAGGCCGATCAGGCCCAGGATCAGGCAGGCGACGGCTGCGACGATGTACAGGGTGAAATACCAGCCGGGGATGGGGTCGCGCCGGCCGCTGAGGATCCGGTAGATCTCGTATGCCAGCACGCCGGCGATGATCAGAAAGGAATATGACAAACGCGACATCCAGCGTTTCATGAGCGGTGCCCCTTCCCGGACATGTCGGCCTGGGCGACGGCTGCGGCGATTGCTTCCGCAAGCGCCAATACATCGGCAGCCGGAGACTGGATGGCCGGTTCCAGCCCCAGGTCGCGAAGCGTCCGGCTGGTCACCGGGCCGATGCTCGCCAGACGCACGCCCTGCAGGACCGTTATATCGTCGTCCCCCAAGAGCGACATGAAATTCCGAACCGTGCTGCTGCTGGTGAAGGTGATCCAGTTCACCTGCCGATTGCGGATCGCCTCCACGACCGCCGGCGGCAGCGCCGTGGCTGGGCGTGTCTGGTAGATCGCCACATCCGCCACGCGGGCCGCGCCGCCGGCTTGCAGGCGCTCGACCAGCACCGGCCGGCCGATATCGGCCCGCAGCAGGAGAAACCGCCTGCCGGTCACGGCCCCTCGCCGCGCCAGCTCATCCGCCAGCCCCTCGGCTGTCGCGTCAAAGCTGGCCAGATCCGCTTCGATGCTCAGCATCTGCCGCAGGGCTTCCGCCGTCGCCCGGCCGATCACCGCAATCCGCAGCCCGGCCAGCGCCCGGGCGTCCAGCCCCCGCTGCCACAGCGCCTCTCGCGCCGTGCTGACGCCATTGGCACTGGTAAACACCAGCCAGTCGAACGCGCCGGTTCGCAGCTCATCAATGGCGGCATTCACCGCAGCCGTATCCGCCGCGGGGGCGATCTCAATTGTCGGTGCCTCAAGGACTTGCGCGCCAAGCTCCGCCAGGCGGGCCGACAGCGCGCTGGCTTGGTGGCGCGTGCGCGTCACGACGATCGTCTGCCCGAAAAGCGGCCGCTTTTCGAACCATCCGATCGTCTGCCGCATCTGTACGACGCGCCCGATGATCACGATCGCCGGCGCGCCGATCCCCGCCTCCGCCGCCCGCTGGGCAATGTCCGTAAGTGTCGCAACCACCGTCCTTTGCCGCGGGGTCGTGCCCCACTGGATGACGGCAGCCGGTATGGCTGGGTCCATCCCATGCTCGATCAGCGACTGCGTGACCCGAGGCAGGGATTTCACCCCCATATAAAACGCCACGCACGGCAGGCGGGCGATGGCTGCCCAGTCGATCCGCGAGCCCTCGCCGGGCGTCCGCCCCCGGGCGGCTTCATCGCGGAAGGCATCCTCCCGCTCCTGGCCGGTGATCAGCGTGAAGCTGGAGTTGAAATCGCGATGCGTCACCGGGATCCCGGCATAGGCGCAGGCAGCGATAGCCGCCGTCACGCCGGGGACGACCTCAAACGCAACTCCCGCTGCCGCAAGGGCTTCAGCTTCCTCGCCCCCACGCCCGAAGACGAACGGATCGCCCCCTTTCAGCCGTACGACGCGCAGCCCCTCGCGCCCCAGGCGGACCAGCAGGTCGTTGATCTGCTCCTGGGTCATCCGATGGTCGGCTGCCCGTTTGCCGGCATCGATCAGCCGGGCGGTGGGCTTGCAGAGCTCCAGCAGCTTCGGCGATGCCAGGGCGTCATAGACGACCGCATCGGCTTGTTCCAATAACTCGCGTCCGCGCACGGTCAGCAGACCGGGATCCCCCGGCCCCGCGCCCACCAGCGCCACAAACCCTCTCGCCGCCGTCTCCTGCACCGTGACCTCGAATTGGGGGTTGGAACGTTAATCTGGGTAATGTCTGCCGCCTACGCAGCCGATGAACTGACTGTGCAGGGCGATTGTACGGTCCCGCCCGCACAGGAGCGAATCATGGTAGCACTACTCCGCCGTCCGATGCGACTGGTTCCCGAATCCGCGATGGATCGTCGCATGTTTCCGCGAACAACCTGCACTGGCCCGGTGCAGACCCGCCGGCTGGACCATTCCGTCGCCGCCCGCCGCCATCCGACGCTGACGATGGAGCTGCGCGATGTCTCCGTCGGCGGCCTGTGTGCGATTTCCGACATGCCGCTTGAACGCGGCGAGCGGCTGAACGTCCACTTCGCCGGTACAGCCCTGCGTCAGGCATGGACCGCCTATGGCAGGGTCCTGCGCTGCGACCCCTGCGGCGCCGGCTATCGCGTGGCTGTCGAGTTTGACCCAATCCCCGCTGCCGCGTGACCCAGACCTCCTTACCAGCCGACCCCGAAACGGGGATGGTGGAACCGGTGGATCGCAATCGATTCGCCGGTTTTTTGTTTATATTGCCCACCTATGGCCCCTCAACGCCAAGTCGCGATCGTCACCGGCGGATCGCGCGGTATCGGCGCCGAGATTGTCCGCCTGGCAGCCGCTCGCGGCTATGACGTGGCGTTCAGCTATGTGCGCGACGAGACTGCGGCGCGCCGGATCGAATCCGAAGCATCCGCCAATGGGGCGCGCGTCATCGCCATCCGGGCAGATGTCGCCGATCCGTCGGCTGTGGCGACGCTGTTCGCGACAGCCGAGCGCGAGCTCGGGCCGGTCACGGCGCTGGTCAACAATGCAGGCATCACCGGTCCGATCGGATCCTTTCTCGACAGTACGATCGACACCTGGCGCCGCGTGATGGATGTGAATGTGATCGGCTTGGTGGCCTGCGCGAAGCAGGCCGTCCACCGCTGGCGCGAACGCGGGACAACCGGCGCGATGGTGAACATCTCATCCATCGCAGCCACGCTCGGCGGGCCGGGCGAGTATGTCCATTACGCCGCATCCAAAGCCGCCGTCGAAGCCTTCACCATCGGCCTGGCGAAAGAGATGGCAGCCACCGGCATCCGCATCAATGCGGTATCGCCCGGCACGACCTACACCGACATTCACGCGACAGCCGGCGAACCCAATCGGCCGGCGCGCGTCGTCTCCCGAATCCCCATGCAGCGAATCGCCCAGCCGACAGAGATCGCCGAGGCGGTCCTCTGGCTGCTGTCGCCGCAGGCGTCCTATGTCACCGGTACGGTGCTTCGCGTCGCAGGCGGGCTATGACCCAGATGCACGCACGCAACACCTCAAGTCGCAGGCTCCGCTTCAGCGGATCAGTGATGGGTTGTGTTCATCTGCGGTTTCAATATCTGTATCCTCGGCAGGCGTGAGGAAGCCGACGACAAGGATCTCAGCGCCGCTGATGCGCGTCGCGGCGCTGATCTTCGCCCTCGCGCTGGCCATTCGCATCATCGTCTTCCTCTGCATCGCCTGGCGGCTGGACCTGTCCATTGAGCAGTACGCGCGTCTGTATGACGGCAACAGCTACCTGACGACAGCGCAAGCCTACGTCGATCGCGCCTGGCCCGAGGATGATTATCACGCGCGCGTCTTCCCGGGTTTTCCCGCCGCCGTCGCGCTGCTTCAATGGATGGGATGCCCGCCGGCATGGGCAGCCGTCGGGATCAACTGGATCAGTGCGTCGCTGGCCGCCGCGCTGGCGGCGTGGCTCTTTCGCGATTGGCGCGTCGGCGTCGCGTGTGCGGTGCTCATCCCGCACTACCTGATGAACTCGACGATGGCGATGACCGAAGCCCCGCTGCTGGCGCTGACGCTGGGCGGGTTGATCGTGGCACGGGCGCCCCGTGTCTGCATTGATGGTGATGTCCGTGTCGATGGGGAAGGCGCGACGGACGCTGGCTGGCGGCATGTTGCGCGTTTGTGCGCAGGCGGCGCGCTGCTCGGCTTAGCCGGGCTGGTGCGGCCGATGGCGTGCTTCGCGACGGCTGCCAACATGCTCGCCTTACGCAACGGGCGGCGGGCACTGATTTTCGGCGCGGTCGCGCTCGTGGCTGTCATCGCGGGCCTGGTCAACCTGCAATGGTGGATGGGCGACGCGCTGTTCAGCTACCGCTACCAATCGGCCAGCCCCGCAGCCTACGGCGGCTCGCTGCTGCAGTGGCCATTCACGTCGCTGATCCTCACGCCGCTGCAAAACGACGTGCCGCCCGCACGCATCGCGTACATCTGGGCACACGTCGTGCTCGTGGTGATCGCGTGTCTCACCGTGCTGCGGGCTGGGAGTGACACGACGCTTCGGCGCCTGTCAGCCGTGTGGCTCTGGAGCAATACGCTGTTTGTCCTGTGCATCGGCAACGTCTGGGGCTTCGAGTGCTTCCACCGCTTCACCGTCCCGGCAATGCCGGCGATGTTCTATGCGCTGCACCGTTGGCTGCCGCGTCGAATCTGGATCTGGGCGGCGATCACAGGCGTCTCTGCCGTGATTGCCGCCTTCAGCGCGGGCACGTAAGAACGGCGGCCGCGAAGACGCGAAGATCGCGAAGATGGCGCGAAGATAGACCTGTGTAACACACAAAGATCGCAAAGACGACAAAGAGGGCAAAGGCATGTAGGGTGAGAGCGACGGAGCGACGAAGCGACGAAGGGAACGGCAACAGTGTGCATTGTGTTCTGTAGGGGCACACGGCAATGTGCCCGTGCTCCGCAGGTGAGGCCGAGCCTTCCGCACCATCGCTGCAAGTCGTCTCAGAACGTCATCCTGAGCGAAGCGAAGGATCTCTGCGTCGGCAACGGTTGAGATTCTTGGCTTCGCTCAGGATGACAACTTCGGGGACGGTCGCGC
>ERZ777003.3466-NODE-3466-length-15294-cov-9.393858_pt1 | contig 15294 bp, 7 predicted proteins | sample MGYA00374956_ERZ777003 | MGnify/ENA primary metagenome ERZ777003 (study PRJEB29302, sample SAMN06268252) | bioreactor metagenome | isolation source: Joint BioEnergy Institute, California, USA | place: USA:Joint BioEnergy Institute, California, USA | collected... | reverse complement strand
CGACGGCAGTGCCACCACGCCCGACGAGGTCTCCTGCTCGAGCGTCGCACGGAACCGGTGCCACGCCGCCTTTGCGTCCCACTGCTGGGCGGGTGCCGCGTCGGCAATCCGCATCAGCTCCTGCGCAAGCGCGCGCCGCTCCGGGTCCGCCTCGATCCATGCCCGCAGCTCTACAGCCTCCTCCGCGCTGCATTCGCCGAGCGCGTAGCGGGCGATCCTTTCCCAGCTCCTGTGGTCGAGCATGGCTCTCCTTTGTGGGTCCCTGTCTGTAGAGACAATCGATCGGCCCAAACACCCTGTATCCGCCCACGTCCCCCGGGGCCGGGCCCGCGCGTCCGGCGACCTGGTCCATGCAGCGGCCACGCGACCCTCTCCTCCGCCCGCCCAGACGTAGCGACGCCGGCCTCCTCCGCTGTCGGAGAAGGCCGGCGTTTGGAGTACGGCGAGAGGGGAGAGGCGACCGTGGCTGCCCCAGCCCGCTGGATCCCGGTGCGCGGCGGCCCGCTAAGCCTACATCGGGCAGCCGTTCGCGGATCATGCGCAACGCGCGGGTCATGCGCATCTCGACCGTCTTGAGTTCGATCCCCAACCGGGCGGCGATCTCGCGATGCTTGAGCCCCTCGCGCCAGCGCAGCAGGAACACATCCTGGCAACGCGGCGGCAGCTCGTCCACGATCCGGCCTACGATCTCCACGAGCTCTCTCGCCGCAATCACGTCATCCGGCGACGTCGTGACCGCGTCGTACTCCGCCAGCACGCTCTCCCGCAATAGCTCCTCCTCCAGCGCACGTTCCCGCTGGATCCGCCGCACCAGATTCAGCGCTTCGTTCCGCGTCGCCGAAAGCAGGTAGGCGCGGACGGGGCCCACCGCCGCCCACTCGCGTCGCCGCTTCCACAAGCTACGGAACACGTTCGAGACAATGTCCTCCGCCGCATCGCGCGACCGCACCAGCGTGTACGCCAGCGCACACATTTCCTCGTAGTGACTCAAGAACACCGTCTCGAATGCCGCCTCGTCGCCCGCGCGAATGCGTGCAACAAGGGCACGCTCGGCCACGTCGGGCGTGGGGCAGCTTCGGTCGGCGGCGGCACCGTCCATAACCACTGACGTATGCGGCGGAGAAGTGAAACGGACGGGAGTGGAGCGTGGCGAAACCTGTACGGCCGAATCTGGCGGGTGTCAAGCAAGGGGCAGGCCGCGGGCCGTGCGCGGCCCGTTCGGGACTGGGCCGGAGGAGCGCCCACGGAGCCATGGCGGGAGCGTTGCCGGATCCCCCGACCGCCAGCCCCCGCCTCAGCCGCAGCCGGCTGCGCCGATCGATCGACCCGGCGGACGCCGGATGCCGGCCAGCAACCGGCATCCGGAACGGTGTTCGCGCGCGACCTCCGTTACATCCCCCCGGACGACAGGGCCTCGTCGCGGGGCATCTGCGTAATGTGAATGAACGCGTCGGCCGGCAGGTAGGTCGTGGCCGCGGCGGCGAGGTCCGCCGGCGTCAGCGGCTCGTCCGCGTACGGCGACGCGATCCGGTCCAACGGTAGGCCCAGCCGGTTGTGGAGCTCCAGCTGATCCAACCAGTAGTCATTCCGTTGCAGTGCCGTCTCGAGGCGGCGCCGCTGGATCTCCGCGACCCGCTGGAGCTCCTCCTCTGTCGCGCCCTCCTCGCGCACCGCCGCCAGGATCGCCTGGAGTTCACGTGTCAGCTCACGCGCCCGCTCCGGCGCCGACTGGAAGGCGATCAGGATCCGAAAATGCTCGTCATAGAGGCGGTAGGTGCGGCTCGTAACCTCGACACCGTACGTGCCACCCAGCTCCTCGCGCAGCCGGTTCCGCAGCCGCGACTCGAGTACGAGCGTGAGCGCGTCCAGCCGCTGCCGCTCGCGAAAGTATGTCTCGGGCTCCGTAGGAAACGGCCCGTCGAACACCCGGAGCGCCTGCGCGCGCGGCACCGACACGGTCTGCCACTGCTCGACCGGCGCCGCGAACGGCCGCACCTTCGGATCCGCGGGCCTCTCGCGTTGCTCCGTTGCCGGAAGACTGGCCACGTAGCGCTCGACCAGCGGGCGGAGCTCCGCTTCCTCCACAGCGCCAACCACGAGGAACGTGAAGTCGCCCGCATTGCCGAAGCGATTGGCGTACACCGCACGCAGTTCCTCCACGCGTGCGAGCCCGGCGATCTGCGTCTGCACGGGTGCGAGGCGGGGATTGCCCCGCGCAAAGATCTGGTCCAGTTGATCGTGGATGGTCGGTTGCCGCCACTGGTATTGCGCCACGCCCGCCCAGACCGCGAGTGTCGCGCTGTCCAGTTTCGGTGCTGTGAACTGCAGATACAGCGCCTGGAAGAGTGTTTCGAGATCACGGGGCGAACCCGCGAGGTCGATCCTCTCGTCGGCGTAGCCGATGTGGACCTCGAGTGACCGAAGCCCGTCAGCCGCGGCTCCGTCGAACAGGTCCCGGCGATCATGCCTGCCCAGCCCCGCCGCCTCCGTCACGAAGCGCGCCACGAGCCGTCCCGGGCCGAAGAACAGCGAGTCCGGTACCAGAGAGAACCCGCCGGGACTCCACGCCCGGACGCGCACATCGTCCGGATCGTTCTGGCTCGGCTTGAACAACACCCTGGCGCCATTCGAGAGTGTCCACTCGAGCACACCCGCCGCTTCGTGGCGAGTCTCCTCGACGATCCGACCGGCCGCCGGCGGCCGCTCCATGATCGCCCCTCCCACGGGAGCCGCGCCTGGCTCTGTTCTGTCCGGCTCGAGGGGCGATGTACGAACCGAGTCCACGAGCGCGAGCACGGATGCTTCGGTGGGCGGCCGAAAGCCCAGCGCGAACTGCGGCACCCGCACGAGCACCATCGCCCCGTCTCTTTTCCGCCAGAAACGGGCGGCCTTGGCCAGCGCCTCCGGCGTGATCTCCGGCAGCGCCTCCCGTGCGAGCGCGAGCCGCTGGGCGGCGTTCAGAAGCAGGGGCTCTCCCGTCAGGAAGTGCTCCACGTACTCCCGCGCGTAATCCATCGAAGGCCGCGCCGCCTCGCTCGCCACGGCCCGCTCGAGCCTCCGCAGCAATGCCGCCTTGTCGTGCTCCAGCCACGCCGTCGGCACCCCGTACCGTGCCACGCGCTCGAGTTCTGCGAGCACCACTCCGAGCGCCCGCTCGAGGCTGTCCGGCCAGGTGATGATCTGCGCAACGACCCTGTCCATCGGCCGCGCCAGCCGCTGACGCCCCAAGCCGGCGTAAATGAACGGCCTGGATTCCTGATCCCTGATGCGGAGGAGTTCGCGCTGCACGTGCAGCGCGAGCAACTCGGCAGCCAGATCGTGCCGCAGCGCCTTCGCAACGCCGCCGGGCTGCGCGGGCGCGGGCCAGAGCACCTCTACGCGCGGTGAAACTTTGTCGCGCAGAATGTCCACGACCATCCCAGCTCTCGCCGGCACCTTCGGCTCGGGCCGCGGTCGTGGGCTCTCCGGCGCCGGGATCCGCCCGAACCGCTCCCGGATCTCGCGCTCCATCCAGTCCGGGTCGAAGTCCCCCACCGCGATGACCGCCATCAGATCCGGACGGTACCAGTCACGGTAGAACCGGCGCAGCGGCTCTGGCGTCGCGCGCTCGATGGACTCGGGCGTGCCAATCGGCAACCGCTCGCGGTAGCGCGAGTCGCCCAGAAGCACACTCAACTCATGGGCACGCAGCCGCTCGGTCACCGAGTCCGCGGCCATCCGGCTCAGCCACTCCCCCATCACCACGCCCCGCTCTGCGACCACCTCCGCCGAATCCAGCGTGATGCCGCCACCCGCCCAGTCCTCCAGAATCCGTAGACCCTGGTCGAGGAAGGCCGGATCGTCGGTCGGCAACGTGAGCTGGTAGACCGTCTCGTCGAAGCTCGTGTAGGCGTTCAAGTCCGGACCAAACCGCATCCCGCTGGACTCGACAAAGTCGATCAGCTCATGCCGCGGGAAGTTCTTGGTCCCGTTGAACGCCATGTGCTCCAGGAAGTGCGCGTAGCCGAGCTGGTCCTCATCCTCCAGCACACTCCCCGCGTTCACCGCCAGCCACAGGTAGGCACGCTTCGCGGGCATTCGGTTCGCGCGGACGTAGTAGCGCAGACCGTTGGGCAGTGTGCCCGCCCGCAGCGCCGGATCCCGCGGCCCGACACCGCCCTCGGAATCCCTGGCCCCTGATGCACCGCCGCCTCCGGCTACCGGCGCCACACACGCCGTCGCGCCCATCACAGCAACCACCAGCAGCCCCACGACCGCGCCGCAGCGCCGCGCTGCGCGCGCTCTCTCCCCAGCCGCACGCCGGCTCATTTCCCGGCCCTCGCACCCTTGCGCTCGAACAGGACCGCGATCAGCTCGGTGAACTCGGCCTCCACCTCAATCAGGGCGGTCAGGTCATCGACGCGGACCACGATCCCATCCTCATCGATCAAGAACGCCGCCCCGCTTTGCACTCGCCCACCCTTGCCGAACGTATAGTTCCTGTCGTTGGCGGACTCGGTGTCTATGCGGCGCGCGTCCGGGTCGGGCAGGCGCCAGTAATCCGTTCTCACCATCGCGAGCGCCGCCTCGACCCCGAACGAATTCAACCAGCGCCACGTCAGCTCGGCTTCGCGTTCCGGCGTGATCCCCTCCTTGAGGTAGCCCCAGAACCCGAGGGATCGCGACACGGTCGTGATGTCCAGCTCCGGGAAGCGCTGCTTCAAGCGACGAAGCCGGATCAACATGACGGCGCAGCGATCCAGGTACATCTCGCCCGGTCCCGCGATGACGCCAACACACTCACCGGGAGAGGCGAAGACCACGAGCGAGACCCGTCCCGGCCTCGGGCGCGGCTCACACGGATCCTGCTCGCACCCGATCCAGATATCCGCCTCGATCGCAGGCGCACGCGATCCGATCGCGAAGCCGCCGGTGGCCTCGGCGTAGAGCTGCCCCAATACTGGAGGAAGCCGTTTCTCGAACTGCTTCGTCAGCTTCACGTACGCCGATGTGCTCGACCGAAGGCTGTCGAGCAGCGCCTCCCGACCGCCGTACGACAGCTCCATCAGCGCCCCGAATTGGGCCCTGTACGCCTCGATCTCCGTCAGCATGGACTGCGATTGCTGCACGAGCCGATCGATCTCGTGATCGGCCAGGGAGTCGAAGAGTGCGAGCACTCGCGTGGCGCGGTCGCGCTCCCTCTTCGCTTCCACGCTGTCGCCCGGAGGATACCTCGCCCAACTCAGAGAACGTGAGTAAGTCCTGAACCGGAGTACGCGGTCCGAGATGCGTTCCGCGTATCGGGCGAGGAGTTCATCCACGAGATCGTACCGCGGCGGCTGCACGGCCAACGCGTGGTGGCCGCCCTTGGGGGACCCACGGAGGATGTCGATCATGGTGTCGGCCGCGGCCGCGAGCGCCTCCGGATCGTCGTCGCTCACCGCGGCCATCCGCCGTTCCACCAGCGCCCAGGCGCGGTCATCCCATCCGGCATGCAGATAGAGCGGGACCAGAATCCAGTAGGCGTCGATCGGCACCGTCTCCGGGTCTGCGAACCGGGACAGGCATGCGCGCGCCGTCTCTCGCACCCGCTCCGGCAGGGGCTCCACCGCCGTGCCCTGCGCGAGGTCTGGCATGGTGTCACGCCACATCCCGCGGTTGGCGTCGGTCCATTCCTTCTCCTCGGCGATTCTCCGCCGCACCCGGCCAACCGCCGCCCAGCATTCCTCGATCGTCGTGTACTTCGACACGTCTACCGCCGTGTCAGGCCATTCGAACAGGGTCTGACCAGCGGCCGGGCCCGCCCACAGCACGGCCAACGCGAGCACGAATCGATAACGCATCCGTCCGCCCTTCCTAGATCGCGTCGATCACGGACGTGAAGCTGAAATCCCGCGCCTTGACAGGTGGTACGATGGCCGGCCTGAGGCGATCGCCCTCCCGCTTCGTGGGACGGAAAACCGGTACCGGTTCACCCAACTGCTCAATGTGGTTGAGCACGAAGAGCGGCGATTCCGTGAAGCGGAAGTTCTTGACCGCCTTCGTGATCTGACCGTTCTCGATCAACCACAGGCCATCGCGGGTGAGTCCCGTCGAGAGCAGGCTCTCGCCATCGAGGACCGCTACATTCGAGAACCGCGTGACGAGCAGGCCGCGCCGGGTCGTGCGGATCATCTCATCGAGGGACGTATCACCACCGCTCATCCGATACGCGTCCGCGCCCCTCACCGCATGCCAACCCTTCAGCTTCTCCACTTCCGTAGCCCAGTCGTGGCCAAGGTTCTTGAGTACGCCGCGCTCGATCCACGTCACGGGTTCCGGCAAGTCCAGGGGGTGCATGACAATCCCCTGGTCGGGGTCGGCAGGATCATGGCTGATGGTGATCCGCTCGTCCACCACCTTCATCCCGAGCTTCGTACGCCACAGTCCCAACGCCTCGTCGTACGCCAGGCGCCAGGGAGATGTGAGCCCCATCTCGGGCGGCTCCCGGTTGAAGCTTTGGATGAGCGGCTCCATGAGGTCCGCGACCGCCTGAGGCTCGAGGATCACCGTGTACCGGCCCGGTTCGAGCGCCACCGGGTCCTGGGAGGCAACGCACTTTTGTACCGCACGCTCGGCCAGCGCACCGCTGGCGCTCTCGAGCCTCCTCCAATCGTAGCTCGAAAGACCGGCCCAACCCGACCCGGTCCCCGCGGCGTTCCGCACCGTCATCGAGCCCTGCGCCTGCGTCCACCTCACGTACGGCTGCTCCCAGAAGGCATGCTCTCCGGTCCGGAGCTCCGGGAACTCCGTCCCGAGCGTGGCCGTCATGGCCGCGCGCACCTCCAGGTACCCAGCGGAGAGCATCCCTTGGGCTTCTGCATGGGCGATCATGCGGCGCGCGACTTCCGCGCGCGCCAAAGCGGCAGCTTCAAACGTCGCGTCGCTCCAAATCGCAGCGTTCGGAAACGGCTCGTAGTGCGGGAACTGCGGGTAGAAGCCGACCCCCCTCCCGATCTTCGCCCCCATCCGCGATTGACGCTCGGCTGCGCGCACGGCCGCCTCGAGGGAGGCATCATCGAGCTGATTCGTGGTGACCGCGCCGTCCCGGCCGTTGCGGACCGTCCGTATCACGGTCAGCCGCACGTCCCGCCGATCGCTCAACGTACGGATCTGGTTACGCGCCCAGCGGAGTTCTCCGTGCCACCAGCTCGAGACTCGAATCGCCGTGTCCCCGCCGCCTTCGGCGAGCGCATGGACTCTACGCAGGAGCGCTCGGCAGTCGTCTGGCGACAGGATCCGCCCGTCATGCAGGCTCCTCCCGATCATGCCTTCCTCGTCGGATCGATGACGGTGAACTGCCCGAAGACGACCGGCGGCGCGGCCACACTGTGATACGTCGCCTGCGCAGGCTCACCCTTACGGGCCATCATGCCGAAGCGCTGAACACTGCCGTGTCCTCCCAATGCGACGACATCCTTCCAAAGCTCAGCACTGCGGAACAGGAAGCCCGCCCCGACGACCCGCGCGACCCGCTGGCCGCCCTTGATCTCGTAAACCAGACCGCTCCGGCCGAGGCCAGCACCCCCCTGGAAATCCACATCGACGACGAGGCCCCGCACCGCAAGCCCGCTCTTGACCCCCGCAATCGCAGAATCGAAGTCCAGGTCGTCCGGGCCGGCCGCGAGCCTGAGGTTCGGCACATGTTGTAGGGGGATTTCCAGGGCAGATGGGGCTACCGCGCAACCGTGCGAACGCACGGCGCGCCCGGTACCGCGATAGTACTCGGCAAGCCAGGAGGCACTCTCACGCGTCGTCTGGAAGTCGGCGAGGATGCCATCCCTCACGAGTGTGAACTCCTCTGACTCTACGCCCTCGTCGTCCCAGCGCACCGTTCCGGCCGCACCTCGCTCGTTGCGATTGGCAGTCAGCGTCAGTGCGGGAACGCCGACCTGGTGACTACCGAGCATCGCCAGCGGATCACTGAAATAGCTCGTGCCGCTCGCGTTGGCCTCGAATCCAAGGACGCGATCGAGCTGCGTCGCCGTGCCAAGCGTCGACTCCAGCAGAGTCGCGACACTGATGGCATCGCACACGACCTCGTAACGTCCTACCTCCACCGGCTTTACCGGAAGCTTCGCGTCCTCCTCGAGCTCATCCATGAGCCGGCGGATCTCCTCACGGAGCTGTTGCCCCGCGAACAGTTCCCACCCCATTCCTGCCGGCGTGAGGGCATCGAGCCGCCTCCGCACACCCTCGAACGCCAGCGAGAGCTCCCCTTCCGTACGATACAGACGCTGCGTGCAGTAGCTTCCGGCCGACGATGCGAAGGCTTTCTCCTGGACGTAGAAGTTCGCGCTAGCGACGTCACTGCGGTGACCCGGGAACCGGCTGACGACGTTTGTTAGGGCGGCCAGGTAGTCGGCGATCTCGAACGGCGAGACCTCGAACGGGTCGACCTCGACCGGCATCGTCCAGTGCTCGTCGTGGACCACGGGCACATCGGCAAGTACGACCTCGTACGCGGGCCCAACCGCCGCGCTCTTCGCCTGATACGCAGCCTCGCGGCCCAAGCGCGCCACCTCGTCCCGGCTCCACATGGGACTGCTCGCGAACCCCCAGCGACCTGCCACCAACGCGCGCACGCCCACTGCGACCTGCTCCTCATCACCGATGTCGCCCGTCGCCGTGATCCGTCGCATTCGCGTATGAGTGAGCCGCACGTCGGCATAAGCAGCCCCGGCGTCGCGGGCCGCTTCCACAGCACGAAAAGCCAGCTCCCTTATCCGCTCGCTCTCGATGGGCGGGACCGCCTCCAGTCCCCCATCCCCGAGGTCCACGTACAGCGGTCGAGGCAGCGCCCCGAGCGCAGCCGCGCTCGCCCCGATCTTGAAGCCATACTTCAACAGCTGACGACGACTGATCGTCATCGGCGGTCCTCCGTACGCCCTGCCGCGGGCGCATCGTCGACGACGACCACCCGTCCTCTGCGCCCCGTCGATGGGCTCCGGTATTCGTAGACGCCCGGTATGGGGAACGAACGGCCCCGGAGCGCCTCGAAGAAGTCGGTACCATCGCTCGACGGATCCACGGCAAAGGGCTCAATGTCGCCCGACCCACACGCGCCGAGCAGCAGGCAAACCATGGTAGGCAGTTCTGCTACGTCGTCGGGCCGCTCGAACTCGATGTCCAGGGGAGTCTTGGTCCGATTGTGCCAGAGCACGTAACCACCTTTGTAAATGGTGACCTCCTCCGGACCCAGCGTGAGATCGCCGCCGGCGCGCTCCTCCATGATCACCACATGCAGCAGCGGCGCAGGGGGCACGGCGTATGTGGCCGTATCGGCCTTTACGACACCGTACGCCACAGTGCGCGCCTCGATCCTCGCCTCGCCCGGTTGGGTCGGGATCCCGATACCCTCCTCCTGGATGACGATGACCTCAGGGTCCAACGAGCGATACTCGACGGCCAGGCCGAAGATCGGACTGCCGGACGTATCAAAGACTCGTAGGGGTTGCGACCGCAGCATATCGATCCCGGCGAACAGAAACGGGAGGACGTAAATGCGGGCCGCATCGGGGATCATGAATCGGATCGCCTCTTCGGGGGTTTCCGGGGCGATGGAGAACACTCCGATCTCGGGCGGGTGAGTGGTGATGACATTGACCCGCGCAGTGTCCGCGCGCCGGATGTTGTCCTCGGTGACGACCTCGGCGATGACCAGCACCTCGCTCGCCGCCCTCCGGGCTTGGAGCAGCCCGTCCGCTCCAACCCAAACACGCGTCGTGTCGCTCGAGCGGAACGTCGGCTGGGGCAGCCCGTCCATGCGTTCGCCTAATGCGTTCCTGGCCGTCGCTACGAGCCTGAAGGTGTCGTAAGGTGCAACTGTCGAAAGATTTATCGCCCGATGATCCAGTGTGAGCGCCATGAACAGGCGCTTGGGGTCGGTGGTGGGCTCGTAAACGGCGGGGGCTTGCACTTCTCCGCAAGCAACGAGCGTCAGGGTTGCGGCGATGAAACCCGCGAACCGGAGGATCACAGGACCGCCTCCCCACCAACCCGGCTGCTCCGTTACACGAGTAGAGCACATGATGACCTCCCTCCGCTTCAAGCCCCACGCGCGATGCAGCCGTTGTAATGCGGGTTGGACACCCGTTCTTCCGCCGGGACCGGAAGATCGACCGCGGCACCGTAGCTGAGCCCCGGCGTTCTCGAATGGTGGTAGGGCCCAACGGGATAGAGCTGGTCCTGCGTCCGTCCGTAATGGCGCAGGAGTCGGCGCAGGTCACCCTGGCGCTGGCCCGTGAGGAACAGCCAGAACGCCCGCTCCCGGAAGAGCAGGTCGACACGCGCGGCATCGGTGCCAGGATCGTCGAGATCCGGCAGAGGGCCGGATACCGCCGGCTCGATCGCTGGCCACGCCGTCCGGCGCAGATGGTTCAGCTTCGCCAGCCAGCCCGACACGTCACCCGCCCGCAGTGCCGCTTCCGCCTCGATGAGCCGCGCCTCGATCCCGCTCGCCAGCGGGATCCGCGCCGATCCATCGCCGCCGTACTTCATCGGATGATGAACGGTGCGACCGCGTACATTCGTCCCTTGCGTCGTCACCCGGGTCCGCGGATCCCCGCTCGTGATGAAGTCGATGCCGTTGATCCCTTCGCGGTCAGCGACCGAGTATGGCCAGGTCTCGCTGCCGTGCCCTTCCAGAGCGGCAAAGCTTTGGGCCCCGTTCTGTGCCCCGTAAACGACTTCGTAGCGATAATCGTCCGGCACGCCCGCAACCACGTGGGCCGCGGCATCAAAACGCCCGAGTGCCAGCAATGCACGTCCCTGCCCCACTCGAATCAGGTGCTCGATCCGCGCGCTGTCACCAACCAGGGTTGTGGCGGTGTCCAGCAGCGCCAGGGCATGTTCGTAGACTTCCTCGGTCGTCGAGCCCGGCCGATACGTGAATCCTTCCTTCGGATCCAGCGAACTCAACGGGATTCCCGAGCAAAAGAGATCCGCGAGCAGGATTTCCGTGTACGCCCGCACCGCGTACGCGTGGGCCGCGAGGGGTTCGCCGCCTGGAAAGTGCCGCCCCAGCAGGCCGGCGGCCTGCTCCGCCTGGTTCCGCGCACGCTGTAAGGCAGAGTAGGTATAAGATCCTATGCTGCCCGCTTCACCGGTGCCGCCCTCAGACGCTCGCCGCATATCGGCCATCCCAGGGGTGCCGAGCCCTGCTTCGACGTAGCTGCCCCATTCCAGCTCATCCGTCAGTAGCCCACTCACAGCCACGTATCCACCCGGCTCCTGGGCGAACGCACGCCGGAACTGAACAAGCGCCGCGTGGTAGGCCGCCCTGGCACCCTCCGGGGTCTCAATCGCATCCGGGGCCATCACATCCGGCGGGAGATCGTCGTTCCCCAGGAGCTCATCCAGAGAGCAGCCGGCAAGCGCCAGGCAGATTGCAGCGCCGACGGCGAGCGCTTCCGCTCCCCTGGCACGCCCGCTCCCGGCGCATCCCCTCCTGTTCGTGTACATCATCGTTCTGACCCGCGTGTCCTGGCCTCAGTAAGTCGCGCTAAGACGGAGCTGCCACACTCGCGGCGCCGGCAGCACTCCAGTGTCGATCACGTTGTTGCCGGTCGACCGGGCGTTGACGTTGGGGTCCAGTCCCGAGTAATTCGTCCACAACGCCAGGTTCGTCCCCTGGAGCGCGAGGCTCATAGCCTGCGCTCCCATGCGCCGCGCCAATCGCGTGGGGAGATTCAGCCGCACCGACAAGCTGTTCAGCCGCAGCGAGTTGACGGTCTGGATCCAGGTGTATTCGCTCGTATCGAAGACACCGACCTGTTCGGCGAGGCTCGCCCGAGGATCGTTCCAGCCCCTGGAGAACGGAGCGAGCTGCTGAGCAACCTCGTTACGCTGCGTGAGACCGTCCTCGTACATCAATCCGACGGTCACCGAGAGGACGCCCCGCAACAGCGACACGGTGCTCTGGATACTCGCGGTGTACTCGGGCAGCGTTCCACCTACGTAGACCAGCGTGTCGCCGAACACGATCTCGCCTTCATCGAGCACGCCGTTCCCGTTGACATCCGCGTAACCGAGAACCGGCGCGCTCCATCGACCGAAGAGCGGATAGCCTGGCGCAACCCGGATCCCACTCCTTCCGTTCATCTCCGTGTAGAACGGCTCGACCCCGGGCCCAAGCGCGACGACCTCATTCCGGTTGTGGCTGAATTGGACCAGCGCTCGCCAGGTGACGAAATCGCTCCGCACCGGCTCGACGGTCAGAGCCACCTCGATACCTTCGTTCCGGATCACGCCGACGTTCTCCAGGATCGTGACGCCCGCTCCGTAGACCGACGGAGCGAGCGGAACGTCCAGCAGCGCATCCTTCGTCGTGTTGCGGTAGCCGGTGAAGCTCACTGAGATCCGGTCATCCAGCATGTCCGCATCGAAGCCGCCTTCGAACTCGGTTGACCGCTCCGGCTTGAGTTCGCCGTTACCGACCGTCTCGAGGCCCACCGCGCTGACGATCTCTCCGTCGTACCACTCTGAAACGGGGGCGCCGTACAGCCGCAGGCGGTCCGTCGGACCCGGCTGGCGTCCGGCCTGGCCGTAGGCGGCGCGCAACCGCAGCGTGTTGAATACGGAGCGGAGCGATTCTGGGAAGTGCGAATCGTCCGAGATCAGATACGAGAGGCTCAGTTTCGGGAAACTCGGCATCTTCAAGCGCGTCCCGAAGGTGCTGGCGCCATCGAACCGCAGTCCCGTCGAAAGCCAGAATCGACGATGACTGACGTGCGGCTCGACGTACCAGCCGAACGTCGCTTGATCCTGGCGGCGCTCACGCACGGCGGTGATCCTGGCCGCTCCGTTCAGCGATTCCGTACCAGGAGCCAGCCCCTCTGCGTGGGTGATGACATCGCTGATCGACCGATCGGTGTAGTTAACCCCCGCGGCAACACCGAGCTGCAAACCGAGTCCGAGCGGCACCTGGGTACGTGCGCGCACGTTCAGCGTGCTGACCAGCGAGGTACCCTGGCCGCGCTGAAGCGCCCCGTGGCTCGATGCCCCCGAACCCAAGGCGTTCGCGGGGCGGAAGATCTCATCTTCACGCTGGACCACGTCCAGCCCCGCATCCGCCGTGAGCGTCCACCAATCAGTGGGTCGCCAGTTCAGATTGATCCCGTTGGTCAGCCGCGTCGCCGTCGCAGTCTCGCGCACGTAGTAGTCGGCCAGAATGTCGTCCGTAACGCTGATCACGCCGCTCCCGCGCGCCTGGTAGTAAGTTCCGGTCTCCTTGTCGAGGTAGGTGCTCATGAGCACGCCGAGTTGCCGTTCCAGCGACGAGCGCTGCTGTGCGGTGCGCGAGAGCATCGACGTGAGCGCCACGTCGCCGGAAGAGCCCACGCGCGCCTGGATCCGGCTCGACACACCCCACTGCGTGAGGTTCTGCGGCCGTCGAAGCCACTCCGGCGGCTCCGCGCCCTGAACGCGGCGGTACCGTTCGGCCTCGTACGCCGGAAGCGCAACGATGCCCACTTCGTCGCGATAGCTTCCGGTCACGCCGTAGGTGAGCGCCGCGTTGCCGCCGCTCACGCCGACGCTCACCCCCGTACTGGAGCCCCGATCCAGGATCGTGAGCTCCGGATCGTTCAACAGCTGGAACCGCACCGTGCGATCCGGCTCGCATACCGGCTCGGCGTTGCTACCGCCACCGATCCGATTGTTCACCGGGCAGAAGACTCGCCGATTGTCGGAGAGGGGCCGGCCCCAGCGCATGTAGAGCTCCGGATATTCACCCGGGATCTCCGCCGTGCCGCGCTCCACGTTCACTGTCCAGCGCGCCGGCCCTTGTCGCCCTTTTTTCGTCGTGATCACGATCACGCCGTTCGCCGCATCCTGCCCATACAGCGTCGCCGCCGACGGACCCTTGACCACGTGAATCGTCTCGATGCTGTGCGGATCGATGTAGTCGAGCGGAGACGGCGCTGCTGCGAGTCGATCCGCCAGGTTCCCGCCTCGCTCGTCGGATTGCTCGGAGTAGACGCGCACGCCGTCCACGATCACAATGGGATCGTTGCTCAGATTCGGGCTGCTCGCGCCCCGTAGCCGGATCCTCGCCGGATCACCCGGCGCGCCCGACGTCCGCTGCACCACCAGCCCCGGAACGCGCCCCTCCAGCAGATCCGTCACCGACGCCACCGGCTCCGTCGCAACGATCGAATCCGCACGGATGATCGTGATGTCGTTCCCGAGCTCGACCCACCTGCGCTGGCCCGTCGCCGTCACCACCAGGTCCGCCAACTTCGTCGGCTGCACCTCGAGCTCCAACGTGACCTCGACCACCGCGCCATCGGCCACGGTGACCTCTCGCGTAGCCGAGGCATACCCGAGCGCCGACGCCTCCACCGTGTGTCGCCCCGGCTCCACGTTTCCAATGCGGAACCGCCCCTCGTCGTTCGTGAAGGTCCGAACCGATCCGTCCAGAAGAACCTGCGCACCCACGACCGGCACAGCGCTGCGAGCTTGCACAACGCGCCCGACGATCGTCCCCGGCGTCGGAACACTCGTGACTGTCGACTCCCTCGGCACCAACGCAGCTTGATTCCCCGACACCACCACGTTCACATCCGTCTCGCGCAACACCCGCACGAGCGCCTCCGCCACCGTCACATGCGCGACGTCGATCGACACCGGCCGACCGACCGGCACCACCCGCGCACTGTACACGAAGCGCAGCCCCGTTCGCGCCGACAGCGTGTCGAGCACCGCCCCCAGCGTCGTCTCCCCAAGCCGCAACGTCACCCGCTCCTGCAACTGCGGCACATGAGCTGGCTCCACACGAACTGGCTCACGGCCCTGCGCCGAACTCAGCAGAAAGTACGGCCCGCTCGCGCCACTCCGGCCGTCCCCGACCTGCGCGCCGAGATCCCGCACGCCTCCCCACACCAGCACGCACAGCACCGCCACGGACCAACTCGCGAATCGCATGGGCTGCATCGCCTCTTCCCGGGGTGGATTGGTGCTAGAACGTCACTGCCTCGCCCATCACGAGCGCTTCCCTGCGTGTCGTCAGGATAACCCCTGGCAGTGGCAGGACCCTTACAAACCAGTGATGCGGCAGGCGGGGGCGCACACGCTCACCACGTGCACCGACCAACCGCCAGCGCAAGAGAACGCAGATCGAAGGGAGGAATCAGCAGTGGTAGGCAGGCCCGGGCACGCCCACCTCGGGCAGCGCCCGGGAGATCTTGAGGGCGCCCTCCTCCAGGGACGAGGACCGAATTACCGCGCCCCACGTGTGCGCCTCGACGCCCACTCCGCGAGCAAGGCGAGGCAGAG
>ERZ777003.3464-NODE-3464-length-15311-cov-8.676324_pt1 | contig 15311 bp, 13 predicted proteins | sample MGYA00374956_ERZ777003 | MGnify/ENA primary metagenome ERZ777003 (study PRJEB29302, sample SAMN06268252) | bioreactor metagenome | isolation source: Joint BioEnergy Institute, California, USA | place: USA:Joint BioEnergy Institute, California, USA | collected... | reverse complement strand
GGTTGAGGACCTTCTCCCACGGCAAGCCCCCGAGCGTGAGCCTGCCGATGTTGCACAGGCCGGATCCACTGTCGATCCGCTTCGAGGTCGGGCTCTCGATCTCGCCGGCGAGCGAGATCGAGCACGTGGTCGTGAGTATGTTGCCGGCCAGGTTGACGAGGCCACTGGCCGCTATCGGCGTGCCCCTCGGTAGGACGTACGTCGCCGAGGCCGTCGACGTTGCCACGAGCATGCCGACGGCGGCGAGCACCACGGCGATCAGCTTCTTCACGATCGACCATCCTTTCTCGCTGTTGGCGTACAGCACGGTCCGACGGCATCAGTCGACACCGCGGACATCGCGCGCCACGGGCGGCGCGCCATCGCGTCGCTTCGCTGAACCACCCCCTTTCGCGCATCGCGCGCGACGCGGCGGTCGCCGATCGCGCCCCGGATGCGCACGTCGGAAAGTCGGCAGCGCCCCGCGTCCGATCTCGGATGCGCGTGCCGCGTCCCCGGGGACGGCACCAACGTAACAGAAACCGGTGCGTTGGGCAAAGGTCGGAGTTCGCGCGGTGCTCGCGCTCCTGAGCACGGCACAGCAGCGGTCAGGCGGCTGACGAGCCGCAGCGCGACCGGACGCGCGCGGTGCGCACGCGGGTAGCGCTCGCTCCACCACACGCACCGGCGAGAGGATCGACATGCTCCGCCGCACGGCGGCAGACGACCGAGGCGCCGGCCGCGGCCGGCGCCCGCGCGCGGCGCGCCTCACGCGCGGCCTCGTCGCCGGCGCGGCCGGCACGATGGCGCTCGACGCCGTCACGTACGCCGACATGCTGATCCGCGGCCGCCCGCCGAGCGCGGTCCCCGACGAGGCCGTGCGGGCGCTCGCCGCGCGCGCCGCGATCCCGCTCGGCGCGGGCGACGCGGCCGCCCACCGCACGACCGCGCTCGGGGCGCTGCTGGGCTACGGAGCCGGCCTGGCCGGCGGCGTCGCGTGGGCGGCGGCGGAGCCGCGCGTCGGCCGCCTCCCGCTCCCGCTCGCCGCCGCGGCGGTCGCCGCGGCCGTCATGGCCGCCACCGACGGGGTCAGCGCCGCGCTCGGGACGACCGACCCGCGCAGGTGGTCGGCCGCCGACTGGGCCGCCGACCTCGTCCCCCACCTCGCCTACGGGGCGGCGACGGTCGCGACCGGCCGGCTGCTGGCGGGGCGACATGCGCCACCGCGATAGGTGGATCTCCTAGCATCGAGTGCGACGGGGCCGGCGCCGCCGCCCCGCGACCGCGACCGAGGAGACGACGACGTGACGACCCGCACCGACGTTGGCGCCCAGCCGGCGGCCGCGCCCGTCGCCGCGCCGCCGCTGCGGTTCGTGACGGCCGCCTCGCTGTTCGACGGCCACGACGCGGCGATCAACGTGATGCGCCGGCTGATCCAGGACCGCGGCGCGGAGGTCGTCCACCTCGGCCACAACCGCAGCGTCCGCGACGTCGTGCGAGCGGCGATCCAGGAGGACGCCGACGCGATCGCGGTCAGCTCCTACCAGGGCGGCCACGTCGAGTACTTCACGTACGCGGTCGACATGCTGCGCGAGCTCGGCGCCGGCCACATCCGCGTCTTCGGCGGCGGCGGCGGCACGATCACGCCGCGCGAGATCGCCGCGCTGCAGGAGCGCGGGGTCGAGCGGATCTACCACCCCGACGACGGGCTCGCGCTCGGGCTGACCGGCATGATCGACGACCTGATCGCGCGCGCCCGCGCCCAGCAGGTGCCGTCGCGCCCGCCGGACGGCACGGCCGACGGCGACCTCGCGATCGCGCGGATGCTCTCCGCGCTCGAGGACGAGGCGATCGACGGCGCCGCGCTCGAGGCGCTGCGGGCCGGCTGGCGCGAGGCCGGCGCGGGCGTGCCGGTGCTCGGCATCACCGGCACCGGCGGCGCCGGCAAGAGCACGGTCACCGACGAGCTGCTCGCCCGCTTCATGCGCTGCTTCCCGCGGATGCGCGTGGCGGTGCTCGCCGTCGACCCGACCCGCCGGCGGACGGGCGGCGCGCTGCTGGGCGACCGCATCCGCATGAACAGCCTCCGCCACGAGCGGATCTACATGCGCTCGCTGGCGACCCGCCGGCGCCACCGCGCGACGAGCGCGATCCTCGCCGACGCGATCGCGTTCCTGCGCGCCGCCGGCTTCGACCTCGTGATCGTCGAGACGGCCGGGATCGGCCAGAGCGACTCGGAGATCGTCGACCTCGTCGACGTCGCGACGTACGTGATGACGAGCGAGTTCGGCGCCGCCAGCCAGCTGGAGAAGATCGACATGCTCGATCTCGCCGACGTGATCGTCATCAACAAGTTCGACCAGCGCCGGGCCAGGGACGCGCTGCGCGACGTGCGCAAGCAGTGGCGGCGCAACCGCGCCGCGTTCGACGTGCCCGACGAGGCGACGCCGGTCTTCCCGACGATCGCCAGCCAGTTCGACGACCCGGGCGTCAGCGCGCTGTTCGTCGAGCTCTGCCGCCGGCTGGCGGAGGCGACCGGCGCCGACCCCGCCCGCTGGGACCCGCAGCTGCGGCTGGAGCGGCGCGAGCCGCGCGGCGACGCGCTCATCCCCGGCCACCGCGTCCGCTACCTGGCCGAGATCGCCGAGCAGGGCCGCGCGATCGGCGCCGACGTCGAGCGCAGGGCCCAGCTGGCGGCGCAGGCGCAGCACCTGTGGGCGTCGCTGCAGGCGCTGCGCGACCCGGCGCTGCCGGCCCCGCTGGAGCCCTACCCGGCCGACGCGCCGGCGCCCGCCGACGACGCGATCGGCGCGCTGCGCGCCCGCTACGACGCGACCCTCGCCGAGCTGGGCGAGGAGGCGCGCCGGCTGCTGCAGGGCTGGGACGCGATGATCGAGCGGGTCACCGCCGACCGCTACGCGTACACCGTGCGCGGCCGCGAGGTGACCGGCGACAACTACCGCGTCTCGCTCAGCGGCCAGCGGATCCCGAAGCTCGCCCCGCCGCGGCTGGACGGGTGGGGCGACCGGCTGCGCTTCCTGCTGAAGGAGAACCTGCCCGGCAGCTACCCGTACACGGGCGGCGTGTTCCCGTACCGGCGCGCCGGCGAGGACCCGACGCGGATGTTCGCCGGCGAGGGGACCCCGGAGCGGACGAACCGCCGCTTCCACTTCCTGTCGGCGGGCCAGCCGGCGGCGCGCCTGTCGACCGCGTTCGACTCGGTCACGCTCTACGGGGAGGACCCCGACGAGCGGCCCGACATCTACGGCAAGGTCGGCAACGCGGGCGTCTCGATCGCGACCGTCGACGACGCGAAGAAGCTCTACTCGGGCTTCGACCTGTGCGCGCCGACGACGTCGGTGTCGATGACGATCAACGGGCCGGCGCCGATCGTGCTCGCCTTCTTCCTCAACGCGGCGATCGACCAGCAGGTCGAGCGCCACCTCGACGCGACCGGCGGCTGGGAGGCGGCCCGGCGGCGGGTGGACGCGCTGCTCGCCGGCCGGGAGCGGCCCCGCTACGCCGGCGACCTGCCGGCCGGCCACGACGGCCTGGGGCTGCGGCTGCTCGGCGTCTCCGGCGACCAGGTGGTCGAGCGCGACGTCTACGAGCGGATCAAGGCCGACACGGTCCGGCGGGTCCGCGGCACCGTCCAGGCGGACATCCTCAAGGAGGACCAGGCGCAGAACACCTGCATCTTCTCGACGGAGTTCGCGCTGAAGCTGATGGGCGACGTCCAGGAGTGGTTCGTCGACCACGAGGTGCGCAACTTCTACAGCGTCTCGATCAGCGGCTACCACATCGCCGAGGCGGGGGCGAACCCGATCACGCAGCTGGCGTTCACGCTCGCGAACGGCTTCACGATCGTCGAGTACTACCTCGCGCGCGGCATGAGGATCGACGACTTCGCGCCGAACCTCAGCTTCTTCTTCTCCAACGGGATGGACCCGGAGTACACGGTGATCGGCCGGGTCGCGCGCCGCATCTGGGCGCGGGCGATGCGCGAGCGCTACGGCGCCGGGCCGCGCGGCCAGATGCTCAAGTACCACGTGCAGACGTCGGGGCGCAGCCTCCACGCGCAGGAGATGGCGTTCAACGACATCCGCACGACGCTGCAGGCGCTGCTGGCGATCCTCGACAACACCAACAGCCTGCACACGAACGCCTACGACGAGGCGATCACGACCCCGACGGAGGAGTCGGTCCGCCGCGCGCTCGCGATCCAGCTCATCATCAACCGCGAGCTCGGGCTCAACGTCGTCGAGAACCCGTGGCAGGGCTCGTTCGCGATCGAGGCGCTGACGGATCTCGTCGAGGCGGCGGTGTACGAGGAGTTCGAGCGGCTGTCGGAGCGCGGCGGCGTGCTCGGCGCGATGGACGCGATGTACCAGCGCGGCAAGATCCAGGACGAGAGCCTCCACTACGAGCGGCTCAAGCACGACGGGACCCTGCCGCTGATCGGCGTCAACACGTTCCTGCCGCGCGAGGGCGCCGGCGCCGTCGACGACGCCGAGCCGAGGCTGGCCCGCTCGACCGACGCCGAGAAGCGCGCCCAGATCGCGAACGTGCGCGCCTTCCAGGCCCGCCACGCCGACCGCGCCGACGCCGCCCTGGCCCGCCTGCGCGACGTCGCCCTCGCCCGCGGCAACGTCTTCGCCGAGCTGCTGGAGACCGTCAAGGTCGCCTCGCTGGGCCAGATCTCGGCCGCCCTCTACGAGGTCGGCGGCGAGTACCGGCGCAGCATGTAGGCGGGCGGTGGCGGGTCGCCGACCGCCGCCCGCCGCGCCGGGTCGCGCCCCGCGCCCGGCAGATCCTCGCCCGATCTGCCGTTTCCGGGAGCGAGAGATCCGGGGAGCCGCGCGCGTCGACGGTCTGGCGCCGCCCCGGTGAGCTGGCTGCCTCCGACCGCGCCGGCCGCGTGCTCGCGACCGTCAGCGCGCCTCCTCAGCGGGCGTGCCCGAAGCGGGCCGGGAACTGGTTGATGATCCCGCTGGAGATCGTGTCCGCCATCTGGAGGATGTGCCGGATGTAGGGCTCGTATGCGCGGGCGCTGGCGGCGTAGTCGCCCCTCAGCTCGTGGACGGCCTGCTCGGTCACCTGATCGAGGTGGACCTGCATCATCTGCCGGGCCGCGGCGCGCCTGACGAAGCGGGGGTTGGCGGCGTGCAGGAAGTCGGCGATCTGGCGGCCGTTGGCCGACCACGCCCGTTGCGCCTGGCTCAGCTGGGCGGCGTCGCCGGACCTGGCGGCGACGAGCACGTCGACGGCGCCGAGGATGTGCTCCTCGAGCAACCTGGTGAGCCGGTTGCCGGCGGCGCGCCCGTAGTACGGCTTGACGGCGTTGCCGATCCTGGCCTGGTTGGCGAGCAGCACCTGCTCGGCGGCCGGCAGGTTCGGCAGGCCGCCGACGAAGCTGACGATCACCATGCGCGTCCAGGCGCCGTGCTCCTCCCAGAGCGCCCGCATGCGGTCGTGGAAGCGGATCGCCTTCGTCGTCCTCGCGGGCACGCGGGCGGCGTGGTCGTGCGCCGGCCGCACGACGGCCTGGCCGGCGCTCGCGGCCGTGAGCGCCAGCACGCCGGCGGCAGCGGCGATCGCGAGCAGGCCGGCGAGCGCACGGGTCGCTCGCCGCAAGCGGAACGGGGTGCGGTGCATGGTGGGCCTCCTGACGGGTGCGGCGGGTGGTGGAGCGATTGCCCTCGCCCCGTGCGTGTCGGTCCGGCGTGCGGGGCTTACCCCCGCGCCGCGAACGTGGCGCGCCGCTGACCGCGACGGCGGCGGGCCGGCGCGGTAAGACCGCGCCGCCGGCGGTCGCAAACGTGGCGATGAGGCCCGGAACCGCGCAGGTCGTCGCCGCCGCCGACGCGGTCGTCCCGTCGCGGCGCCGCCTGTTGCGGGCGGCGCGCGTTGCTAGCGTCGGTGGACGGGGCGCCGCGCCGGAGCCATCGCCGATGTCGTCCACCGGACCATCCGCTCGCCGGACCGCGCGCGACGAGGAGTCGCGCGCCTGGGTCGCGGCGCTGCGCGCCGACGGCGCCGTCCGGGACGAGGCGGTCGGCCGGCTGCACGCGCTGCTGCTGCGGGCGGCGCGCTTCGAGGCGGCGCGCCGCAGCGCCGGGTTGCGGCACGTGCGCAGCGGCGAGCTCGACGACATCGCGCTGCAGGCGGCCGACGACGCGCTCGTCGCCGTGCTGGCCAGGCTCGACGGGTTCCGCGGCGACAGCCGCTTCACGACGTGGGCGTACAAGTTCGCCCTGTTGGAGGCGGCGGTCGCGTTGCGGCGGCGGGCGTGGCGGGGCCGCGAGGTGCCGCTCGAGTCGGTGCGCGGGGATGGGCTCGGCGACGTCGTCGTCGGCCCCCGACGGGCCGGCGACGACGTCACCGGCCCGTCGGGGGCGGCCGAGCAGCGGGCGCAGCTCGACGCGATCGGCCGCGCGATCGCCCGCGAGCTCACGCCCCACCAGCGCGAGGTGCTCGTGGCGCTCACGCTCGACGACGTGCCGATCGACGTGCTCGCGCACCGGCTCGACACGACCCGCGGCGCGCTCTACAAGACGCTGCACGACGCCCGCCGCAAGCTGCGCCGCGCGCTCGCCGCCGAGGGGTGGCCGATCGACGATGCGACGAACGGCGCGCCGCGATGACCGGCGACCGCCCCGACGAGCTGCTGCGACGCCTGCTCGGCCCATCCGAACCGGAGCTCGGCTGCGCGGCGTGCTTCGACCAGCTCGACCGCTACGTCGAGCTGCAGCTCGCGCGCGGCGACGCCCACGCCGATGACGCGATCCCGGGGATGCGGCCCCACCTCGCCGGCTGCCCGGCCTGCGCCGAGGAGCACCGGAGCCTGCTCGCGCTCGTCGCCGGCGAGCGCAGGACCCGCCCGTCCACGGAACGGTGAACGTCGCGACCGCGTCACGTCGCCCGGCCCCGCATCACGTCGCCCGCCCCGCATCACGTCGCCCCCCTCCGGCAAATCCGGCTAGCCGGATTTGCCGTCTCCGGAAACGAGAAATCCGGGTAGCCGCGTTTGCCGCCGCGGATCCGGATTTCGCATGTACCGGCACGACGCGCGCCGATGGACGACGTGCCCTCCCCGCCGCCGGCGCTCCGCGCTGGGCCGGGAACGCCAGAAGCCCCGCCGTGGCGGGGCTTCTGCGCAATCGGGGCGCCCGGATTTGAACCGGGGACCTCACCGACCCGAACGGTGCGCGCTACCAGGCTGCGCCACGCCCCGATGCGCTCCCGAGTATTCCACATCCGGCACGGGCTGGTACGTTGGCGGCCGCATGGCCGCCGCGACCGCCGACGTGATCGCGTACCTGGACGAGCTGCTCGAGATCGAGCGGTACGCCGATCTCGGCCCCAACGGGCTGCAGGTGCCGGGCGGGCCGACGGTCACGAAGGTCGTCACCGGCGTCACCGCGCAGCTGGCCCTGTTCGAGCGCGCCCGCGACGAGGGCGCCGAGCTCGTGCTCGCCCACCACGGCCTCTTCTGGGACTTCCAGCCCAGCCGGGCGCTCGACCGCGCGCAGGCGCGGCGGCTCAGGGTCCTGCTCGCCAACGACATCGCCTTCGCCGGCTACCACCTGCCGCTCGACGGCCACCCGGAGATCGGCAACAACGCGCTGCTCGCCGCCGGCCTCGGCGCCGCGCGGCACGAGCCGGCCTTCCCGTCCAAGGGCACGCCGATCGGCGTCATCGCCCACTTCGACGACGACGGCGGCCGCGGGCTGACGATCGGCGAGCTGACCGCCCGCGTCGCCACCCTCACCGATCGCGAGCCGCTCGTCTTCGACGGCGGCCCCGAGCGGATCCGCACGCTCGGGATCGTCTCCGGCGGCGCCGCCGGCTCGCTCACCGAGGCGATCGCGCTCGGCCTCGACGCGTTCATGACGGGCGAGCCGAAGGAGCACGTGATGGTCGAGTCGCGCGAGAACGGCATCCACTTCATCGCCGCCGGCCACTACGCGACCGAGACGTTCGGCATCCGCCGGCTCGGCGAGCTCGTCGCCGAGCGCTTCGGCGTCGAGCACCGGTTCATCGACCTGCCCAACCCGGTCTGACGGCGCGCCGGCGCGGTCGCCCCGCGCCCGGACCGCGCCGCACGTCCGCGCGGCTGCGCCGCAGCCCCCAGTGCGACCGCCCGCCGCGCGCCCGCGCGCCAGCCTGCCCGCGGTCGGCTCGGCGACCGCCCCCGCGCCGACACCCGGTCGGCGGCCGACCGACGCATTGTGGGCGTCCGCGGCCGGAGGTATAAGGGGATCACGGCGACCAACCCCGGAGGTCAGCGGACCATGGCAAATCACCTGACGCCCACCGAGCTCGCGCGCGAGGCCGGCCTGGAGCGCCGCGAGGTCATCCGCAAGTGCGTCGAGCTGGGCGTCCCGATCTACAACGGCCGCATCGACAGGACCCTCTTCACCGCCACCGTCCTCGAGTCCAGGCACGGCACGCCGACCCACCCGGCGCCGCTGGCGACCGGATAGCCGCCTGCCGACATCGCCCGCCGCCCGCGTCCGGCCGGTCGGCCGCGCCGGTACCGCTCGCCCTCCGGGAGCCGAGCGCGTACCCTTCGTCGCAAGGGGAGCGATGCGCACCGATCCGAGCGACACGGGCGGCCTGTTCATCACCCGGCGTCCCGGGACGAGGCCGATCAGGTACCGCAGGCCGCCGAGGTTCGCCGGCGAGCGCCGGCGCCGCGTCGACGAGGCGCTCGCCGCGGCGATCCTGGCCGTGATGGTCGTGATCAACCTCTCCTTCTGGGGCCCGCTGCCGCTCGCCTGCCTGTGGGTCGGCGGGCGGACGCAGGGCCTGACCGACAGCGTCGGGGCGGCGCTGATCGTCTCGTTCGCGACGCTCGGCGGCCTGCTGCTGCTCGGCCTGATGGCGCTCAAGCGGCTCGACTACGCGTGGATCCTCGTCCGCCGCGCCAGCGGCCACGACCAGCGCGAGGGGATGATGGGCCGGATCTTCACCGTCTGCTGCGCGATCGGCGCGCCGGCGTTCGGCATCTGGCTCATCTTCTTCAGCGGCGCCCGGCTCTCCGGCGGCATCCCGACGATATAGGCGGCACCGACATGGGCCTGCGCGACTACTACCGGCAGTTCGCCGGGATGAGCGACGAGGAGGTCAGCGAGCAGCTGCGCGAGGAGGCGGCCGAGCGTCGCCGCAAGGCGCTGACGAAGGTCGAGGCGCTCGACCTCTCCCAGACGACCTGGCACGAGCTGCCCCACCCCGACGTCGTCGCCGCCGTCACGTTCGCGGTGCGCGGCAGGCTCAACCTCCCGCACGACCCGACCGGCGAGGAGCTGCGCGCCGCGCTCAGCCGCCGGCACGGCCTGCCCGCCGGCCGGATCGCGGTCGGCCACGGCGCCGCCCAGCTGCTCGCCGCCGCCGCGCAGGCGCTGCTGCGCCCCGGCGACGAGCTCATCACCCCCTGGCCGTCCTACCGGCTCTACCCGCTGATGGCCCAGCGGGCCGGCGCGCAGGCGACGCCGGTGCCGGGCGGCCACGACGTCGCGCGGCTGCGGGCGGCGGTGAGCGAGCGCACGCGCGTGATCGCGCTCTGCAACCCGAACGACCCGACCGGCGCCTACATCGCCCCGGGGCAGCTGCGCGCGCTGCTCGACGACCTGCCCGAGCGCGTCTCGGTGCTGCTCGACGAGGCGCTCGTCGACTTCGTCGCCGCCGACGACCGCGACGCGACGGTCGACCTGCTCGCCGCCCACCCGCGGCTGCTGATCTTCCGCACCTTCTCGAAGGCGTACGGGCTGGCGGGGCTGCGGGTCGGCTACGCGCTCGGCGGCCCCGGCTCGGAGCCGCTGATGGCGCAGCTGACGCCGCCGCTGGGGATCGGCCTGCCGGCCCAGGCGGGCGCGCTGGAGGCGCTGCGCGTCTGCGACGCCCAGGTCGCCGAGCGCCGCGCGACGGTCGTGCGCGAGCGCCGGCGGCTGCTGGAGCGGCTCCACGAGCTGCCCGTCGACGCGGCGCCGACGGAGGCAAACGTCGCCTGGCTGTCGGCGCCCGGCCTGTCGGCGGGCGAGCTGACCGCCCGCCTGCGGCGCGGCGGCGTGATCGCGATGCCGGGCAGCGAGGTCGGCGACGACGCCCACGTGCGCGTCGCGATCCAGGGCGCGGCCGCGACCGACCGCCTGCTCGACGCGCTCGCGCGCGCGTTCTGACCCGCCCGCGGCGGGCGTCCGCCGTCGGCCGCCGCCGGCGGTCCGTCAGTCGTTGGCGGACTGGCGCAGCAGCGCGGTCCTCGTCTGCTCGAGGATCGCCCGCCAGCGCGCCGGCTGCTCGGTCTGGGCGGCGAAGTGCCTGACGACCTTGCGCACGCGCGTGGCCGAGATCTCGATCCCGTGCTTGGCGGCGACCCGCTTGAGCCTCGGGTAGTCCTCGGCCAGCTTGACCGTCACCGACCTGAAGCCGTGGCGGGCGATCGCGGTGCGGGAGCTGAAGTCCATGATGCTCGTGCGGAACATCAGCTCGTCGTCGAGCTCGGGCTCGATCAGGACGATGTCGACGCCCGGGTAGCGCTGCTCCCACTGGCGCGCCTGCGCGTGCAGCCGCTCGTGGGCCATCAGCTTGAACGTCTGGTAGCCGATCCGCGGGAAGCCCATCTCCGACACGCGCCGGCGGCGGCCGTCGCGCCGGTCGTTGACGTACGGCACGAGCGGGTTGACGACGACGACGAGCCTCGCCCCCGCGTCGATCGCGATGTCGAGGTTCGTCGTCGAGACGATGCCGCCGTCGACGAGCTCGCGGTCGCCGACGCGCACCGGCTGGTAGACCATCGGCAGCGCGGTCGAGGCGCGCACCGCGGTCGAGATCGGCACCGCGTCGAAGCCCGGCGCGCCGAAGACGATCCGCTCGCAGCTGTCGAGGTCGGTCGCGGTCACGTACAGCTCCCGCTCGAGCGCGCGGAAGTCGTCGGTGCGGCCGCCGTCGCTGAGCACCTCGCGCACGTAGCGCTCGATCCCCCTGCCGTCGTAGAGGCCCGACGGCATCCCGGCGGCGAGGCCGAGCACGACGTCGAGCGCCGACACCTGGCCCAGCTGGCCGAGCGCCCTCCAGGTCAGCGCGGCCGCCCGGAACGGGAACTGGATCGCGCTGGAGATCAGCTCGCGCACGTTGAGCGCGAGCACCGCGCCGAGGTCGACGTCGGGGAAGGCGGTCGGCACCTGCCGGTTGAGGACGCGCATCATCTCCTCGGGCGAGATCCCGTTCGCCGTCATCGCGCTCACGAACGCGCCCGCGCTCGTGCCGACGTAGACGTCGAAGTCGGTCACCGAGCGGTTGACCGACAGCAGGTCGAGCGCGCGCAGCGCGCCGATCTCGTAGACGGCGCCCGTCAGCCCGCCGCCGCCGAGCACGAGCGCCGTCTTGGACGGCGACCTGCGGCGGCGCCTCGCCCGCCCGGCGGCGGACGCCCTGCTCGCGCGCCTGGCGGCGGTCGACTCCAGCTGCACGACGGTGCCCACCCACGTAGTGTACGTCGCCGTTTGGACGTCACGACCGCGACTTCCGCGCGGCTGAGCTGTTCTTCGCCACGTGCCCCGCATCCGCACCCTCCCCACCCTGCTGGCGTCGGCGTGCGCGCTCGCCGGCGCCCTCCCCGCCGCTGCCGCGGCGGCGCCGCTCGACGGCGCGGTCGCGCGCGAGCTCGCCCGCGCGGGCGGCGTCTCGGGCGGCTACGTGCTCGACACGACGACCGGCCGCGTGCTCGCGAGCGTGCGCGCCGACGTGCGCCGCATCCCCGCCTCGGTGCAGAAGCTCTACACCGGCGCGGCGGCGCTGCTGCGCTTCGGCGCCGACGGCGCGCTGCAGACGCGCGTGCTCGGCGTCGGCGCCCTCGCCGACGACGGCACCTGGCGCGGCGACCTCTACCTGCGCGGCGCCGGCGACCCGACGTTCGGCAGCGCGACCTTCACCCGCCGCGCCTACGGCGGCGGCGCGACCGTCGAGGCGCTCGCGGCGGCCCTGCGCGAGGCCGGCATCCGCCGCGTGACCGGCCGCGTCCACGGCGACGAGACGGCGTTCGACCGCCTCCGCGGCGGCCCCGCCAGCAACTGGGGCTACGACGTGTGGATCGGCGGGCCGCTGTCGGGCCTGCTGTTCAACCGCGGCCGCGCGCGCGAGGACGGCGGCGCGCTCCAGCGGCGGCCGGCCGCGTTCGCGGCCCAGCAGCTCGTCGCCGCGCTCAGGCGCCAGCGGATCGCGGTCGCCGGCGCCGTCGGCGAGCGGGCCGCCCCGGCGGCGGCGCAGGAGCTCGCCGCCGTCCCGTCGCCGCCGATGGCGACGGTCGTGCGGCTCATGCTCGTGCCGTCGGACAACCTCGTCGCCGAGATGCTGCTGAAGGCGCTCGGCGCCCACCACGGCGCCGCCGGCTCGACGACGGCCGGCGCGACGGTCGTGCGGCGGACGCTCGCGCGCTTCCGGATCGCGCCGCGGATCGCCGACGGCTCGGGCCTCTCGCGCCAGAACGCGACCTCGCCGCGGCAGGTCGTCGCGCTGCTGGACGGGATGCGCGACGTGGCGGGGTTCCGCGACGGCCTCGCCGTCGCCGGCCGCACCGGCACGCTCGCGAGCCGGATGCGCGGCACCGCCGCCCAGGACCGCTGCGCGGCGAAGACCGGATCGCTGTCGAACGTCTCGACGCTGGCCGGCTACTGCCGCACCGCCAACGACCACCTCGTCGCGTTCGCGTTCATGCACAACCGGGTCGTGCCGGCGTGGGCGCGCGCCGCCCAGGACCGGCTGCTCGTCGCGCTCGCCCGCTCGCGCCCGGCCGGCGCCGCCGGCGCGCGCGGCGGCAGCGGCGGCGAGCCGGCGCCGGCGTCGACGACGACCGGCGCGCCGAGCCGGGTCGGCGGCGCGACGACGGCGACGCGCTGACGCCGAGCCCCCGAGGACCGTCCCGTCGCCCGCGCCGGGCGGGGCTGCGGGACGGCGCGCGGCGGGCCAGCGCGCCTACGCCTCGGCGAGCGCGGGCGCCGGCGCGAGCGGCGGCGTGCGCCGGAGCCGGAGCGCGAGCAGCAGCGCGAGCGCGAGCAGCCCGCCGCTGACCCCCATCACGGCGCCCCAGTGGCCGCCGCTCCAGGCGGCCCCGGCGGCGACGCCGCCGAGCGTCGAGCCGGCGTAGTAGGCGAGCAGGTAGAGCGCCGACGCCTGCGCGGCCGAGCCGAGGCCGCCGCCGTGCGACCGCCGCCCGACCCAGCTCGACGCGACCGAGTGGCCGGCGAAGAAGCCGGCCGTCAGCGTCGCGACGCCGAGCACGACGAGCGGCAGCGGCTCCGCGCCGGTGAGCGCGACGCCGGCGCCGGCGAGCGCGATCGCGGCCGGCAGCACCGGGCGGCGCCCGACGCGGTCGGCGAGCCGCCCCGCCCACGCGGAGCTGAACGAGCCGATCGGGTAGACGAGGAAGATCGCCGACACGGCCGCGTGGCCGAACCCGTACGGGGCCGCCTCCAGCCGGAACCCGAGGCCGTTGTAGACGGCGACGAAGGCCCCCATCAGCAGCGCCCCGACGGCGTCGAGCCGCAGCAGGCCCGGCTCGCTCAGCTGGCGGCGGACGCCGGCCAGCAGCCGTCGCGGCGCCAGCGGCCGTGGCCTGAAGTGGGTCGACGGCGGCAGCAGCCGCACGAACGCGAGCGCGGCGACGAGCGCGACGACGCCGACGCCGCCGAGCGCGAGCCGCCAGCCGCCGGCGTCGGCCAGCCCGCCGGCGAGCAGCCGGCCGCTCATGCCGCCGATCGCGTTGCCGCCGACGTAGAGGCCGATCGACAGGCCGAGCGAGGCGCCGTGGATCTCCTCGGCCAGGTAGGCCATCGAGACCGCCGGCAGGCCGGCGAGCGCGACGCCCTCGAGCGCCCGCAGCGCGAGCAGCACCTCGAAGCTCGGCGCGGCGGCGGACGCCAGCCCCAGCAGCGCGGCCGCCAGCAGCGACCACGTCATCACGCGCGTGCGGCCGACGGCGTCGGCCAGCCAGCCGGCCGGCAGCAGCGCGAGCCCGAGCGTCGCCGTCGTCACGCCGAGCGAGAGGCTCGCGGCGGCGGGCGAGACGCCGAACCGCTCGCCGAGCAGCGGCAGCAGCCCCTGGGGCGCGAACATGAGCGCGAAGGTCGCGACGCCGGCGGCGAACATCGCGATCGCGGCACGCCGGAAGCCCGGCTCGCCGGCGCGGTGGCGCGCGGGCCGGGGTGCCTCCGGCGCCGCGCCGGGAGAGGATGGCGCGGCGCCGGATGTGGCCGGAGAGGAGGAGCCAGCAGGCACGGTCGACACCGTACGACGGGACGTCCGATGTGTCTAATGCATCATTGCGGTAGAAATCATGCTCCAAACGCATCTGTGAGATGGAGCACGCCCGATGACCGTCGAGGAGCTGCGCTGGTTCGTCGCCGTCGCCGACGGCGACACCGTCACGGCCGCGGCCGCGAAGCTGCACGTCAGCCAGCCGGCGCTGTCGCGCGCGCTCGCGCGCGTCCAGGCCCAGGTCGGCGTGCCGCTGTTCGACCGCCGCGGCCGGCGGCTGCAGCTCAACCGCCACGGCCGCGTCCTGCGCGAGCACGTCCGCCGCGCGCTCGCCGAGCTCGACGCCGGCCGGGAGGCGCTGGCGGCGGAGGCGTCGGCCGAGCGGGGCACGGTCGTGCTCGCGTTCATGCACACGCTCGGCAGCTGGCTCGTGCCGGCGCTGCTGCGCGAGTTCGGCGCCGCGCATCCGGGCGTGCGGATGCAGCTGGCCCAGGACAGCGTGCCCGCGATGCTGGCGGCGCTGCGCGGCGGCGACGTCGACGTCGTGATCACGAGCCCGCGGCCGGCGGACCCGGCGATCGGCTGGCTGCCGCTGACGACCGAGCCGCTGCGGCTCGCGGTGCCGCCCGGCCACCGGCTGGCGCAGCGCAAGCGGGCCCGGCTCGCCGAGGTCGCCGGCGACGCCTTCGTCGCGTTGAAGCCCGAGTACGGGCTGCGGGGGCTGACCGACGAGCTCTGCGGCGCCGCCGGGTTCGTCCCGCGGGTCGCGTTCGAGGGCGACGACATCGGCACGCTGCGGGGCCTCGTCGCGGCCGGGCTGGGCGTCGCGCTGCTGCCGCCGCCGCACGTGGCCGGCAGCGAGGTCGAGCAGCCGGCGACGCCCCACCTCCAGGTCGCCGACCGCGGCGCCCGCCGCGTGCTCGGGCTCGCCTGGGACGCGTCGCGCTCCCGCGCGCCGGCCGCTGAGGCGTTCCGCGCCTTCGTCGTGCGCCGCGGCAGGGCGCTCGCGCAGGAGCTGACGGCCGGCCCCTAGCCGCGCCCCGGCGCCTCGCCGCGCAGGAGCGCCTCCAGCCCCGCCT
>ERZ777003.3461-NODE-3461-length-15328-cov-3.638840_pt1 | contig 15328 bp, 21 predicted proteins | sample MGYA00374956_ERZ777003 | MGnify/ENA primary metagenome ERZ777003 (study PRJEB29302, sample SAMN06268252) | bioreactor metagenome | isolation source: Joint BioEnergy Institute, California, USA | place: USA:Joint BioEnergy Institute, California, USA | collected... | reverse complement strand
GGCCCTGAGCCGGGTGAGGATGCGCTCGGAGTCCACCAGTGCCTTGGGGCAGCCGAGACTGACGAAGCCGATCCGGGGTGCGCGTGAAGACCTTCGGGATGCGCGGGGAGACATGAGTCTGCGCTGAGCGTGTGAGCGGGACGGGAAGCGTGGATCTCAGGGCGCGTCGGGCGAATCCGCAGGATCCGCGGACGCCGCGGCCGGCGGCTCGGGCAGCGGGGCGTGCCGGATCTGATAAAGCAGAAAGAACAGGGCCAGGACCGCAAGCGGCAGGAGCAGCCACGGCCACAGGGCCTGCTGCTGATGCTCACCGTGCGGGCTGGGACTGGTCTGGTCGAAGGACTCCGGCGCCATGCCGCGAGCCTACGCTTGGACTGCGCGGCCGGCAACCGGCGCCACGGTCTGTGCGGACCTGTCGCCCTGCGAAGTGCGTTCCTTCGCAACTCCGGCGGCGTGTGCCGGTCTGTAAGAAAGAAGTCCCTTCGTACCGCTCCGGGCCCGTGCAGCTCGAGGACGCGCCGGAGCTCAGAAGCCGGAGATCGGAAATGCCTCGCCGGATGTCACGCAACGGCCGCCTGTACGCCCGTCCGGGCCCCGTCCTGCGGCCGGGTCCCGCGGGCTTCTTCCCCCTCGACACCGGCGGCATGCGCGACAGCTATCTCTACATACCGCCGCGCTACCGTCCGGAGACGCCGAGTCCGCTGATGCTCGTCCTGCACGGCTCGGGCGGCCATGCCCAGCACGGACTCGAGCTGCTGCGTGACCTGGCGGACGAGACCGCTACCATCCTGGTGGCTCCGGCCTCGACGGGCTACACGTGGGACATCATGGTGCGTCGCTTCGGCTCCGACCTCGACATGATCGACTCGGCGCTGGAGCACGTCTTCGCACAGTACGCCGTCGATGCCGCGCACGTGGCCGCCGTCGGCTTCTCGGACGGCGCGTCTTACGCCCTCGCGCTGGGCATCGCCAATGCCGATCTGTTCACCCACGTGATCGCCTTCTCGCCGGGCTTCGTCGCGCACCCCGCCGAGCGTGGCGACGGTCCGCGGATCTTCATTTCGCACGGGACGCGTGACGAGATCCTGCCCATCTCGGCCTGCAGCCGCAGGATCGTCCCGCAGCTCAGGAGCGCCGGGCTGGACGTGGAGTACGTGGAGTTCGAAGGCGGACATCGCATCCCGCCGGAGATCGCGCGTCGCGCCGCCGAATGGTTCACAGGATCTCGTGTATCCGTGCCCGGACGGCACCGGCTTCGACTTCCAGAAAGCCGACTGCGACGGGAAGACTGAAGCGCCTGGGGCCGGCGCTGCCCGGATTCACGAAGATCACGCCCTCGCGCTCCTGCACGGCCGGCCGATGCGAGTGGCCGGCGACCACGACGTCGTAGCCTTCGGATGCCGGATCCAGGTCCAGCTCCTTCACGTCGTGCAGGACATAGATGCGCACACCGGCGATCTCCACATGGGTCCGTTCGGGAATGCGGCGGGCCCACGCCGCCGTGTCGTTGTTGCCGCGTACCGCGGTGACCGGTGCGATCTTCCGCAGCGCCTGGAGCACTTCGGGCGCACCGATGTCTCCCGCGTGGATGATGTGCTGGACGCCGGCCAGGGCTTTCGCGGCCTGCTCGCGCAGCAGTCCATGAGTGTCCGAGATCAGTCCGATGCGAGCGGATCGCGGCATCGTGGCCTCACGCATGTCAGTTTCTGCGCCTCGCCCGCGTCAGCGCCTGCGTTGCCCGCGCAGGTAATCGAGCACCGCGGGATGCACGGATTGCACTCCGTCCGGCGGCGGGAAACCCAGCCTGTGCAGGCTCCGGCTGAGCAGCCGTCTCAGGGGCGAGACCTGATAGAGAAAGAACGGCTGCTCCCGGATCCGCGGCGGCCACATCACACGGCTGCGGAATCCCGGCGCATTGGCGAGCTTCACCTCGAACGAGCTTTGGAGGTGCACGCTGAGCCAGTGCAGAGCGGCGTTGCGGCCCGGCGCGTACAGCGAGCCCTCCAGCCAGTTGCCGTGCAGATCGGTCACGAAGCACAGAAGCCAGTCCTCTCCGCTCACGGGCGAGTCGATCGTCGCCTCGCCGACGCTCAGGATGCGCTCCGGCGTGATCGCCCAGTCGATTCCGTCGCCCTCGTAGCGCAGCACCTTGCCGTCGGCAACGAAGCCCGTTACCGCGCTTCCCATGGCGCCTCGCATTGCGCCGCGCACCTCAGGCCCCGCGGATCGTGGAGACCGCCAGGCCGGTGGGGCGCATGCATCGTGCGACGATCTCGATGCCGATGGCGCTGACCAGCAGCCGTTCCTTGCGGTTCGAAAGCAGCCGCTGCGTCCAGTCGATGAATCCGCCATCCGCAAGATTCATGCGGCGGCCGTCGGTCGTCGACACGTCGATGCACAGGCACAGGCCGGTGTAGTAGTTGCGTCCGTGCTCGCGGCTCGAGTCGATGCGCAACTCGACACCGGTGAATGCGCTCGCAAGGGCAGGCAGTACTTACGAGCTCGCACGCTGCAGCCGACGCTGGTCGCGAGCGGTGTCCGCGATGGCGACTTCGACCTGCGCGATCGGCGCACCGCAGGCTTTCAGCTTCTCGAGCAGCCGCAGGTGCACCGCGAGGTGCTCGTGGAGGTGCTCGATCTCGAAGTCGAAGCTGCCGCGGTCGCGACCCGCGCTCACCAGCGAGAACAGTCCGAAATGCGGCCGGAACTCCGGCGAGGTGAGAGGCTGAAGGCGCGGCAGCCGGGAGCGCGAGCACAGGCGAATGACGCCGGTCTCGCCGGCTTGCCGGCGACGGGCGCATTCGAGCGCCGCGAGCGTGGTCGGATCGGCCAGCACTTCGGTGCCGCGCACGGTCGCCAGGCAGTTGTTCTGGTCGATGTGCCCCAGCACGCGATTGAGGCCGAGAGGCGCCACCGGAGCCAGCTCCAGCGCCTCGAACTGCGCCGCGGATTCGAACGCCATGCGCTCGATCTCCAGCAGCACCCGCGGTTCCACGTCGGACGAGCGGACCGCCGGGGAGCGCACGTACTGCGCCAACAGCTCGGCGGGCGTGCGTCGGGCGCTGCGTTCCCGGAAGACGTACAGCAGCAGGGAGTGAAGATCGGATGGCGCAAGCCGGCGCGCGAGCCCGTCGAGCGCCTCGCCCTGAGCGAGCTCGCGCGCGATTCGGGTGATCAGTCCATCCTGGTCCACACCGGTTCCCGCTTCCCTGCGCGTGCCCTCAGCGCGAGTAGGTCGCCATGAGCTCGGCTACGGCGATAGTGTTGGCGTTGACGTTGAAGCCGACCAGCGCGGCGGTGGCGTCCGCCGGCAGCTCCAGCTTCGGCACCTTGAGCGCGTGGAGGCGGAAGAAATACCGATGCACCCGCCCCGGAGGAGGACACGGTCCGCCGTAGCCGGCCACACCGAAGTCCGTGCGCCCCTGCACCGTGCCTTCCGGCAGGAGCTTGCCGTCCGGAGTACCGGCGCCGGCCGGCAATGAGCGCGCGTCCGCCGGGATGTTGTAGACGACCCAGTGCCACCAGCCGCTGCCGGTGGGCGCATCAGGATCGTGGACCATCAGCGCAAAGCTCTGCGTGCCGGGCGGCGGATCGCTCCAGGTGAGCGCGGGAGAGACGTTTTCTCCCGTGCAGCCGAATCCGTTGAAGACGTGTCTGGCGTCGATCTTGCGGTCCGGCGAGATGTCCGTGCTCGTGAGAGTGAATCCGGCTTTCGTCTCGCCGGATGCGGCCGTGTCCGTGTCGTCTGCTGCCGCCACGCCGACGATGGCGGCCATGCTCAGCAGGCTGATCAGTCCCGCGGTGACCCGCATCTGTCAGTCTCCTCCTCGAGGCCAGTGGAACCGGAAAGTGTGCCAGCGCCGCTCCCGCCCCCGCAAACTGCGGATGACGGCTGTTACTGCGCGCCGGCCTGCGGCATAGTCGCACTGCAGCAGCTTGCGGCGTGAGGCCAGATGGCAAAGCGGAGAGCCCCGTTCATCTCGCTTTCGGGCCCGATCGGCGACATCGCCTGGCACGCGGTCAGGGAGGGCCAGGACGCCAGGCTCCGGATCGGCGCGCGCATCGTCGTGCCGCCGTTCCCGTTCATCTCCGGCAACGCTGCGATCCTCTTCAGGCAAGGGTTGCATCCCCGAACGAGCGCACTCGCGCGTTCGCAACAGCTTGCTTCCCGACGCGTACTGCCGCGACGACATCGGCGAGCGGTGGCCGAGGATCACGACAGGCTGCACACCTGGGGCTATCGCTAGAGAGGTCTGATCGCCGCGCGCTCAGCGCCAGAAAACGCTTCGGAGTCCCGTCGTGATCGAAGGCACGCACGCTCTTCCGAGGGTCATCCGGACCGACACGACGCTCACGCGTCTGCCGATAGCGATGCGTCGTTCATCCCCCGACGCATGGACCACGCTGCACAGCTCGTCGAATACCCGGAATGGGGGAGACGGAAGTCACGCAGCAGAGCGTCCGCGCAAAAGTCAGGTATTCTGTCAAATCGGGCTCCAGCAGGTCGGAGCACGAGAAACACGAATCGAATCAATCGGTTGAAGCGTTTATTACAAATGCGCGCTCCCCGATGTCCGTACGAATTCACCACGCGCCGGTCATGGTCCGCGGTCTTCGTCCATCGGTGACTGCAACGGGAGCGTGGAATCGCAGGGAATCGAAACAACATGAAGAAATCAAAACGACGAGCCCATCTGACGCCCAACGAAGTCGCCAAACTGCTGATGGTGAATCCGGTGACCGTGCGGCAGTGGGCAGCGCGCGGTCTGCTCCGCTCCCTGACGACACCTGGGGGACATCGGCGTTTTCTGTTGAGTGATGTGGAGGAGTTCGCGCGCAGCCGCGGAACGACGCCGCTGATGCGGGTGCCCGGCCGTCCGGACCGCGTGCTCATCGTGGACGAGGATCAGCAGATCGTGCGTCAGATCGCGGAGCTGATCCGCTTCAGCGATCCGCGAGTCGAAACGGAGACGGCACGCGACGGATTCGACGCCGGGATCAAGTTCGAGTCCTTCCGGCCGCACGCGCTCGTGCTCGACCTGGCGATTCCGGGCATGGACGGCATCGATATCTGCCGCCGCCTGCGCGAGCGGCAGACGCTCGATCACATCCGCATCGTCACGATGACGGGATCCTATTCCGAGGAGCACGCCTCGCGCGTGCTGGAGGCCGGGGCCAACGCCTGTCTGCCCAAGCCCATCGACTCGCACCAGCTCCTGACCGAGCTCGGGCTGACTTCCACGCGGACCGGCGCGGACGGACAGCCGAACGAGCAGCCGTGAATCGCGCATGAATCGCGGGCGCGGGCCGCCACGCTCGCGCCCGCGCCGGCGACCGACGGAGGCACCATGGAGCGGGTTGCGCCACGGGCTTGCGACTCTGCGATACTCGCCGCATGTGGCACAAGGCGCGTGCATGGCTGCGGGCGCTGGCGACGCAGTCCCTCCTTCCGGGCGTGCTCGTCAGTTGCAACAACGGCGTCGGATTCCTGCCCGGTACGGACACCGGCACTCTGAGTCTGCGGGTGACCGACGCACCGGCGGACCAGGCCGTCGAGATCGTCGTCGATTTCGCCGGCGTGGAAGTCAAGCCCGAGGACGACGATCCCTTCATCCTCGACATCGAGCCCGACCGTCCCGTCGAGCTGCTCGCGCTCAGGGCGGGAGCCACGGTCGCCATCCTGCCGGAGCGCGAGGTGCCGGCCGGGCGCTATGAGTGGATCCGCCTGATCGTCAACGCCCGGCCCGACGTCCAGGACGACTCCTTCGTGCAGCTCGCCACGGGCGAGCGCTTTCCGCTCGTCATCCGCAGCGGCGACGGCGCCGGACTGCGGGTGGAGCGGCCTTTCACGGTGTCCGAGGGCGAACACGTCGAGCTCGTCGCCGATTTCGATCTGCGCCGGTCGGTGCTCGCTCCGCCGGGAGGAGCGGGGACGAACTGGTTCTTCGTGCCCGTGGTGAGAGTCGTCGACGGCCGCAACGTCGGCGCCATCGCCGGCAGGGTCGATCCTCTCCTGGTGGACGCGCAGTGCACGCCGTTCGTGTACGTGTTCGAGGGGGCCGGCGTGCCGCCGGACGATCTCGACGACGATCCGGGCTTCGGTCCGCTGACGTCCGTTCCGGTGACGACGATCGGCCCGGGCGGGCTGCCGGAATATCGGGTATCGTTTCTCGAGCCGGGCGATTACACGGTGTCCTTCACCTGCGACGGGGCGGCGGACGATCCGCAGACCAACGACTTCGTCAGCTTCGATGTCACCGTGAACGCCACGGTGAGCGCCAACGAGACGACGATCGTGGACCTGGAATCCTGAACGCATGCCGCCTGACGCGAGCCGCTTCGACCGCGACTATTACCGCAGGTATTACTTCGATCCCCGAACGGCAGTCACCACCCGCAAGGAGGCACACGCCCGCGCGCGCCTGATCGCCGCATTCGTCGAGCACGTCGGGCTGCCCGTACGGCGAATACTCGATGCGGGCTGCGGGACGGGGCTGCTGCGGGCGCCGCTCGTACGCCTGCTGCCCCGGGCGCAGTACGTCGGGCTCGAGGTGAGCGACTACCTGTGCACGAGGTACGGCTGGGAGCGCGGTGCGCTCGAAAGCTATCGCCCGTCGGCGCCTTTCGACGTCGTCATCTGTTACGACGTGCTGCAGTACCTGGATGACAAGGCAGCGCGGGCGGCGCTGGCCAACTTCGCGCGCCTGTGCCGCGGCGTGTTGTATTTCAGCGCGCTGACGCTCAAGGACTGGCAGGAGAACTGCGACCGCAGCCGGACCGATTCGAACGTCCACCTGCGCACGGGCGAGTGGTATTGCAGGCGGCTGCGGCGCAACTTCATCCAGAGCGGTGCGGGCTTCTGGGTGCGGCGTGGGGCGCCGATCGCCCTGTGGGAGCTGGAGACGGTCGCAGCCTGAGTCGTCGGCGGAACAACGGATAGAACGGCAGTCCGAGCAGGATCAGACCGAGCGTGGCGAGCGACTCGGCCGGGCGCGTGATCAACGCGCTGACGACGACCCAGGTCATGACCAGGACGAAGGCGATCGGCGTCCACGGATAGCCCGGCACGCGGTACGGCCGCGCGGCGTCCGGGTGCCTGCGCCGCAGGACGATCACGGCAAGCACGACGGGGATCCAGAACACGGCATAGGTCAGGACGGCCATGTTCGTGAGCTGGTCGAAAGTGCCGGTCGCCGCCAGCACCACCGCCCACAGACTGGTCAGCACGATGGAGGCGACCGGCGCCCGTGATCGCGCCCCGAGCCGCCCGAAAGCTCGAAAGAACAGACCGTCCCGTGCGGCCGCATAAGGTACGCGTGCGCGCCCCAGGAGCACGCCGTTGAGCGAGCCGATGGTCGACAGCAGGAACACGAGCGCGGCGAAGGACGCCGCCTGCGAGCCGAGGAAGGTCTGCGCTGCCCGCGTGGCTACGGAGGGCGCATCCGGATACGCGGTCGAGTTGGCCGTCGCCACCTGCTCAAAGGGCAGGGCGTGCAGGAAGGCGAGATTCACGAGTGCGTAGAGGACGAGCACCGCCGCCGTTCCGCCGACGATGGCGCGCGGAATGGTGCGGCCGGGATCGCGGACTTCGGCTGCCGCCATGGGCAGATACTGCCAGCCGCTGTAGGCCCACAGCGCCGCGAGCACCGCCATGCCGAGTCCGCTCACGGCGCCGGCTCCAGAGGCGGGCGCTGCGAAAAGGTTGGATCCGCCGGGCGTATCCGCGAGCAGGAACGCTCCGCCGGCCAGTGCCAGAGTCGCCAGCACTTTCAGCGTCGTGAGCAGCGCCTGCGTCCGGCCTCCAGCAGCCACGCCGATGCAGTTGATCGCCGTGAAGAACAGGATGACCCCCACGGCCAGAGCCTGGCGGGCGCCCAGTTCCAGCTCGAAGGTCCGGCCCAGAACCGACAGATCCTGCCGCAGCCAGGGGTCGCCGAGGGGGTGGATGTCCGAGCAGAAGATCGCGAACGCCGCACCGTAGGCCGCCAGGGTGGCTCCGCCGATGAGAAAGCTGTTGAACGCGAACAGGAAGCCGACGGCCTCGCCGTAGGCCTCGCGCAGGTAGACGTACTCGCCGCCGGCGTGCGGCAGCAGCGCGCCGAGCTCGGCGAAGCTCAGCGCACCCAGCATGGCGATGGCCCCCGCGATGACCCAGGCGGCGAGGACGAGCGCCGGGGTGCCGACGGCCTGAGCCATCACCGCCGGCTTCAGGAAGATGCCCGTGCCGATGATGATGCCGGCAACCAGAGCGACGGAATGCGGCAGTGTCAGGTCCCTGCGCGGCGCCTGCGGCGGATTCACGGGCTCGGTCTGTCCTGCGCTGCACCCGGATCGGGCCGCAACAGGGTAGCCGGCCGGCAGGCGGATGGCACGCCGGTTGCTTCGGCGGAGCTGCGCTTCGGCTCACGAAGGACGGTGAAGCCATGATTCGGCTGCGGTTCGCAGGGGTGTCGAGCGACCAGGATGCGCAGCTCGGACCCGCGCCGGGCTTCAGGGTGGGCGGTAACTTCATCCGCAAGCTGCCGAGCGGCGAGATCGTGGCCTATTACGTCCGGCACCAGTGGCAGATCGGCGAGGTCTTCTTCTCCCGCTATGAATGCCGGGACCCCTGCTTCGTGCACATGGAGGATGCGCAGGGGGCGCGCACGGCGCCCCTCGGGCCGTTCAAAGAGATCTTCGTGGCCGACGGCATCATGTACGCGGACCAGGAGCTGTTCGCGAAGCACGTCGAAGAGACCCTGAACTGGCACTGCTATCCGCTGCAGACCTACTGGCCGGCGCTCGTCCTGGTCGCGGTCGGTGCCCAGGCCTGACGGATCGCCGTGGAGATCGGGGCCGGGCACGAGGTCGGGGGCGAGCGCGGACGGGGGCTGCGCGAGCGCCCCTCGCCGCGGGCCGCGGAGGGCCGGCCGTGAACCTGCAGATCTGCGACGCCATCGAGCGGCGGATCGTCCTGGAGCTGCGCTACAACGCCTATTCGCGGCTGGTCGAGCCGTACGTGTACGGCATCAGCCGCCGCGGAGACGAGCTGCTGCGCTGCTATCAGGTGGCCGGAGGCAGCGTCAGCGGCGAGCGGCGCGGCTGGAAGCTGCTGCGCGTCGCTGAGATCGACTCCTTTCACGCCACGCAGACGTCGTTCGAGCCGCGGATGCGCTCCTACAACCCGGACGATCGGGCGATGCGCGAGATCTACTGTCGCATCGAATGAGCGACAGCCCGGATCGTCCCGCGGATCAGGCGGATTCCACCGGGATCTGTCTGCTGCCTCGTCCCTTCTCCAGGGGCACGGTCACTTCCGGCACGCCCTCGTGCATCGACGTCTTGGCTTCGTTCACGCGCGCGCCTTCGCGATTCATCGGTCGGTGTGCTCTCCATGGCATGCCTCCTCGGGCCGTGTCCGGAAACGGGCGAACACCGGCCGGCACAGTAAGCCGGGTACCCAGCCGCGGTCGAGCCGGCGGCGTGCGGATCGCCTCGGGCCTGCAGGTGCCCGGCCGCCCGGATGCGGGTATAAGGAACGGCCCGCGCAGTCGGGGGCTTCGCTCGCACGGCCATGCAGTTCCAGGACCATTTCTCGTCGCTCGCGTCATCGTATGCCGCCTTCCGACCGCGCTATCCGGCCGCCCTGTTCGACTATCTCGCGCAGGTAGCGCCCGCCCGCGAGGTCGCCTGGGACTGCGCCTGCGGCAGCGGCCAGGCGACGCTGGATCTCGCCGAACGGTTCGGCACCGTCATCGCGACGGATGCGAGCGCGCGGCAGATCGGCGAGGCGCTCGCCCATCCGAGGGTCAGCTATCGCGTGGCGCCGGCAGAGGACAGCGGCATCGCCTCGTCCTCCGTCGACCTGATCACCGTCGCGCAGGCGCTCCACTGGTTCGATCTCGGCGCGTTCTATGCGGAGGCGCGTCGCGTCCTGCGTGAACGCGGCGTGCTGGCGGTCTGGACCTACAGTGTGCTGAATACCGGGGAAGCGCAGATCGACGCGCTCATCGGCGAGCTGTATCACGACGTACTCGGGCCGTGGTGGCCGCCGGAGCGCCGGCTCGTCGACGATCGCTACCGGAGTCTGCCTTTCCCCTTCGAGGAATGGACGCCTCCGTCATTCGACATGCGGCAGCACTGGACCCTGGCGGAGCTGCTGGGCTATCTGCGAACCTGGTCGGCCGCCAGCCGCTACACCGCGCATCACGGTGTGGATCCGATCACGGCCTTCGGCGAGCGCCTGGCCGGCGTGTGGGGGGATCCGCTTCAGCCGCGTACGGTGAGCTGGCCGCTTTCCCTGCGGATCGGCCGGGTCCGCTGATATCCTTCCGCCGACCTCATGCTCAAGGCGCTCCTGTTGTTGCTCAACGCGGCCAAGCTCGGGCCGCTGATCAAGACCGGCGGCACGATGCTGCTGTCGGTGGGCGCGTACGCGCTGGTCTTCGGATGGTGGTACGCGGCCGGCTTCGTGTTTCTGGTGCTCGTGCACGAGATGGGGCATTACATCGCCGCCCGGCGCCTGGGCCTGGACGTCGGTCTGCCGACCTTCATTCCCTTCCTCGGCGCATGGATCGAGCTGCGCGATCAGCCGCTGTCGGTCGAGCAGGAGGCGCAGGTGGCCTTTGCGGGTCCTTTCGTCGGCACGCTCGGTGCGACCGTCACGCTGTGGCTCGCGGGCGCGTATGACAGTCCGCTGCTGCTCGCCCTGGCCTACGCGGGCTTCTTCATCAATCTCTTCAATCTGATTCCGGTCACGCCCTTCGATGGCGGGCGCATCGTGGCGATCCTCTCGCCGCGTCTCTGGCTGCTCGGCGTGCCGATTCTCATCGGCGTGTTCCTGTGGATACCGAGCCCGATGTTCCTGATGATCCTCGTGCTGCTCGCGCCGGGCATCTGGAGAGCGCTCAAGCGCGCCTGGCGTGGCGAGGAACCCGGGGAAGACGCGCGCTACTACGACGCTCCCAGGCAGGCGCGTCTGCGGTGGGGCTCGTACTATCTGCTGCTGCTCGCGTATCTGTGCGTGATGACGTACGACGTGCATCAGCAGCTACGGCAGCTCGCCGCCATGAAATAACAAGCCAGCGGCAGGAACGGTCATGACATCGGGCTTACCGGAGAAGACCAGATTCAAAGGCGTGGTCGACTGTCGCACCGAGACGGCCGGACCGCTGGGATTGACGCTCATCGGCTGCACCGTCGAGCGGCCGCGCGAGCGGGTCTGCATGGCCTTCACGTGTGAGCCGCCTGCCGGGCTTCCTCAGGTGCTGGAGGACGTTGAGGTCGAGCGTGTCGACGGTGATCGCTTCAGGATCACTGCGGCGGGAGGAGAGTGGACCGTGAGCGCATCCGCGGTCCATGTCCAACGCGATGTCGCGGCGGCTTTCTACCGCTCCGTGAAGCCGAGGCCAGCGCCGCTGCGCAAGCGCATCTTCTGGTGGCTCGTACTGGCGCTGGCGAAACGGCGCAGCGGGCTTGCACTGTTGCGCGCTCTTCGCAGGCGAGGGTGAGCGCGAGGCACTTACGGTTTCCATGCAAGGCGTACTCTGGGCAGCCGCATTTCTCGCCGGTTTCGGACTGACCATTCAGGTCGGCATGAACGCGGCGCTGCGCACGGCGTTCGGCAATGCCGGCGTTGCCGTGCTCGTGAACTTCCTGGTCGGAAGCGCGGGACTGGCGCTGTACCTGGCGGCCGTGCGCGCCGACTGGCCGACCAGAACGATGTTCGCCAGTGCCCCGGCGTGGGCGTGGCTCGGCGGGCTGCTCGGCGCGTTCTACGTCGTGACGGCGACCATCGTCGGTCCCCGTCTCGGTGCGGCCGCGCTGCTCGTGCTCACCGTGCTCGGCCAGCTCGTCGCCTCCCTGATCGTGGATCATTTCGGCTGGCTGGGCTTTCCGCAGCAGCCGATTACGCTGGCGAAGATCGTGGGCGCCCTGCTTCTGCTCGCGGGAGTGGTGCTGGTGGTGCGGTGAGTCCCTGTCGGCACGGCGCTTGCTGAATGCCGGTATCCTCCACCCGCACCGTCACGCCGATGAGTAAGGTTCGAGCCACTGTCGCGCCCCCCGCTCCGGGCGACGATCCCAAGGTGCGCAGGCTGCCCGTGAAGGGACCGGCCGTACAGTACCGTCCGGTGATCCTGGCGGCGGTGACGCTCGGCTTCGGCATGGCGGCGCTCCTGGAAGGCTTCCTGTTGCGTGAGCTGCTCCAGTGGCACGTGATCGCGGGCGAGCGCTTCCCCGTCACGGGCGTACCGCCGCAGATCGCGCTGGAGCATCTCCGGATCAACATGCGCTGGAACGGCGTGTACTACGCGCTTGCGTGGATGGTCGCGGCCGGCGGCATCGCCAGCCTGTGGCGGGCCGGGCTACGCCATCCTGCCGCCCGTTCCACCCGCAAGCTTGCCGGTTCGCTCCTGGTCGGATGGGGCCTGTTCAAGCTCTGCGAAGGCCTGCTCATGCACCACGTGCTCGGCCTGCACCACGTCCGCGAGTCGGCCGGCGCAGCCGCCTGGGACGCCGTCTGGCTCGTGCTCGGATCGATCCTGATCGTCGCGGGCTGGGTGAACATCAGCTCGCGCCATTCCTGATTTCGCTCGAAATTCATTCGGCAGGTGGGCACGCGGCAACCGGAGCAGGTGCGCGCCGCGTGGTGTGCCCGTGAAGGACGGGCGATGCCGCGGATTGCGTCAGGGCGTCGGCCAGCGCAGCTCGACGATCGGCCGGGTCGCCACCTGAACACGGCGCCCGCCGAGCAGACTCTGGTAAGCGGCCATCTGTCCCTGGAAGGCCATATTCCACGTGAAGTGGTTGAGCACGCGCTGCCGGGCGGCTGCGCCGACGGCGTCGAGGTCGCGCTCGTACAGCGCGACGATCGCCTCCGCCATGCTGCTCGCGCTGTTCGGCTCGGCAAGCATGCCGACGCTCTCATCGACGAACTCGGGAATCGCCCCCGCCCGCGCGGCCACCACCGGGCGGCCGCACGCCATCGCTTCCAGAATGACGAGACCGAAGGTTTCCTTCGTGCCGGCGTGAACGAGGGCATCCGCGGACGCGAGCCACTGAGCCAGCTCCACGCTGTCGCGCCGGTAGGGAAGGAGCGTCACGTTGGCCGTCGGGCGAGCTTCCTCGTCGCCTCCGATCAGCAGCAGGTGGTACGGCCGGCCGAGCAGAGCGAAGGCATGCAGCAGCACGGGGACGTTCTTTTCGCCCGAAAACCGTCCCGCGTACACCAGCAGCCGGGTCTGCGGATCGAGGCCGAGCCGGGCCCGCAGGTCCAGCGTGCGCCGCTCGGGGCAGAAGATTTCCGCATCGACGCCCAGAGGCTGATGCGCCGTGTGCTGCACTCCGATGTCGTTGAGATAGGCGCACATCAGGCGGCTGGGCGCGAAGACGACATCGAAGCGCTCGTACAGCCAGCGGACGTAGCGGCCGACGACCCGTTCGCTGGTCGTGCCGATGCGCCGGCCGATGATCTGCGGCAGATTGGAGTGGTAGAACGCCGCGAGCGGAATGCCCCTGCGCCGGGCCACGCGCCATGCGGACCACGCCGGATGAAACGCATCGCCCACTTCGATGAGATCCGGCTCGAGAGCCGCCAGCAGGCGGGTCCAGCGCCTGGGGTTCAGAGGCAGACGGTAGTTGAATGTGCCCGGGACGGAATGGCCGGGAACCGTGCAGATCCCGCCGCGCTCGATGTGCTCGACTTCCCCGGGGACGAGGATGGAGTGCTCCCACGCGGTATTGGCGCGGATCCATGCATGCTTCGCCGTCAGGTAGCGCTTGACGCCTCCACTCGTCGGCGAATAGAAGAGGGTCGTGTCGACGAGGTGCATGGTACCCAGGACGTCTTGGCGGCCCCTTATACGACCAGCAAACTTTGGTCCCGCATTGCACCCGTATGACGCATCAGTGTCAAGCTCGTTGCGCGATGCGCGCTGCGTGAACAGACTTCGAGCACATGCCGCATGTGCGGCGGAAGGGAGGGATGCAAGTGAGAGCTGCAGCGGTTGCGGGCGTCATCGCGGTGCTCGCCGGTCTCGATGTTTCGGCACAGGGAGTGGATCCGTCACGCCTGGATGCGCTGTTGCGCGAGGTCGAGCCGCAGGTCATCGCCTGGAGGCGCGACATTCACCAGCATCCCGAGCTGTCCAACCGGGAGGTGAGGACCGCCAAGCTCGTGGCGTCGCACCTGCGCAGACTCGGTCTCGAAGTCGAGACCGGCATCGCGCACACCGGGGTGGTTGGTCTGCTGAAAGGCGGCCAGCCGGGCCCCACCATCGCCCTGCGTGCCGACATGGATGCCCTGCCGGTTACGGAGAAGACGGATGTGCCGTTCAAGTCCCGTGTGACGGCCACGTATCGCGGCGAGACCGTCGGCGTCATGCACGCCTGCGGCCATGACGTGCACACCGCGGGACTGATGGGTGTCGCCCAGGCGCTCACGGCGGCTCGCGACAGCCTGCCGGGCAATGTGCTGTTCATCTTCCAGCCGGCCGAAGAGGGCGCGCCGGAGGGCGAGGAAGGCGGCGCGAGCCTGATGCTGGCCCAGGGCCTGTTCAGGAAATACCAACCCGAGGTGATTTTCGGCCTGCACGTGACGTCTGGTCTGCGCGTGGGCGAGATCGGCTATCGCATCGGGCCCATGATGGCGGCGTCCGACTTCTATCGCATCGTCGTGCGCGGCAAGCAGAGTCACGGCTCGCGGCCCTGGCAGGGCATCGATCCGATCGTCGCTTCCGCCCAGATCATCAACGGTCTGCAGACGATCGTGAGCCGGCAGGTGGACATCACCGAGTACCCCGCGGTCGTCACCGTGGGCGCGATCAAGAGCGGCATCCGCCACAACATCATCCCGGCCGATGCCGAGATGGTCGGCACTATTCGGACGTTCACGCCCGAGCAGCGGGCGGACATCATCGAGCGCATGAAGCGCGTCATCGAGAGTACGGCCGCGGCGACCGGCGCGCAGGCCGAGCTCTTCGTCGATCCGGACGGCAATCCCGTGACCTACAACGATCCCGGGCTGACCCGGAAGATGCTGCCCACCTTGCAGGCCGTGGCGGGCGAGGGGAACGTCCATGAGATGCCGTTGATCACCGGTGCCGAGGACTTCTCGTACTACGCGCGCGAAATTCCGGGCCTGTTCTTCTTCGTGGGCGTCACGCCGCCGGATCAGGATCCGTTACAGGCGCCCTCGAACCACTCGGACTACTTCTACGTGGACGAGCGCGGCATTCCCGTGGGGATGCGGGCGCTGGCGCGGCTTGCAGTGGATTACCTGCAGTCGCGCGCGACGGAGCTTCAATCGAACGCGACGCATTGAGCTCACCGCGCCGGGGGCTCGGGGCGA
>ERZ777003.3460-NODE-3460-length-15331-cov-5.644802_pt1 | contig 15331 bp, 17 predicted proteins | sample MGYA00374956_ERZ777003 | MGnify/ENA primary metagenome ERZ777003 (study PRJEB29302, sample SAMN06268252) | bioreactor metagenome | isolation source: Joint BioEnergy Institute, California, USA | place: USA:Joint BioEnergy Institute, California, USA | collected... | reverse complement strand
GAGCCCCGCGCCGGCGACCGCGCAGGCCGAGAGCGCCCCGGCCGAGAGCGCTCCGGCGCAGCCCGCCGAGGCTCCGGCCGAGCCCGCCGCGCCGGCTCCCGCGGAGCCCGCGCCCGAGGCTCCGGCCGCCGAGTCCGCCCCCGCGGAGCCGACGCCGCCCGCCGAGCCCGCCGAGGCGCCGGCGGAGCAAGCAGAGCCCGAGCAGGGCTCCTAGACGCGCCTGCGCCAACCGCTTCGTTCCCGCGTTTTGCGCCGTTTCTCCCCATCAGGGGGGAGAGATCGCGCCGGTCGCCCACTTATCCTCAGCGAGGAGAGAAACGAACTGCAGAGAGGTAGTGATTCAACGTGGCAGCGTCGAACGTCAACGTCGTAGTTATCACCGGCAACCTGACCCGTGACCCCGAGCTCCGGCACACCGGCGGCGGCACGGCCGTCTGCGAGCTCCGGGTTGCCGTGAACTCGCGGCGTCGTGACGAGAGCGGCAACTGGGTCGACAAGCCCAATTACTTCAACGTCACCGTGTTCGGCGCCCAGGGCGAGAACTGCGCGACCTACCTCCGCAAGGGCCGCCCGGTGGCGGTCGAGGGCCGGCTCGACTGGCGCGAGTGGGAGGCGAAGGACGGCTCGGGCAAGCGCCAGGCCGTCTCGATCATCGCCAACAGCGTCCAGTTCCTGGGCAGCCGCGACGGTGCGGGCGAGCAGAACGGCGCCACCTTCACGCCGCAGTCGGACGTCCCGGCGGACACGTCGGACTTCGACAGCCCCGCGCCCGCGTCGGTCGGGGCGCCGGACGACGATATTCCGTTCTGATTCGGCGGCACCCGGGCGCGCCTGGACCCACCCGGTCACTCGCCGAATCAAAACGTGACCTAGCTAGAATGCGCAGCCCGCGCCGCCAGTCAGCGGCGCGTTTGCGCGAAAGATGGCTCGCAAGGCACGACAGGCAACAGCACAGGGCGGCCCCGGTTCCGGGGGGCGTCGGCGTGGTCGCGGCAGCGACCGCTTCCGTCCGCGTAAGTACACGCGGATCAACGTCGAGCACATCGACTACAAGGACCTGAACACGCTGCGCCGGTTCATCTCGGACCGCGGCAAGGTCCGCTCGCGCCGGGTCACCGGGCTCTCCCGCCGCCACCAGGCGGAGCTGGGCCTCGCGATCCGCAGGGCGCGGGAGCTGGCGCTGCTCCCCTACGTCGGCGAGCGCTAGAGCGATGGCACAGGCGATCCTCCTCAAGGATGTCGAGAACCTCGGCGAGGCCGGGGACGCTGTCGACGTCTCGCCGGGCTACCTGCGCAACTACCTCGTCCCGCGCAAGCTCGCCCAGCCGGCGACGCAGGCTTCGCTCGAGGCCGCGCAGAAGCGCCGCGAGGCTGCCGAGCGCGCCGCCCGCGAGGCGGAGGAGCGCGCCGGCGAGACCGCGGCGCTGCTGGCGAAGACGGTGCTCACGATCCAGCACCGCGCCGGCGAAGACGGAAAGCTTTACGGCTCGGTGACCAACTCCGAGATCGCCGACGCGCTGGCCCAGGCGCGCGGCCTCAAGGTCGACCGCAAGAAGATCCGCCTCGACGAGCCGATCCGCGAGGTCGGCACCTACATGGTCGAGGTCGAGATCGCCGGCGGCGTGACGGCGAAGGTCAAGACGATCGTCGCCGAGGCCAAGTAGGCCTCGGGCCTCCGCGCAAAAGGCGTCGCTCAATAGGTCCGCAAATGCCGCAAACGTGGTGTGCGCGAATCGTGGCTCTGTGGTTTGCTCGGACGGCGAGCTGATCGACCGCTGGATCCGCCGATCCGACCCCTCTAATAGGAACTAGATGGCCGTAGCTGAAGCACACGTCCCGCCGCAGAATCTCGAAGCAGAGGAGTCAGTGCTCGGGGCCCTGATGGTCTCCGACGCGGCGTTCAACCCGGTCTTCGTCGACGTCCGCCTGCGCGCCGAGGACTTCTACCGGGAGCGCCACCGGATCATCTTCGAGGCGATCAAGCGCCTCGACGAGCGCTCCGAGCCGATCGACGCGCTCACCGTCACCGAGCACCTGCGCCAGACCGGCGAGCTCGAGGAGGCGGGCGGCGCGGACTTCGTCGCCCAGCTCGCCTCGACCGTCCCCGCGCCGGGCAACGCCGGCCACTACGCCCGGATCGTCCAGCAGAACGCGCTGCTACGGAAGCTGCTCGAGGCCTCGCGCAAGATCCAGCAGTCCGTTCACGGGCGCGAAGCGGAGCCGCGCGAGCTCGCCGAGCGCGCGGAGCAGCTGCTGTTCAGGGTCGCCCACGAGGAGCAGGCCGAGGACTTCCACTCGCTCGGCGACATCCTCGACCGCGAGACGAAGCGGCTCGAGGACCTGGCGATGGGGAGAGCCGAGGTCACCGGCACCCCATCGGGCTTCGTGGACCTCGACGCGATCACCGGCGGCTTCCAGCCCGGCAACCTGATCATCATCGCCGCCCGCCCGGGCATGGGCAAGTCGGGCCTCGTCGCGAACATCGCCGAACACGTCGCGATCAAGGAGGGCAAGCCGGTCGCCTTCTTCTCGCTCGAGATGTCGGACACCGAGCTCGCCCAGCGCCTGATCGCGAAGCGCTCGCGAATCCCCTCGGACAAGCTGCGCAAGGGCAAGGTCTCCGAGCGCGACTGGGCGAAGGTCCTCAAGGTCTGCAACGAGATCGAGTCCGCGCCGCTGTGGATCGACGAGTCCTCGGACCTCGGCCTGCTCGACCTGCGGGCGAAGGCCCGGCGCCTGCACGCGCAGGAGAAGTCGAACGGCAACGGCGGCTTGGGGCTGATCATCCTCGACTACATCCAGCTCATGCGCCCGGAGGACCAGCGGGCAAACCGCGTCGAGCAGGTCGGTCAGATGAGCCGTGGGCTGAAGATCCTCGCGCGCGAGCTGAAGGTCCCCGTGATCGCCCTCTCGCAGCTTTCGCGTGCACCGGAGCAGCGGACCGGCCGCGACAAGCGCCCGATCCTCTCGGACCTGCGCGAGTCGGGGAACCTGGAGCAGGACGCCGACCTCGTCTGCTTCATCTACCGCGAGGACTACTACAAGAACTGGGACGACTCGGTCGACGAGGAGGAGCGCGCCCAGCTCGAGGGGATCGCCGAGCTGATCGTGCGGAAGAACCGCAACGGGCCGATCGACACCGTGCACCTGGCGTTCCAGGACAAGTTCGCCTCGTTCCAGAACCTGGCGCGCACCGACCGGGCCGAGCGCGGGTTCTCGCCCGCCCCGGCCGACGTCGACGTCGACCACGACGAGCCGTTCGCGAGCGCTGCCGACGATTGAGCGCGCGCGTGGAGAGACTCGAGCCGGGCTGCCCGCTCGGCGTCTGCGACGGAAGCGGCTGGGTCATCGACGATGACGACATGGCGCGGCCGTGCGAGTGCCGCGAGCGGCGCATCGCGCAGGCGCGGATGCGCGGCGTGCGCTCCGTGCTGCCGCCGAAGTACCAGGGGGTCTCGTTCGACCGGCCCCCGGTCTCGGACATGGCACGCGACCCGCGCACGCGCGCGGTGGTCGAGCAGGTACGCCTCTACATCGACGAGATGGCGGACAGGCTCGCCGAGGGGCGCGGCCTGTGGCTCACCGGCGACGTGGGCACCGGCAAGACGACGCTCGCGATGCTCGTCTCGAAGACGGCGATCGAGCGGGGCTTCTCGGCCGCGATCTACTCGCTGCCGCGCCTGCTCGCGCGCATCCGCCGCACCTACGACGACGAGGTCGGCGAGCTCTCCTACCTCGAGTTCTTCCGGCGCCTGACCTCGGTCGACCTGCTGCACATCGACGACCTGGGCGCCGAGAAGCGCAGCGACTGGGTCCTGGAGCAGCTCTACGCCATCGTCGACGAGCGCTACGTCACCAACCGGGCGATGGTCGTGACCACCAACCTCGACCTGCCCGAGCTCGAGGAGCAGATCGGGCCGCGGACGGTTTCGCGCCTTGCCGAGATCTGCGGCGACCCGCTCCCGCTCTTCGGCGAGGACCAGCGCTACCGCGTCGCCTGACGCTGCCGCCATACTTTTTCGCCGTGCCGGGACGAGTGATCATCGGAACCCAGTGGGGTGACGAAGGCAAGGGCAAGGTCGTCGACCTGCTTGCCGAGCGCGCCGAGATGGTCGTGCGCTTCCAGGGCGGCAACAACGCCGGCCACACGATCGTGCGCGACGGCGAGGAGTTCAAGTTCCACCTGATCCCCTCGGGGATCCTCTATCCGGGCCGCACGTGCGTGATCGGCAACGGGGTCGTCGTCGACCCGTCGGTCCTGATCGAGGAGCTCGACGGCCTGCGCCGCCGGGGCGTCGACATCAGCGGGCTCAAGGTCTCGGCCAACGCCCACCTGATCATGCCCTACCACGTGATCCTCGACACGGCCGGGGAGGCGAAGCTCGGCAAGCTCGAGATCGGCACGACGAAGCGCGGCATCGGCCCGTGCTACGCCGACAAGTCCGCGCGCCTCGGGATCCGCGTCCAGGACCTCCTCGACGCGAAGATCCTGCGCAAGAAGATCGCGGCCGCGCTCGAGCCGAAGAAGCAGCTCCTGCGTCCCTACGCGCGCGATCCGCGCCTCGACCTGCACACGATGACCGAGGAGTACCTGCGCTACGGGCACCGGCTCGAGCCGCACATCGCCGACACCTCGCGCCTTTGCTGGGAGGCGCTCGACGCCGGCAAGGACGTGATCTTCGAGGGCGCGCAGGCGACGTTGCTCGACCTCGACCACGGCACGTATCCGTTCGTCACCTCGTCGAACCCGGTCGCCGGCGCCGCCTGTGTGGGCGCGGGCATCGGGCCGTCCGACATCGACGAGGTCTGGGGCGTCTGCAAGGCGTACACGACCCGCGTGGGCGCGGGCCCGTTCCCGACCGAGCTTCACGACGAGGTCGGGGAGCACCTGCGCCAGAAGGGCCACGAGTACGGCACGACCACGGGCCGCGAGCGCCGCTGTGGCTGGCTCGACATCGTCGCCCTGCGCTACGCGTGCCGCCTGAACCGCCTGGACGCCCTGGCGATCACGAAGCTCGACGTCCTCTCCGGGCTCAACCCGATCCGGATCGCGACCCGCTACCGCGGCGCGGAGGGCGCGATCTTCGAGGACTTCCCCTACCACCAGTCGATCCTGCACTCGGCCGAGCCCGACTACGAGGAGCTGCCGGGCTGGAGCGAGGACATCTCGGGCGCCCGCAGCGCGGAGGACCTGCCCAAGGAGGCGCGCGACTACCTCGACGCGATCGCGGACCTCACCGGGGTGCCGGTGCGGCTCGTGGGCGTCGGCCCGGGGCGCGATCAGATCGTGGAGATGGGCGCCCCGGTCAACGAGCCTGCCTGACCGGGCACCGAGGGATTTACCGAGGAAATAGGCCCGAGCCCTTGCCCGCGCCCCGTCGCGTGGTGGAGAGTGACCGTGCGCCGGGAGGGGGGACCCGGCGTTGATTTGAAGGGACCACGGGATAAGGGGGGTGCGGATGAGCAAGTCGGTTGATCTGTTGGGGCGCACGCGGATCGGGGCCGCGGCGGTAGGCGTTTACTGCCTTCCTGTGCCTCGCGCTCGCTCCGGGCAGCGCGGTCGCTGCCGAGTGCGGGTCCTCGACGCCCGCGACGGCGAGCTACACCGATCCGTCCGGGGACGGCGATCCGGATGTGACGCAGGTCGAGCTCGCGCTCGACGCGGCGTGCAACTTGAACGTGGCCTTCGCCGTCGACAACAGGCCTTCGGGGCTCGAAGGTGACGATCACCTCTACCTGCAGCTCGAGACGGACGGCGACCCGATGACGGGCCAGCCCGAGGGGGTCGATCCCGACTACCTGACGGGCGCCGATCTCCTCCTCGACATCAGCGCCACGGGGGCCGGCATCGCTCCGTACCAGGGTCCCGGCTTCGGCGACTTCGGGCCGCCCGCCCCGGTGACGAAGGTCGGGCAGTTCGGCGCGAGCGTGCCGCTGTCCGTCCTGCCGACGAGCGGCGGGACCACGCTGCGTGCCTGGGGCCAGGGGTGCAACTTCGCCGGCCTCTTCTGCGGCGGCGACTGGGTGCCGGATCTGACCCCGATGCTGGACGGCCGCGTCGAGACGTACGAGCTGCCCCTGGTGTTCTCGGCCGCGCCGCCGGCGGACACCACCCCGCCCAAGCTGGAGGTCTCCGGCAAGGCCAAGCAGCGGGCGAAGAAGGTGAAGCTGCGGGTCGGGTGCGACGAGAACTGCACCGCGAAGGCGACCGCCAAGTTCAAGGTCAAGGTCGCGGGCGGCAAGAAGAAGACCGTGAAGCTCAAGAGCAAGCCGGTCGGCATCGCCGCGGGGCTGACGAGGAACGTCGTCGCAAAGGCGAACGCGAAGTCCAAGAAGGCGCTGAAGCGCGCCAGCGGCAAGCGGGTGAAGACGAAGGTCAAGGTCGTCGCTACCGATGCGGCCGGCAACCAAGCGACCCGGACGAAGCGGCTGAAGCTGGCTTTGTGACGTTGGAAGTCACTCGCTAAGGGGCCGGGCGGTGGGGGCGCCGCCCGGGTCGGCATCCCCGCTTCGCTGCGGCATGCTTCCCCGGACACCCCCACCGCCCACGGCACCGCGCCGGTGCCGTCAGTCTCAGTCGCGCCGGGCTCGCCGCCGGTCGGCGATCGTGATGCCGACGGCCGCGGCGATCACGGAGAGGGGTGCGAGCGCGAAGCCGATGCTCGTGAGCCAGTGACCTGCGTGGGCGACGATGCCGATCACGCGGGCGCCCCGCTCGTCGGCGCGGCGGCTCTGGGCCGGACTGGAGCTTCGGTGCGGCGCCGCTCGCCGGGTCGCGTGGCTTCGCCGCTGCCTAGCCGCAGAAGGACCCAGCCGAGCAGCACGATCAGGCCGAGCACGATCGCGCCCACGATCGAGTAGGCGAGGCCGGCGAGGTAGCCGGGCACGTCGTCCTTCAGCTCGCGCTGCAGGATCTTCGTCTCGTCGACGAACGTCCGCGTGAACGTCCCCTCCGGCGAGGTCAGGGCCTCCGCGGGGATCGCCGCGTCCTCGGGCAGGTAGAGCGGCAGGCCGACCAGGGCGTCGCCGACGTGGACGCGGATCAGCGTCTTCCACGTCCCGTAGAGCGGCAGCGGCTCGATCGTCTCGTAGACGCCTGGAGCGGTCTCTTCGAGGTGCTCGAGGTGGAGGCGCTCGCCGCCCTGCCAGCCGATTGCGCTCACCCAGTTCGCGTCGTCCGCGAAAGCGGGCGGGTCGAGCCGCACGGTCGCCTGCGCCTCCCGGTCCGTGGACGAGGTCTCCGTGAGCGTCACCTGGGCGGTGAGCCGCTCGGGCTGCGAATCGGGCACGTGGAGCGCGACCACGAGCGCGATCGCGGCTACAGCCGCCGCCGGGACCGCGGCCTGGGCTGCCCACGAGCCGTGGCGGGCCGGTGTGCTGCCCTCCGCGGCGGTGAACGAGGTGGCGAGGAAGGCGCCCAGCAGGCCGGAGGCGACCGCGGTGACGAGGGCGGGGACGAGCGCGTCGTCGATCAGGCCGGCGGGCCACGGCACGGGCATCCACACGTGCGACCACGCGTACTCGCCCGCGAAGCCGACGGTCCCGATCAGCGCGCCGGCGATGGCGCCGAACCGGTACGGCCGGCGCAGCAGCGCGGGCGCCGCGAGCGCGAGCAGCTCGACGCAGGCCGCCTCGGCGAGGTAGAGGGGAAAGTGCGGGACGGTCTCGCCGAAGCCCGGCCCGACGAGCAGCGCGAGGCCGCCGCGGATCGCGATGAAGAAGAGCGCGGCGCCGATTGCGGCGCCGGGACCGATCCACAGGCGGGCGCCGACGAGCGCAACCCCGGCGGCGAACGCGAGCATCACCGGCTCGAGCACGAGGTTGAACTGGGGCACGCCGAAGTCGAACTCGGCTTGGAAGGTCGAGAGGCCGATCAGCATCCCGCCGAAGGCGAACGTCCGGCGCCCGCGGATGAGGGCGGAGCGCCAGCCGGCGCTGCCCGCCCGGCCCTCGCGGCCTTCGACGATGAGGATGCAGCTGCCGATGAGCGTGAGCCCGGCGCCGCCGATCAGCATCAGGTGCGTGGGCCCCCAGAGGGTCACGTCCTGGCCGAAGATGCGGTGCCAGATGTCGTCGAGCGGGAAGCCGGTGAGGGCGAAGCCGGCGGCCGCGAGCATTGCGATCCCGCCCAGCGGGGCGTACCAGTCGCCGGTGATCCGGACCGCCCGCGCGCTGGGCTTGCCGTCCGGCAGGACGATCGCGAGGAAGCCGGCGGCGAAGATGCCGTAGAGGCCGAAGAGGATCAGGTAGTGGGCCGGGTTCGCGAGCGGCCCGGCGTCGCGCCCCTCGTCGACGTGGAGCGCGATGTCCCAGTACATGCCGGCCGCTGCCACGATCAGCGAGATCGCGGCAATGACCGAGGGCAGCGCAGCCCACGGGGCGAGGCCGGTGTCGCGGGCGGCGAAGCCCGCGAGGCGGCGGAGGATGTCGGTGCGCCCGGCGCGGTGGGCGAACCCGAGCGCCACGAGGGTGATCGTGGCAATGAGCGCGCCGCCGGTCGCGAGGACTACCTCGAGGATCTCGGCGCCGCCTGCTGGGGAGGTCTCAGATGTCATTGCCCCATGTAACACCAAACAATGTAATGGTTACCGTGATTCGGGTCACGTAAACCGGACCGGGGTCTTGGGGTCATCACCCCATTCCGGCCACTAAGCTCCCGGCCCGATGTTTGAGAAGGTCCTGGTCGCGAACCGGGGCGAAATCGCGATCAGGGTCATGCGAACCCTGAAGGAGATGGGCATCCGCTCCGTGGGTGTCTACTCCGAAGCGGATCGCGAGACGCCCCACGTGCGCCTCGCCGATGAGGCATATCTGCTCGGCCCGCCCGTGCCCGCCGAGAGCTACCTCAACATCGAGAAGCTCATCGAGGTGGCCAAGGAGTCCGGTGCCGAGGCCGTCCACCCCGGCTACGGCTTCCTCGCCGAGAACGCCGATTTCGCCAACGCCCTCGAAGAGGCGGGCCTCGTCTTCATCGGGCCGCCCGCCGGCGCGATCGAGGCGATGGGTTCCAAGACCCGCGCCCGCGAGATCATGCAGGAGGCGGGCGTGCCGATCGTCCCGGGCTCGACCGAGCCCTCGCCGGACATCGAGTCCGCGCGCAAGACGGCCGAGGAGATCGGCTACCCGATCGCCTGCAAGGCGGCCGGTGGCGGCGGGGGCAAGGGCTTCCGCGTCGCGCTCACGCCGGACGAGCTCGAGGACGCCTTCGAGGGTGCGGCGCGCGAGGGCGAGAAGTTCTTCTCCGACCCGCGCGTCTACCTCGAGCGCTACCTCGAGGACCCGCGTCACGTCGAGGTCCAGATCCTCGCCGACGGCCACGGCAACGTCATCCACCTCGGCGAGCGCGACTGTTCGATCCAGCGGCGCCACCAGAAGTTGATCGAGGAGGCGCCGGGGCCGCACGTCGACGAGGAGATGCGCGAGCGGATCGGCAAGATCGCCACGGAGGCCGCCCGCGCGGTCGATTACCGGGGCGCCGGCACCGTCGAGGGCATGCAGGTCGGCGACGAGTACTTCTTCCTCGAGATGAATACGCGCGTGCAGGTCGAGCACTGCGTGACCGAGATGGTCACCGGGATCGACATCGTGCGCGAGCAGATCCGCATCGCGGCCGGCGAGGAGCTCTCGGTGAGCCAGGAGGACGTCGTCCTGCGCGGCCACGCGATCGAGTGCCGGATCAACGCCGAGGCGGCCCACAAGAACTTCGCGCCCGCGCCGGGCAAGATCGACGAGTACGTCGAGCCGTCCGGCCCGGGCGTGCGCGTCGACTCGGGCCTCGAGGCGGGCTCCGAGGTCACGCCGCTCTACGACCCGATGGTCGCCAAGCTGATCGTCTGGGACGTCGACCGCGAGGCGGCGACGCGCCGCATGCTCCGCGCGCTCGACGAGTACAAGATCAGCCCGCTGACCACGCTCATCCCCTTCCACAAGGCGATCCTGTCTACCGAGCAGTGGGCGAAGGGCGAGACCTGCCGCGACCTGGTCGGCGACAAGAAGTGGCTCAAGTCGACCGCGCCCGAGGCCCCGCCCGCTCCGAAGGGGGATCCCGAGGACAACGGCGAGGTCGAGGCGACCGAGCGCGAGTACAAGGTCGAGGTCAACGGCCGCCTCCACAGCGTCAAGGTGATCGGGGCGCCCGCGCCGGCGGGCGTCGCCGCCGGGGCTGCGCCCGCCGAAGCGCGAGCGCAAGGGCGGCGGTGGCGGCGGTGGCGCCGGCGGCCCGACGCTGACCTCCCCGCTCCAGGGCACGATCTTCAAGGTGGTCGCCGAGCAGGGCGCCGAGGTCGAGGAGGGGGCGCTCATCTGCGTGATCGAGGCGATGAAGATGGAGAACGAGATCACCGCGCATCGCGCGGGCAAGATCACCGAGCTCCATGTGAAAGAGGGCGCCCCGATCAACTCGGGCGACCCGATCTGCACGATCGAGTAGGCCAATGAGGTTCACCGGCCTCCCCTGGCGCGGTCCCGGCGAGGGCCGGCCCGATCTGCCCCTGCCGCCGGGCAGGGTGCCATTGCGCCGGGCGGGCTCGTGGCGCAAGCGTTGGCGCTACGTCGGTGCGTTCGCCGAGGAGATCCTCATCTGCGCCGCGCGCGTCCAGGTCGGGCCGATCGGCCAGACCTTCTGGGCCGTCCTCGACCGCAGCGACGGCACCCTGTACGAGCGCACGCGCACGCTGCCGCCGCTGGCCCGGGGCGAGGTCTGGACGGAGTCCGCGGACGAGGACGTGAGCGGCCGCCTCGACTGGGCGCCCGAGAGCGGCGGGACGCTCGTCCGCATCGAGGCCGAGGCCCGCCACGGCGAGGGCCCGCTGCGCGCCTTCCTGCACGCCGGCGAGGGCGCCTGGGCCGAGGCCGTGTGCCCGACGGGCGAGCGCGAGAACTACGTCTGGACCCGCAAGCGGATCGTCCCGGTCGAGTGCGACGTGCGGATCGGCGAGCGCCGCATCCGCGCCCAGGCCCGCGCGATCGAGGACGAGTCGTGCGGCTTCCACCCCCGCCACACCGTCTGGGACTGGTCCGCCGGCGTCGGCGAGACCACCGACGGGCGGGCCGTCGGCTGGAACCTCGTCAGCGGCATCAACGACCCGCCCGAGCGCTCCGAGCGGGCGATCTGGGTCGACGGCGTCCCCAGCGAGCCCGAGCCCGTCACCTTCGAGGGCCTGGATGCGATCACCTTCGCCGACGGCGCCCGGCTCGAGTTCACCGCCGAGGCCGAACGCCGCAAGGAAGAGCGCCGGTTCTCCGTGAAGTACTCCTACGTCCAGCCCTTCGGCACCTTCAAGGGCTCCCTTCCGGGAGGCCTGGAGCTCGCGCGAGGCCTGGGCGTGATGGAGCACCACGACGCGCACTGGTAGCCGCGGCCAATCGCCGAACGTCCCAACGGACCTCCTATGGCGGGGATCGCGGGACGTTCGAGGTGGTGCGGCACGGCTACCTGCGCTCAACCTCCCACCTCCACGGCGGCTCCTCGCCCGGCGCGAAGTCGTAGTGGTTGGCGCCCGGGAGGGTCTCCAACGCGACGAGTGCCGGGACCTGCGTCTCGAGCAGCGGCGTGCTCGAGAGGGCGTCGATCTGGCTTCGGGTCTCGACGACGACCCGCGAGCGCCAGCCGAGCGTCGGGCGGTACTCCCAGTACGTGATCTCCGCGCCTCCCGCGCTCTCGCGCACGGCGACGAACGTGGTCACCCGGCGATTAGAAGCGGTCAGGCCGGGGCGGCGGCCGGGGGCGGCGCAGCGCGCGGTGCGGCAGCGGCGGAAGTCGACCGGTAGAAGCAGCGGGCCTCCCGGGCCCGAGAGGGCGCGTGGCGCCGGTGCGAGCGCGCGGACGGCGCCCGCGAGCGCGCGGCCGTACGCCTCGGTGAGGGGATCGCGCCAGCACGGTCCCGGGCCCTGGGCGGCGCAGCGGAGCTTGCGCGCGAGGGCGAAGCCGATGTCGCGCCCGCCCTCGCTCGATCCCGAGGCGAACGCGGCGACGCCGCCGGCGACCAGGAGGGCGACAAGCAGGGACAGCCCCGCGTGTTCGACGGTGGCGGCGCCGTGGGATGAGCGCATGGGCCGACGCTAGGCCGGGCGGGCGCGCGGGTGTGAGGCGGTCCGTGCCGGATCAGGAGAGGCCCTCGCGCGCTTCGCGCACGAGGGTGACGGCCTCGGGGAACACGATGCAAATCGCGTCCCGAACCCGGATCGCCTGCTCGTCGCTCGAGCCGGTCAGCTCCAGGCGGTTGATCGCGGCGACGGTCATGTCGACGGCGAGCTTGATGGCGTTGTCGGCCCAGGCCACGCGCTGGGCGCCCTGCATCTGCTCCGCCATCTCGCTCAGTCGCGCGCGGAGCTCGTCCGGATCGCCGAACAGGCCGCCGAAGGGATCGCTTCCTTCCATACGTCGATCATAGACAGGGGCTAGCGCCGGCTGGCCTGGCCGGTCAGCTCGCCCCCGCGTCCGAGGAGGACCGCGATCAGCTCGAGCGGCACCGAAACGAGGGCAACGAGCGGCGCCGCGAGCACCGAGACGATCGCGTCGATCGCGAACTTGAGCCGCTCGCCCCCACTCGCCGGTTGCAGGCGCCCGCTGCGGAAATCGCGGGCGAAGTTGTTGCGGAAGGTCAGCCCGTTGACGAGCGTCTGCCACATCCACCCCTGCGCACGCCAGGTGGGCGGGGTGCCCAGGGACTCGATCCGCGCGCCGTTTCGCTCGGCGAGGAGCTCCAGGGCCTCCCGCGTGAGCAGCAGTCCTCCGGGCGAGCGGTCGAACCCGGCCCAGCCCTCGACGCCGATCAGGGCCTGGATGCTGCCCCGGTTCGGCACCCGCACCGGCCCCGTGCCCGACGGGCAGACGGCGCGCCACTCGGCAGCCAGATCGATCGGGCGTGATGCCTCGGCCGCGAGCCCGCAGCTCTCGCAGCGGTCGAGCACGCGCTCTCCCTCCACCGTCGTGCCCACGCTCGCGGACCCGGGGTCGGCGGGCACCGCCACCCACGGGTACATCGACCCGTCGCACAGCGGGCAGGGCGTCCCGCCGGCGTCGGCGGTTTCGCGGTGCGGGACGGTGGCTGTTCGCGCTGCGGCCACGGCGGGGAGAGTAGGGCAGCCTTCCGTTACGGTTCCGGCAGATGTCGCCGCCAACCCCAGAGCAGGTGCGGATGCGGGAGCGCTTCGAGCGCCTGATCGCGCTCTGCGCGCCGCTGCTCGACGCCGTCCTGGCCGTCGGCGACCGGGTCTCCCGGATCGCGGGGCCGGACGACGACTACATCCCGATCCGTCCGCCCGGCGAGAGGTTCGAGCTGCCACGCTCGCGCTCGCGGACCGGCGACGAGACCGTCGCGTGAGCAGATGAACCGCCGCCAGATCCTCGAACGCGAGGAGCGCCTCGCCCCCTACGCCGCCTGGTGCGCGTTCCTCGTCCCGCTCACCTTCATCATCTCGATCGGGATCCGCGGCCAGATCACCTTCCCCGACGGGCTCCCCACCGACCAGCTCCCGGTCATCGACCTGAACGGCGGCCCGTTGCTCGCCGCAACGGCCCTCCAGGCGCTCTCGTTCGCGCTGATGGCGGTGCCGCTCTTCTACCTCTTCCGGGCCGCGCAGGCGCGCTCAGAGCGCGTCCTGGGCGCGATGGTCGCCTTCACCGTGATCGGCCCGGGCGCGATCGCGGCACAAGCGGTCCTCTCCTACCTGGGTACCACCCAGCTTGCGAGCGACTTCATCGCCGAGGCCAGCGCCGGCGGCGACATCTACACGGTCTTCGACGACCTGCGTGACGACAGCAGCCTGCTGATCTCGTCCTCGGTGGCCGCGCAGCTGGGCTTTCTCGCGTTGATCGTGGCGATGGTCTACGTCCCGCTCCAGGCGATGCGGGTGGGCCTGCTCACCCGCTTCTTCGCGACGCTCGGCATGGCGCTCGGGGTGATCACCTTCATCCTCCCGGTCGACGTGCTTCAGCCCGCGCTGCCGCTTTGGTTCGCGTGGCTCGGCGTGATCATCCTCGGCCGCGCCCCGGGCGGGCGCCCGCCCTTTGGGGCCCGACGCGCAGCGCTCCGCCGCGGTCGACGAAGGCGATCGATCCGCCCCCGGCCCCGACGGTGTGGATGTCGATGACGGGCACCTTGACCGGGTACCCCTCGATCCGGCTCTCCGTCGTCATCTGCAGGCGGCCGGGCAAGAGGGAGACGTCCGTCGACGTTCCGCCCATGTCAAACGTGATGATGCGCTCAAAGCCCGCTGCGGCCGCCGTCCGCAGGGCGCCGACCGCACCGCCGGCGGGGCCCGAAAGGAGGGTCGTGACGCCGTACGCGCCCGCCTCCGCCGCGTCGGAGACGCCGCCGTGCGACTGCATGACGCTCAAGGTCTCGATGCCGAGCCGCTCCCTTAACGTATCGCCGAGCCTCGTCAGGTAGCCGCTCATAAGCGGGGAGACGTAGGCGTTGAGCACCGTGGTGCTCGCCCGCTCGAACTCTCGATGCTCGGGCAGGATGTCGCTCGAAAGGGAGACGGCGAATCCCGCGGCCCGCAAGATCTCGCCCAAGAGGCGCTCGTGCTCCGGGTTCCTGTAGCTGTGCAGGAGGACGACCGCGACCGACCGCGCGCCTTTCGCCTTGACGGCCTCACAAAGGGCTCGGGCCGCCTGGGCGTCGAGGGGGGTGATCACCTCGCCGCCGACGCCCAGGCGCTCGGGCGCCTCGAAGCAGAGCTCCTCCGGGATCAGGGGCGAAGCCGGTGCGGGCGTGAGGTTGTACAGCTCGCTGCGGGACTGCCGGCCGATGTGCAGCAGGTCCCTGAAGCCGGCCGTCGTAACGAGCGCCGTCGGGGCGCCCTTGCGCTCCAACACGGCGTTGGTGGCCACGGTCGAGCCGTGTACGACCCTTGGCGGCGGTGCGGCGCCGATGCGGCCGAGAAGTTCGGCCAGCCCTAGGGCGACGGCGGCGCCCGGGTCATCCGGCGTCGACAGGCGCTTATGCGTGAACACGCGGCCGTCTTCCGCCACGGCGATGAAGTCGGTGAACGTTCCCCCGGTGTCGACGCCGATCACGAGGCCGCGTTCATTCCCGGGCCGGTTCGCCATAGCCGCCACCTCCCGGCGTCTCCACCCTTAATATGTCTCCCGGAAAGAGGTCGATTTCGGCCTTGGCCGGCAGCGGAGAGAAATCGTCGCTTCCCATGCGTCGAATGGAGTTGCGCCCGGTGGCCCCGGGGCCGCCGCCCGCAAGGCCGTAGGGGGCGAGCGTGCGGCGCTCGGTCAAAAGGCCCGCACGGCAGGGGGCAAGCGCCTCGACCTCGCGCACGACGCCGTCGCCGCCGGAATAGCCGCCCCGCCCGCCGCTGCCGCGGCGGATCG